>Ga0157361_1000177_pt1 | contig 32680 bp, 25 predicted proteins | sample AttlaeALBM2_FD_111481 | JGI IMG/M metagenome (GOLD analysis project Ga0157361, IMG submission 111481) | Fungus gardens microbial communities from leaf cutter ant in Ribeirão Preto, State of São Paulo, Brazil - Atta laevigata ALBM2 | ecosystem: Host-associated > Fungi > Mycelium > Unclassified ...
CACCAGGCGATCGCAGTAGCGCGCCGCCATGTTGAGATCGTGCAGGACGGCAATCACCGTGAGGCCGCGCTCGCGGCTGAGACGCTGAATCAACGCCAGCACATCCACCTGATGGGCAATATCGAGTGCAGAGGTCGGTTCATCCAATAACAGGCAGCGGCTGTTCTGCGCCACCATCATCGCCAGCCAGGCGCGTTGGCGCTCCCCGCCGGATAAGCTATCGACCAGCCGGCCGGCAAAGGGTTTCAGACCCACCAGCGCAATCGCCTCTTCTACCCGATCGCGATCTTCCTGACCATAGCGACCCAGCGCGCCGTGCCATGGATAGCGGCCAATCGCCACCAGCTCGCGTACCGTCATCCCTTCGGCTGCCGGCAGCTGCTGTGGCAGATAAGCCACTTCGCGGGCAAAGGCTTTACTGCTCCAGTTTTGCACCGGTTGATCGTTGAGCAGTACCCGCCCTTCACTGGCGGCATGGTGACGCCCAAGCATCTTGAGCAGGGTGGATTTACCCGAGCCGTTATGGCCGATTAGCGCGGTGACTTTACCCGGCGCAAAGCGCAGCGACAGCGGATGCAGCAGCGTGCGCCCCGGCACACGGAAGCTGACATTCTCCAGCGTGAAGGTGGTTTCTGCGTGATGCGGATGCTGCATGATAATCCCTGGTTAATGGGCGCCGTAGCACCCGTGTTCATCAGATATTTTTAGAAGCGGAAGGTCGCGGTTCCGACGATTTGACGCTCTGCGCCCCAGTAGCAGGCGTAATCGCGGTAGCAGCTGGCAACGTATTCGCGATCAAACAGGTTGTTGATGTTGACGCCAACCGTGGAGCCCGGCAGGCCAAAGCGGCCCAGATCGTACTTCAGTGCGGCGTCTACCGTGGTGTAGGCAGCAACGTCGAAGTTTTGATTAGATTTTGCACCGTTCTGCGCTGACTCTTCATACAATCCCTTACTTTCACCGGTATAGCGAACACCCGCACCGATGGTAAACCCAGACAGTGCCGTTTCATGGAAGGTATAATCAGTCCAAAGCGATGCCATATGCTTCGGCACCTGTACCGGTGTTCTGCCTTTTAAAGTCGTATCATGCGTATATTCTGCATCTGTGTAGGCATATGCAGCTGTCACATTAATATTGGCGTTGACTGCTGCTTTCGCTTCGAATTCAACGCCACGCGACCGAATTTCACCGCTCTGCACGCTAAATGACGAGTTAGCAGGATCGACAGTTAAATTTTTATTCTTGGTAATTTGATAAACCGAAGTAGTAATAACGATCGGTCGATCTTTAGGCACGTACTTAACGCCAGCTTCATACTGCTTAGCGCGGGAAGGATCGAAAGACTTACCGCTTGAGGTCGTTCCGGACGTTGGAATAAAGGACTCGCTATAACTGAAATAAGGCGCAATACCATTATCGAATACATAGTTAAGGCCACCACGCCAGGTAAATGCCTGATCGTGATTCTTATCCTGGACACCACCGTTACGATTTAACGCTGATGTCATCGCGTAGTCATAGCGGCCTCCCAGCGTCAGGACCCATTTATTCCACTCCATCTGATCCTGTGTGTATAAGCCAGTCTGCTCCTGTTTATTCAGATATTGATATAAGTAGGGTGCACCAACCAGACTATCATTACCGTACTGTGGATTGACGATGCTTATTGGCGTTGCGCCCGTAAATATTGCATCAATATCATTTCGCGTGCGCTGGTAATCAACACCAACTAAAACAGTGTGATCAAGAGCGCCAGTGGCAAATTTTGCCTGCGCCTGGGTATCAACAGCAAACTGGTCGAGCTTCTCTTTCGAACCAGCATACATTCTATTAATTTCCAGCGTCGCTGGATTGAAAGTTCGGCCGTAGATACTGCGATAATCCGTTTTTAACTCCGCATAGCGCAGATTCTGCCTGACCGTCCAGGTGTCGTTAAAGCTGTGTTCCGCGTTGTAGCCCACCATTTTGGTGTTGCGCGAAATCTTGTTGCTGTCCTCGCCCTCATCAAAATTGGTTGGCAGCTTATAGCTGCTACCATCCGGACGGGTGATCCCCACCACGGTGCCTTCACGCGGCAGCCAGCCGTAATAACCGGTTTCCGGTTCGTTCTGGAAATAGGTCAGCAGATCAACACGCGTATTGGCATCCGGGCGCCAGCTGAAAGCGGGGGCGATGGTGTAGCGCTTCTCTTTGTTCATCTCCTGCTGCGCGTCGGCACTGCGTGCCAGACCGGTCAGCCGATAGCTGTAAACGCCGTCATCATCCAGCGAGCCGCCAAAATCAAATCCGGTGGAGAAGAGATTGTCAGTGCCCATCTGGAACTGTACTTCGCGCAGCGTCTCCTGGGTCGGGCGCTTACTCACCAGCGCAACCACACCGCCCGGGTTGCTCTTCCCGTACAGCACCGAAACCGGACCGCGCAGCAGTTCGGCGCGCTCAAGGAAGTAAGGATCGATCGCAAACTCAGAGTAGTTATCACCCTGCAGTTTCAGGCCATCAAGGTACTGGTTAGTGTTGGTTTCGCTGAACCCGCGAATCGACAGCGCATCGATCACGTCCGAGCTGCCACGGTTGCCGGTCAGTACGCCAGGCGTATAGTTAAACGCCCCTTTCACGCTGGTGACGGCGCGCATCGACATCTCTTCCTGCGTAACCACTGACACCGACTGCGGGTTCTTCTCGATTGGCGTATCGGTTTTGGTGCCGGTGGCGCTCTGTTTAGCAGCAATGGTCGGTGACGGGCCCCAGGCACTCTCCTGCGCCACGCCGCTGCCGCCATCGGCGGTAACGACCACGGTCTCTTCGGCCAGTACCTGTGTGCTGAGTGTACCCAGTGTTAAAGCAATTAATACCGCGAGCGGACGACGGGAGGTCATCGCGCGCAGAGAACAAGGAAAAGTGTTTCGCGCATTCATAGTGGGATCTCTTGAAAATAGAACAATGCAGGCGAATGAAAACGAGAATGATTATTAGACGCACGGATTTTAGGCGAAGTGCCGGAAGATCCGCAAGATGTAATGCCTGATAGCGGTGAGTTTGCCACCGGATCGCGCATATCCATGATCGCGGTTAACAAAGTAGCGGGCACAAAAAAGGGCGCCGCAGCGCCCTTGTTTCGTTTGGTAACTATTTGCTGCCAAACATATCTTTGATCCAGCCTGCGACACCGTCCGAATCTTTTTGCTCATCCGGCTGCTGTTGCGGCTGCTGTTGCTGTTCCTGCTGCATCTGCTGCTGTTGCTGCTGCTGAATTTGCTGCTGCTGTTGCTGGCACAGCGCGTTCGGATCCAGCGCCCAGACCGGCAGTGAACGCCAGGTGCTGCTGCCGGTGCCACAGACAAAGTTACCGGCAGAATCGATATTCATCTGCGTGATATCTTCCGGCGGCGTCAGCACCAGCGGCATCGGTGCCTGGTTATCCAGGTAGCGACGGTAGATCTGCATTGCACCACTGGCACCGTAGAGCTTCGAGCTCTGGTTGTTGTCACGGCCAACCCAGGTGATCGCCACCTCTTTGCCATCAATACCGGCAAACCAGCTGTCGATCAGGTCATTGGTCGTACCGGTTTTGCCGGCCAGATGCGCCTTCGGATAACGCGCGCCCAGCGCACGCGCCGTACCGTGATCCGCCACCTGCTGCATCGTATAGAGCGTCAGATAAGCGGCCTGCGCCGGCTCCACACGCTGCGCCTGCGGGAAGCTCTGATAGAGCACCGTGCCATCTTCGGCGATCACTGAACGTACCGCCGAAAGCTGCGCGCGGTTACCGCCGCTGGCAATGGACTGGAACGCCTGAGCCACTTCAACAGGCGTCAGGTTCAGCGCACCCAGCAGCATGGCGGGCACCGGATGCAGCTGGTCCTTCGGCACGCCCAGTTTGGTCCAGGTATCAACCACGGCATCCAGCCCCAGCGTCATACCCAGATTGACCGTTGGCACGTTCATTGAGTTCGTCAGCGCATCCACCAGCATCACTTTGCCGCTGAAGCGACGATCGTCGTTCATCGGTTTCCAGACGCTACCGTTCGGCTGCTTCAGGGCGATTGGTTCATCGGCGATCCAGCTGTTAAGGCGATAGCTGTTTGGCTGGCTGAGCGCTGTCAGGTAGGTGGCGGGTTTCGCCAGCGAGCCAATCGAGCGGCGCGCCTGCAGCGCACGGTTATACCCAGCAAACTGCGGATCGGCACCGCCGACCATGGCGCGTACCTCACCGCTGAAGCGGTCAACCACCACCATCGCCGTCTCCAGATCTTTCAGGCCGCGCTGCTTTTTCAGCGTTGGAATACCATCTTCCACCGCCTTCTCTGCTGCATCCTGGGAGATGGGATCAAGCGTGGTGAAGATCTTAACGCCGGAGAGATCCTTCACTTTATCGCCCAGCTTCGCCTGCAGCTCATTACGCACCATCTGCATAAAAGCGGGCTGCGGTGTAATCACGCCGCCCTTTGGCTGCACGCCGAGTGGACGCGCCGACAGCATGTCGTAGAGCTCCTGATCGATCACCTTCTGCTGCTGCAGCAGACGCAGCACCAGGTTGCGTCGCTCCAGCGCCAGTTTCGGGTTGCGCCACGGATTATACAGCGATGCCCCTTTTACCATGCCCACCAGCATCGCCTGCTGATCGAGGCTCAGCTCGTCCACCGGACGGCCAAAGTAGTAGAGGCTCGCCAGCGGGAAGCCGCGAATCTGATCGTTACCCGCCTGGCCGAGATAGACCTCGTTGAGGTAGAGCTCAAGAATGCGATCTTTGCTGTAGCGCGCATCCATGATCACGGCCATATAGGCTTCACGCGCTTTACGCCACAGCGAACGCTCATTGGTCAGGAACAGGTTCTTCACCAGCTGCTGAGTCAGGGTACTGCCGCCCTGCACCGCTTTACCGGCCGTGATGTTGGCCAGGAATGCGCGACCAATCGAGTAAGGGCTGATGCCATCATGCTCGTAGAAGTGGCGGTCCTCTGTCGCGATCAGCGTATCGACCAGCAGGTCCGGGAACCCGGCGCGCGGCACGAACAGACGCTGCTCACCGTTAGGAGATTGCAGCATAGTGATAAGCCGCGGATCGAGGCGGAAGAAGCCAAAATCACGTCCGGTATCGAGGTTTTTGATCTCGTTCAGCTCATCATTGCTGAATGTCAGACGCGCGTTGATCTGCCCCTCTTTGCTGTCCGGGAAGTCAAACGGACGGCGCAGCAGGTCAATAGTGTTGCCTTTAACGCTGAACTCACCCGGGCGGGTAATGCGTGACACTTCGCGATACTGCGTGCCTTCCAGCAGCGCAATCATCTCTTTTTTGTTGTACGCCATGCCCGGTTCAAGGCTCACCATGCGGCCGTAAACGGCAGCCGGTAATTGCCACACTTTCCCGTCAATACGGCTACGGATTTCCGAGTCGAGATAGACGCCCCAGGCGACCATCACAACCACAAATACCAGGAAGAGTTTAATCAACCAGCCTAACCAGCGGCGTTTGCCACGCGGCGGGCGTTTTCCTTTACCTTTAGGTGGCACTGGCGCGCGCTCCTCATCATCTTCGTCAAAATCGTCCTGATCGATATCATCATCAAGCTCCCTGCGGCGACCCCGGCGCGCACTGCTGCGCGGCGGCTTTGGCGCTTTTCCTTTACGCCCTATTGGTTCGCGATCGTTCCCAGACATGCTCTCTCTTCTCCAGGCATAGCTTCAGCTGCGGCCGTTACTCTAACTGCTTTCTCGCGCCGCGCATGGCAGAACCCTCTGAATTCGTACCACTGCGGTTCACGAGGAAAATTTTTTGGTGCGTTTGGTCGGTAAAGCACTGGCCGGATCGTCCGGCCAGAGATGTTTGGGATAGCGCCCTTTCATCTCTTTCTGCACCTCAGGCCAGGCGCCGCGCCAGAACGCCGCAAGATCGCGGGTGATCTGCAGCGGACGGTGCGCCGGCGAGAGCAGCTCCAGCACCAGCGGAATACGCCCTTCGGCCACCGCGGGGTTGTGCGCTTCACCAAACATCTCCTGAATACGCACGGCCAGCGCCGGGGGCTTCTCCGCATCGTAGCGAATCGGCAGGCGGCTTCCGGTCGGCACAGTGTAATGAGTTGGCAGCACAGTATCCAGCCGCTGGCGTTGTGACCATGTCAGCAAATGTAATAATGCGCGCGCCAGGTTGATACCCTGCAATCCTTTGAGATCGCGTACCGTGCCCATCTCCGGCAGCAGCCAGGTTTCCAGCGTCTCCAGCAGCGCATCATCATCAAACGCGGGCCAGTGCTCTTCCGGCAGCCACTGCGCTGCACAGTGCAGGCGCAGGCGTAATTGCTCAGCGTCCGGCGTCCAGCCTAGTACCGATAAGCCTTTTGTGCGAATCCAGCGCAGCATCGCCGGGTGCAGCACCTCAGGCGCTGGCCGCGCCTGCGGCTGGGCTTTCAGGATGAGTGCGCCCGCCAGCTCGCGTTTCCAGGCGCGCAGTGTGCCCCGCTCTTCATCCCACTCGACGTCAATACGCTGCGTGACCAGATTCGGGCACTGCTGGCGCAACGTCTCAATATCAACCGGCAGCGCCAGCAGCATGCGTGCATCACTGGCGCTGGCACCCTGTAACAGCGCAGGCGCGATCAGCCACGCAGAGCGGCTTAAGCCGTCCTGCTCATCCAGCATCGCGCCAATGCCATTAGCAAGCTGGTAACGCGCGCTGTCACCGCGACGCTGCGCCAGACGATCGGCAAAACCGGCGGCCAGCAGCGACGGGAAAAGCGCCGCGTTTACCTGTCCGCCACGGCCATTCAGCCGCTGCTGCCACTGCCGCGCGCGCCGCTGCCAGTGCGGCTGCGGATGCCAGAGCGCATCGCGCAGATCGGCGCTGCCGCTGCGCGGCGGATCCTCCAGAATCGCCACCAGCAGTGCGGCGCTGGCTAAGGCATCGTTATCCTCGCCGGCGGCACACAGGATGGCGCTGAGGCGCGGATCGGTGCCCAGCTGCGCCATCTTGCGTCCACGGGCATTCAGTCGCCCTTCGCTGTCCAGCGCACCAAGCCGCGTCAGCAGCGTCTGCGCCGCCCTCAGACCTCGGGCGGGGGGCATATCCAGCCAGCGCAGCTGACTGGCATCCTGGCATCCCCACTGCAGCAGATCGAGGTGCAGTGCGGACAAGTCGCTCTGCAGAATCTCCGGCTCGCTCTGCGCCACGGCGCGCAAGGCCTGCTCCTGCGGCAGTAAGTGCAGGCAGATGCCCGGTTCGAGACGACCGGCGCGTCCGGCGCGCTGCGTCATGGAGGCCTGACTGATGCGCTGCGTTTGCAACCGCGTGACGCCGCTGCGCACGTCAAACTGCGCTGAGCGCTCCAGCGCGCTGTCTACCACCAGACGAATGCCCTCAATGGTCAGGCTGGTTTCGGCAATGTTGGTCGCCAGCACCACTTTGCGGCGTCCGGGCGGTGCCGGCAGGATGGCGCGACGCTGCGCCTCCAGCGGTAACGCGCCATAGAGAGGAGAGAGATCGATATCCTCGCTGACGCGCGCTGCCAGCTCGCGCTTTACCCGCTCAATCTCCGCCACGCCGGGCAGGAACAGCAGCAGCGAGCCTGTCTCCTCCCGCAGCAACTGCGCCACCTCACGCGCCACCGCCTCGTCAAAACGCAGCTGAGCGTTGAGGGCGGCGTAGCGGCGCACTACCGGAAAGCTGCGTCCTGCGGAGACAATAAAGGGCGCATCCGGCAGCAGCGTGCGCAGGCGTTCGTTATCCAGCGTGGCCGACATCAGCAGAATTTTCAGATCGTCACGTAATCCCTGCTGGACATCCAGCAGCAGCGCCAGCGCCAGATCGGCCTGCAAACTGCGCTCGTGGAATTCATCAAGGATCACCAGCGAGACGCCCTCCAGCATCGGATCGCGCTGCAGCATCCGCGTCAGAATGCCCTCGGTTACCACCTCCAGGCGGGTCGCGGGACCGCAGCAGTTTTCACCGCGCATGCGATAGCCTACCGTCTCGCCTGGCTGCTCACCCAGCAGCTCCGCCAGCCGCTGCGCCACGTTACGCGCGGCCAGCCGACGCGGCTCAAGCATAATGATGCGCCCCGGCAGCTTTGCCTGACGCAGTAACTGCAACGGCAGCCAGGTGGATTTTCCGGCGCCGGTCGGGGCCGCTAACAGCACCTGCGGCGCACGGGCCAGCGCCGCCAGCAGTTCAGGCAGCACCTCGCTTACCGGTAACTCACTCACACTCAACTCCCACTCTGCCTGTGCTAAGATGGCGCGCATTGTAACACTGCCCGCGGAGGCCAGCATGGCAACGCAACGTCTGTTTTTCGCGCTCGAACTGCCCGACGCGCTCCGGCATGCCCTGGTGCAGTGGCGCGCCGATCATTTTGCCGCCGAGGCGGGCAAACCGGTCGCGGCCGCCAATCTGCATCTGACGCTGGCGTTTCTCGGCGACGTGAGCAGCCCAACCTCAGACAAACTTCAGCAGCTGGCGGCGCGTATTCAGCAACCTGGTTTTGCTCTCGATCTTGACGATGCCGGTCACTGGCCGCGCCCCGGCGTTGTCTGGCTGGGCTGCCAGCGGGCGCCACGTGGATTGCTGCAGCTGGCCAGCCTGCTGCGCGCGCAGGCGGCGCGTCACGGCTGTGCGCAGAGCGCGCAGCCCTTCCATCCGCACATTACGTTATTGCGTCACGCCACACAGAAGGTGGCTCTGCCCGCACGCGGGTTCCACTGGCGCTGTGACATCAGCCATTTTGCGCTGTTCGCTTCGCAATTCCGCCAGGGCCGCACACACTATCAGGCGCTGGCCCGCTGGCCACTGCGCGCATCATCAGGAGAGTGAATGCAGTTTGATCCCCCGCTTAAGCCCGCCCGTCTGATTGCCCGTTATAAACGCTTTTTAGCCGATGTGGTCACGCCAGAGGGCGAAACGCTGACCATCCATTGTGCGAACACCGGTGCGATGACCGGATGCGCCACGCCCGGCGATACCGTGTGGTACTCCACATCCCACAGCGTAACGCGCAAATACCCGCACAGCTGGGAGCTGACCGAGACACAGCAAGGCCACTGGATCTGTGTCAATACGCTGCGGGCCAACCAGCTGGTACGCGAGGCGCTGGCGCGCGCAGCGCTTCCGGAGTTTTCCGCCTACAGCCACTGCCAGGCCGAAGTGAAATATGGCACGGAAAAAAGCCGAATTGACTTCCTGCTGCAAGCGGAGGGGAGATCGAACTGCTATATTGAAGTCAAGTCCGTCACCCTTTTACAACATGGTAAAGGCTACTTTCCGGATGCGGTGACGGCTCGTGGACAGAAACATCTGCGCGAACTCAGCACAATCGTGGCAGAAGGCCATCGGGCCGTTATGTTGTTTGCTGTTCTGCATACGGGGATTGAGGACGTTTCCCCGGCGCGCCATATCGATGCGCACTATGCAGAACTACTGGTACAGGCGCAGCGCTGTGGTGTGGAGGTGTTGGCGTATCAGGCTCAGATCACTCCTGAACAAATGTTGCTCACTCGTGCGATTAACGTATCAGTTAACGCAGGGTTGTAATATTTATCACTATTTTTTGTGCCAGGATTACGCTGGGCGGGACGCTAATTACGCTGTTACTCACAGGCTTGTCAAGGTGCGGTCAGGAATAATTGCCAACCTTGATTGCTTCTGCTATTTATAGCGGCCTGTTTTTTTCCCTGATGGGAATCGATATCCCCGAAATGACTCGGGTTGCAGGCAGGCGGCAGGCATTGAATCCGCGGGCGCTTACCTCAGTAAGCAACGAGGCATTCAACGCAGCCAACGTAACATGCGATCTGAAGCATGATGGGTAGTGCGTGTTATCCAGGAGAAACAACATGCAAGAAGGGCAAAACCGTAAAACATCGTCCCTGAGTATCCTCGCCATTGCTGGTGTGGAGCCGTATCAGGTAAAACCGGGCGAAGAGTACATGAACGACGCCCAGCTGGAGCACTTCCGCAAGATTCTGGAAGCCTGGCGCAACCAACTCAGGGATGAAGTAGATCGTACTGTGTCACACATGCAGGACGAAGCTGCTAACTTCCCGGACCCGGTTGACCGTGCAGCCCAGGAAGAGGAGTTCAGCTTAGAGCTGCGTAACCGCGATCGTGAGCGCAAACTCATTAAAAAGATTGAGAAAACGCTTAAGAAAGTGGAAGACGACGACTTCGGCTACTGCGAATCCTGCGGTGTTGAGATTGGTATCCGCCGTCTTGAAGCGCGTCCGACTGCCGATCTCTGCATCGACTGCAAAACGCTGGCAGAAATCCGCGAGAAGCAGATGGCAGGCTAATGGCCGTCAACAGACTGTCACCGCACTGCCGGGGAGACCACTGTTTTCCCGGCGTGCGGTGTACCACGAAATGATGTCTCTCACTCCTCCCTGCATCGGGCGTTTTGCTCCCTCTCCTTCTGGTGATCTTCACTTCGGTTCGCTGATAGCCGCGTTAGGCAGCTACCTGAGCGCGCGCGCGCAACAGGGACGCTGGCTGGTACGGATTGAAGATATCGATCCGCCGCGTGAAGTTGCCGGTGCCGCTACGCGTATTTTACAGCAGCTGGAGCACTACGGCCTGCAGTGGGACGGCGAGGTGCTGTGGCAGTCACAGCGCCATGCGGCCTACCGCGAAGCGCTGGCATGGCTGCGCACGCATCGTCAAAGCTACTTTTGCACCTGCCCGCGCAGCCGCATTCAGCAGCTGGGCGGTGTGTACGATGGTCACTGCCGTGCGTTACAGCTGCCGCCGGATAACGCCGCGCTGCGCCTGCGTCAACATGCGCCGGTATATGGTTTTGACGACCGCCTGCGCGGCCATCTGCAGGCCGACGCCCGGCTGGCGGAAGAGGACTTTATTATTCATCGCCGTGACGGGCTGTTTGCCTATAACCTGGCGGTGGTGGTTGACGATCATTTTCAGGGCGTGACAGAGATTGTGCGCGGCGCAGATTTGATTGCCCCAACCGTGCGCCAGATCGCGCTCTATCAACAATTTGGCTGGCCGGTGCCGGATTATCTGCATCTGCCGCTGGCAATCAACCATGATGGCAATAAGCTGTCGAAGCAGAATCACGCCCCAGCGTTACCGGCGGGTGATGCGCGGCCGCTGCTGGTCCAGGCGCTGCGCTTCCTTGGGCAACCGGTAGCGGAAGGCTGGCAGGACTTGTCGCCGGCATCACTGCTGAGTGAAGCCGTCCGGCACTGGAGCCCTGCGCACATACCGCAGAACAACGCGCTGAAACCGGATGAGGCGACAACGCCATTCCTAAATGGTTCGCAACAGGCTATGATTAGCCGCTGATTTTATTCACACCCATTTTCTCACTGTCGAGGTGTCCCATTTTTACCCGAGTCGCTAATTTTTGCCGGAGAGTCCTCAAGCGTGACGAGGAGGCATTTGAAGAGGTGGAAACGGAGAGTCTGATGACCGTTATTCCCCGTGAAAGCCACACTATCTCACGCAAAGATATCAGCGAAAACGCCCTTAAAGTGCTGTATCGCCTGAACAAAGCCGGTTACGAAGCTTATCTGGTTGGCGGCGGCGTGCGCGATTTGCTGCTGGGTAAAAAGCCGAAGGACTTTGACGTGACGACCAACGCCACGCCAGAGCAGATGCGCAAGCTGTTCCGCAACTGCCGTCTGGTTGGCCGTCGTTTCCGCCTGGCGCACGTAATGTTTGGTCCCGAAGTGATCGAAGTAGCCACCTTCCGTGGTCATCATCAGGAAGAGGCGGAGGACGATCGCAACAGTTCCCAGCGCGGCCAGAATGGCATGCTGCTGCGCGACAATATTTTTGGCAGCATTGAAGATGATGCACAGCGCCGCGATCTGACCATCAACAGCCTCTACTACAGCGTGGCCGATTTCACCGTGCGCGATTACGTTGGCGGCCTGCAGGATCTGCAGGAGGGCATTGTCCGCCTGATTGGTGATCCGGAGACGCGTTATCGTGAAGATCCGGTGCGCATGCTGCGCGTGGTGCGCTTCGCCGCCAAACTGGATATGCGTATCGCCGCAGAAACCGCTGAGCCGATTCCACGCCTCGCCACACTGCTGAACGACATTCCGCCCGCGCGTCTGTTTGAAGAGTCTCTCAAGCTTTTGCAGGCCGGTTACGGCTATCGCACTTACCAGATGATGCGCGAGTATCAGCTGTTCCAGCCGCTGTTCCCGACGCTGGCGCGCAACTTTACCGAACAGGGCGACAGCTCAATGGAGCGGATGGTGGCGCAGGTGCTGAAAAACACCGATAACCGCATCCATAACGATATGCGCGTCAATCCGGCGTTCCTGTTTGCCGCGATGTTCTGGTATCCGCAGCTGGAGTCTGCCGAGCAGATTGCCCAGGAGAGCGGCCTGACCTACTTCGATGCGTTCGCGCTGTCGATGAACGAAACGCTGGATGAAGCCTGCCGGGCGCTGGCCATTCCTAAGCGTATTACCACGCTGGTACGCGATATCTGGCAGCTTCAGCTGCGTATGTCGCGCCGCCACGGCAAACGGGCGTGGAAGCTGATGGAGCATCCTAAGTTCCGTGCCGCTTACGATCTGCTGGCGCTTCGTGCCGAAGTGGAAAATAACCACGAGCTGCAACGTCTGAGCCACTGGTGGGGCGAGTTCCAGTCAGCGGTGCCTGTACAGCAGAAAACCATGCTGAACACGCTGGGCGACGATCCGGCGCCGCGCCGCAAACCGCGTCGTCCGCGCCGCCGTCCTGCCGGCCCACGTCGTGACAACAACAGCGCAACATGACCCGCGTCTATCTGGCATTAGGCAGTAATCTGGCCGATCCGCTGCATCAGGTTGATGCAGCGCTTGCCGCGCTGGATGCCATTCCGGAGACCACGCGCGCCGCCACCTCTTCGTTTTACCGCACGCCGCCGTACGGGCCGCCGGATCAGCCGGATTACCTGAATGCGGTGGTGGCGCTGGATACCCGCCTGGCTGCTGAGGCGCTGCTCGATCACACCCAGCGCATTGAGCTGGAGCATGGTCGCGTACGCAAAGCGGAGCGCTGGGGACCGCGCACGCTGGATCTCGACATCATGCTGTTTGGTAACGAAGTCATTCATACGCCGCGCCTGACGGTGCCCCACTACGACATGCACAACCGCGCCTTTATGCTGGTGCCGCTGCTGGAGATCGCGCCGGGTCTGCGTCTGCCAAACGGTCAGCCGCTGGCGGGTATCCTTGCCACGCTCGATCGCAGCGCCATTTCACCCTGGTCCGTCTGAGCCGCCAGAATCGCACGTCTGTCGTATCGCCTTTGCAATCAATCCAGTACACTGCGCGCATCAGAAACGCCGGAGATTGCGATGAAACCGACAACCCTCTCTCACTTACGCCAGCTGAAAGCCAGCGGCCGCAAATTTGCTACGCTGACCGCCTACGATTTCAGCTTCGCCCGTCTGTTTGCCGATGAAGGTATTCAGGTGATGCTGATTGGCGATTCACTCGGTATGACCGTGCAGGGCCATGACTCTACGCTGCCGGTGACGGTCGCGGACATCGCCTATCACACGGCGGCCGTTCGCCGCGGCGCGCCTGCTGCGCTGATCATGGCGGACCTGCCGTTCATGAGTTACGCCACACCGCAGCAGACCTTTGATAACGCCGCACAGCTGATGCGCGCCGGCGCCAATATGGTGAAACTGGAGGGCGGCGCATGGCTGGCGGAGACCGTACGTATGCTTACCGAACGCGCCGTGCCGGTGTGCGGCCACCTGGGCCTGACGCCACAGTCGGTAAACATTTTTGGCGGCTATAAAGTGCAGGGGCGTGATGAAACCGGTGCTGAACGCCTGGTGGCAGATGCGCTGGCGCTGGAAGCGGCCGGTGCACAGCTGCTGGTGCTGGAGTGCGTGCCGGTTACGCTGGCAGAGCGCGTCACCAAAGCGCTGTCGATTCCGGTCATTGGCATCGGTGCCGGTAACGTGACCGACGGCCAGATTCTGGTGATGCACGATGCGTTGGGGATCACCGGCGGCCATATTCCAAAATTTGCCAAAAATTTCCTCGCAGAAACCGGCGACATTCGCGCCGCGATTCGCCAGTATATTGCCGACGTTGAGGCCGGCACTTATCCTGCCGCCGAACACAGTTTCCAGTAAATCAGGAGAGTTGCAGTGCTGATCATTGAAACGCTGCCGATGCTGCGCCGTGAGATTCGTCGCTGGCGTCAGGCGGGCAAACGTATCGCGCTGGTGCCCACCATGGGCAACCTGCATGACGGACACCTTACGCTGGTGGACGAAGCGCGTGAGCGTGCCGATATCGTGGTGGTCTCTGTTTTTGTCAACCCGATGCAGTTTGATCGTCCCGACGATCTGGCGCGCTATCCGCGCACCCTGCAGGACGATTGCGAAAAGCTTAACCGCCACCGGGTCGATCTGGTGTTTGCCCCGGCACCGGCGGATGTCTATCCGCAGGGGCTCGACAGCCAGACCTTTGTAGAAGTCCCTGGCCTCTCTTCACTGCTGGAGGGCGCCAGCCGTCCGGGCCATTTCCGCGGCGTCTCGACCATTGTCAGCAAGCTGTTCAATCTGGTTCAGCCGGATATCGCCTGCTTTGGTGAGAAAGATTTTCAGCAGCTGGCGATCATCCGCAAAATGGTGGCGGATATGGGCTTTGATATTGAGATCGTCGGCGTGCCAACGGTACGTGCCAAAGATGGTCTGGCCCTGAGCTCCCGTAACGGCTATCTGACCGCCGATGAGCGCAAACTCGCGCCGGGCTTAAGCCAGGTGATGCATAGCATGGCGGAGCGCCTGAGCAACGGCGAGCGGCATGTGGATGAGATTATCGAACATGCTGAAGCGGCGCTGCGCGACAAAGGTTTCCGTCCGGACGGGCTGGCGATTTGCGATGCCGAAACGCTACAGCCGCTTACCGTCGAGAGTCAGCGCGCCGTGATTCTGATGGCCGCCTGGCTCGGCAACGCGCGCCTGATTGATAATCAGCAAGTGGATCTGACGGCGTAAGGCCGTTGTGTTATCAGCCGTACAACAGGGTTATTTCACTATGATTCGTACTGTTCTACAGGGCAAACTGCACCGCGTAAAAGTGACACAGGCAGATTTGCATTACGAAGGCTCCTGCGCCATCGACCAGGATTTCCTTGATGCCTCCGGCATTCTGCAATATGAAGCCATCGACATTTACAATGTCACCAACGGCCAGCGTTTCTCCACGTACGCGATCGCCGCCGAGCGCGGCTCAAAGATTATCTCGGTTAACGGTGCAGCAGCGCGCTGCGCCTGCGAAGGCGACATCATGATCATCTGTTCGTATGTGCAGGTGGAGGATGAAGCGGCGCGCAGCTGGCAGCCTAAAGTGGCCTATTTTGAAGGCGACAATGAGATGAAACGTATTGCGAAGGCGTTACCGGTACAGGTAGCGTGATACAACAAGGGCGGCTTTCGCCGCCCTTTTCTGTCAGGTACGTAACCCGCGTCCACGCTGAATCAGCGCATACACCAGCACGTAAAACACCACGATAAACGCCACCAGCACCGAGAGCGTGAACACCAGCGGTACATCGTTAATGCCGAGGAAGCCGTAGCGGAAACCGCTGATCATATACACCACCGGGTTCAGCTTCGAGACCGCCTGCCAGAACGGCGGCAGCAGCGCCAGCGAGTAGAACACGCCCCCGAGGTAGGTTAACGGCGTCAGCACGAAGGTGGGAATCAGGCTGATATCATCAAAGGTGCGGGCAAAGACCGCATTCAGCAAACCGGCCAGCGAGAACAGAATCGCCGTCAGCAGCAGCGTCAGTGCCACCATCGGCCACGAAAATACGTGGAACGGCACAAAGAACAGCGAAACCGCCGTCACCAGAATGCCCACGCACACGCCACGCGCTACGCCGCCGCCCACATACCCGGCAATGATGATGTGCGTTGGCACTGGTGCCACCAGCAGCTCTTCAATGTTGCGCTGGAACTTGGCGCTGAAGAACGAGGAGGCGACATTGGCGTAAGCGTTAGTGATAACGGCCATCATGATCAGGCCCGGCACAATAAACTGCATATAGCTGAAGCCATGCATATCACCAATGCGCGAACCTATCAGGTTGCCAAAGATGATGAAGTAGAGCGTCATGGTGATCACCGGCGGTACCAGCGTCTGAATCCAGATGCGGGCAAAGCGGTTGATCTCCTTGGCCCAGATGCTTTTCAGCGCCACCCAGTACAAATGCGTCATGCTTTCACTCCTGTTTTTCCCTGCGTCAGGCTGACGAACAGCTCTTCCAGGCGGTTGGCTTTGTTACGCATGCTCAGCACCTGCACGCCCTGCGCGCTCAGCTGGCTAAACACGCTGTTGAGCCCCTGTTCACGCATCACTTCCACTTCCAGCGTTGATGTGTCCACTAAGCGATACTGGAAGCCTTCCAGCTGCGGCAGCGGGCTGCGCGGGGCCAGATCGAGAATAAAGGTCTCTGACTGCAGCTTAGAGAGCAGCCCTTTCATGGAGGTGTTCTCGACCAGTTCACCGCTCTGGATGATGCCGATATTGCGGCACAGCATCTCCGCCTCCTCCAGATAGTGCGTGGTCAGGATGATGGTAGTGCCCTGCACGTTCAGCTCTTTCAGGAACGCCCACATAGAGCGACGCAGTTCAATGTCCACGCCGGCGGTCGGCTCATCCAGAATCAGCAGTTTTGGCTCATGCATCAGCGCACGGGCGATCATCAGACGACGCTTCATGCCGCCCGACAACATACGCGCACGTTCGTTACGCTTGCCCCAGAGATCGAGCTGGTTGAGGTATTTTTCCGCGCGCTTGTTCGCTTCCGCGCGTTCAACGCCGTAATACCCGGCCTGATTGACCACAATTTGCATTACGGTCTCAAACGGGTTGAAGTTGAACTCCTGCGGAACCAGCCCCAGCTGGCGCTTCGCGTTAACCACATCTTTCTGCAGATCGTAGCCAAACACGCGCACGCTGCCGCCAGATTTATTCACCAGCGAGCTGATAATGCCGATGGTGGTTGACTTACCGGCACCGTTAGGCCCCAGTAAGGCATAAAAGTCGCCAGCTTCCACGGTAAGATCGAGGCCTTTCAGCGCCTGTACGCCGCCGGGATAGGTCTTGGTCAACCCGGAAAGTTCCAGTGCATAAGTCATTGCGAGTCCATACCCTGTTTTAGTGACATCATTGCCTGATTAAAATGATAGTGCGCTCACGTCGAGCGTGCGGGGTTATTCAGCGATAAAGAGTGTGAAATCAAAGGAATTGCGCAGAGCGATAACCCACGACACTCTACCACTCAGCGTGGCGCAGGGAAATGCACGCCGGGCCCGTAAGTCATTGAGTTACGGGCTGCGCATCTTATCGCAGGCGGTGGGAATCAGCCTTGGAAGATTGTGCGGTTATGCGTCCAGCGGCGTAACTTTGCCGATGTACGGCAAATGACGGTAGCGCTGAGCATAGTCGATACCAAAACCGACCACAAACTCATCGGGAATGGTAAAGCCGACAAACTCTACCGGCACCTCAACTTCGCGGCGTTCAGGTTTATCCAGCAGCGTACAGATCGCCAGCGATTTTGGCTCACGCAGGCGCAGGATTTCGCGCACTTTGCTCAGGGTATTGCCGGAGTCGATGATATCTTCAACGATCAGCACATCTTTCCCCCGGATGTCCTCGTCGAGATCTTTGAGGATCTTTACGTCACGCGTCGTGGACATGCCGCTGCCGTAGCTGGAAGCAGTCATGAAATCGACCTCATGAGAGACATCAATGGCGCGGCACAGATCGGCCATAAACATAAAGGAGCCGCGCAGCAGGCCAACCAGCACCATTTCGCTGCCGCTGTCGCGGTAGTGCTCACTAATCTGTTTGCCCAGCTCGGCAATACGGGTTGCGATCTCCTGCTCAGAGATCATCACGTCGACGGTGTGTTTCATTGCAATCGCCTGGTTAAGGTTTTCAGAAAGCCACGAAGTCTATCATAGTCGGGCGTGGCGCTAACGCCGCGCACAAAACGCAAACGTTACCGTGGCAAAAATTATTGCGCTGGCCTTTACTTCAGAAACCCTGCCCGCCCGCTCCGGAGAACTCTATGGCCGCTTCATCCAGTAAAAAAACAGCGATCGGCACACGCGCGCTGCATCCTGAAACGCAAATGCTTAACTATGGCTACGATCCGCGCCTGTCAGAAGGGGCGGTTAAACCGCCCGTCTTCCTCACCTCGACCTTTGTTTTTAACAGTGCCGAAGAGGGGCAGGACTTTTTCGATTTTGTCGCCGGACGCAAACAGCCGCCTGAGGGCAAAAGCGGCGGGCTGGTCTATTCACGCTTTAACCATCCCAACAGTGAAATCGTTGAGGATCGGCTGGCGATTTATGAAGAGGCGGAGAGCGCTGCGCTGTTCTCCTCGGGTATGTCGGCGATTGCGACCACCCTGCTCACTTTTGCGCGCCCCGGTGAGGTGATTCTGCACTCCCAGCCGCTGTACGGCGGAACGGAAACGCTGCTGAGCAAAACCCTGCACGACCTGGAGATCAAAGCCGTGGGCTTTAGCGACGGCACCGATGAGGACAGCGTGTACGAAGCGGCGAAGATGGCGTGGCAGCGCGGGCGCGTGGCGCTGATCCTGATTGAAACGCCGGCCAATCCCACCAACAGCCTGGTGGATATTCGCCTGATGCAGCAGGTGGCGGACCTCATTGCGCAGCAGCAGGGTTCGCGGCCGATTTTAGCCTGCGACAATACCCTGCTCGGCCCGCTGTTCCAGCGCCCGCTGCAGCATGGCGCTGATATCTCACTCTACTCCCTGACCAAATATGTGGGCGGCCACTCCGATCTGATTGCCGGTGCCGCGCTGGGCAGTAAGACGCTGATCAATAAAGTGCGTTCGCTGCGCAGCGCGATTGGAACGCAGCTCGATCCCCACTCCAGCTGGATGATTGGTCGTTCACTGGAGACGCTCTCGCTGCGCATGGAAAAAGCCGCCAGTAACGCAGAAAAAGTGGCGGCGTTTTTACGCGATCATCCGCAGGTGGAGAGACTGCACTGGCTGCCGTACCTGGATGCCGGCAGCCCGGCGGGTGCAACCTGGCAGCGCCAGTGCAGCGGCGCGGGCTCGACCTTCTCTTTTGATATTCAGGGCGGGCAGCCAGCAGCATTTCGTTTTCTCAATACGCTGGCCCTGTTCAAACTGGCGGTGAGCCTGGGCGGCACCGAGTCGCTCGCCAGCCATCCCGCCAGTACCACCCATTCGGGCGTACCGCAGGCGCAGCGCCAGCGCTTCGGCATTACCGATGCCACGATACGTCTCTCGATTGGCATCGAAAACGCCGACGATCTGATTGAGGATATGCGCCTGGCGCTGGAGGCCGCGCTTAACTGACGGTGAAGCCCAGCATCATGCCGGTATCCTCGTGCTCCAGCAGATGGCAGTGCGCCATATAGGCGTTATCGGCATTGGCCACGTAGTTAAAACGCACCAGCACTTCGCTGCGCCAGCCGTCCACGCTCACCATGTCTTTCCAGCCGGCACGGTGTGGCGCGGGCGGCTTGCCGTTCTCTGACAGGATACGAAACTGGGTGCCGTGGATATGGAACGGATGCAGCATCGCATCGCCCTCGCCTGAGATAGTCCACTTCTCCAGCTTACCGAGCGGTATATCAAACATCGGCTTCGTCATATTGAACGCCTGCCCGTTTATCTTGTTACCGTTATGGAAATCATACGCCGCCGTTTTGCCGTGCTGGCTGTGATCCATGGGCATGCTGCCGTGGTCCATCGCCATGCTGCCATGTTCAACCTTCATGTCATGGCCCTTCATATCATGGCCTTGCATGTTGCCCATCGCTTTATCACCGTAGCGATCCTTCAGCGCCTGCATGCCCTGTTGATCAAGCTGCGGGTCCATCATCAGCTGCAGCCAGCGGTTTTGCAGGCCTTCGGCGGATGGCACAGGCGGCAGATCCACCAGTTTATCCGGCAGCGTACCGCTGGCCATGACGCGCAGTGGCAGAATCTGCACCAGCGGTAACGGCTGATCGAACGGGGCCAGCGTCATGCCCATCTGCGTGACCGGCAGCGTAACGATATCGAAAGGCTTGCCGTCAGAGGTATCGACCAACACTTCGAAGCGCTCTCCCGGCAGCAGTGGCAGACTCTCTACGCTGATCGGTTCCGCCAGCAGGCCGCCGTCGCTGCCCACCACATACAGCGGACGCCGATCGCTGGCGGCGATGTGCAGCGAGCGGGCGTTACAGCCGTTGAGCAGGCGCAGGCGCAGCCAGCCGCGCGGTACGGCATGCTGCGGATACGCTACGCCGTTGGTCAGCATTAAATCGCCAAACCAGCCCACGGCGGCACGCATGATATCGAGCTGATAATCGATGCGCGATCCCGCTTTGTTAAGCTGCTTATCCTGGAAAATCAGCGGCACATCATCTTCGCCCCACTGCATTGGCAGGTGTAGCTTACCGGACGCCTCATCCTCCAGCAGCACCAGGCCGGCAAGGCCCTGCGCTACCTGATAGCCGGTGCTGCCGTGCTGGTGCGGATGGTACCAGCAGGTCGCGGCGGGCTGATCGGGCGTAAAGGTAACCTGCCGCGTCGCGCCCGGCGCAATCATCGCCTGCGGTCCGCCATCCACCGCGCCGGGAATCTCCAGCCCGTGCCAGTGCAGCGTGGTGGCTTCTGGCAAATGGTTGCGGATATTCACCGTTACCGCTTTCTCGCGTTGCAGACGCAGCGCCGGGCCGAGCAGCGCGCCGTTATAGCCCCAGGTCGGCACCGCTTTGCCGTTCCACTGGCTGGTGCCGGCCATTGCGGTCAGCGTGTAGTGCCCCTGCGCATCCGGTTCAAGCAGTGAGGGCACAGGCAGCAGCGGGCGCGTGGCCGCCATCAGCGAGCGACTCCACAGCGGCAGCGCACCCGCTGCGCTGAGCGCGGCGGTCAACTTAAGAAAATGGCGACGTTGCATACTCTTATCCTTGTCGTGAATAAGGGCACAGGGTAAACCTTTCCCCTGTGGGAGGGTCAAGCGCTGAAACAGAATGTCCTGAGAAAAAGGCGCGAAAGGCCCATTTAGGCAAATTTAGCGGAATCCCTGCGGTAACTGTGCTAACGTCAATAAATTGTCCTTTGTTGAGAATGATTATGACGAAAAGCATCAAGATCCTGCTGCTGGCGGGACTCCTTGGCTTCTCCTCCACCAGCTTTGCTCTGAGCGAATCCGAAGCGGAAGATCTGGCTGACCTCACGGCAGTTTTTGTCTACCTGAAAAATGATTGCGGCTATCAGGATTTGCCGGACGCGCAGATTCGTAAAGCGCTGGTGTTCTTTGCCCAGCAGAATCGGTGGGATCTCAGTAACTACAGCGCGTACAACATGAAGTCGCTCGGCGAAGAGAGCTACAAAGATTTGAGCGGCATCGCCATCAATAACGACAAGAAGTGTAAATCGCTGGCGCGCGACTCCCTGAGTTTGCTGGCGTATGTGAAGTAGCGTATCGCCCAATGCGGTCTGGCCCGCATGCGGCAAAGGAAACCAAACCGCCCTGACGGACGGTTTATCAAACCGTCAGCTGCAGGGCAATGCCGCGTTCACGCAGGTTGCGGCACACCGCCTCATCCAGGCGAGCGTCGGTAACCACATCGGTCAGGCTCTCTATCGGCGCGGCGCACCAAAGCGACCATGAGCCATATTTGCTGCTGTCTGCCAGTAAAACACGGCGACGCGCATTCGCCAGCAGGTCCATCTTTAACCCGGCCTTCTCTTCCGTCGGCGTGGTAATTCCCCGCTCGATACTCCATGAGTTACAGCTGACAAACGCGACATCCGGATTGATGCTGCGCAGCAAACGGCGCCCGTGCTCACCAATACAGGACTGGCTGGAGTCATCAATACGGCCGCCGATGATGTTGGTCTCAATCTGTTTGAATTCGGAGAGAAACAGCGCGATATGCAGATCGGCGGTGATCACCCGCAGCTGCAGATGGGTAAGCTGACGCGCCAGCTCCAGCATAGTGGTACCGGCATCCAGCACCACCGCATCGCCAGACTTTACGTAGCTGGCGGCAAACTGCGCGATGGCCTGCTTCTCTGCCAGATTACGCTGCATCTTCTCCAGCGTCGTGGGCTGGGCAGAAATGAACCGGTTTAGCGTCACGCCACCGTGGCTGCGGCTAATTACCCCTTCTTTGTCGAGCTTAATCAGATCGCGGCGGATGGTGGCGGGTGACGCAGAGATCGCGCATACCAGCTGTTCTACCGTGACCAGGTTATGGCTTTTGAGATAGTCCATAATCTGGTCAAGACGGCTTTGTCCCTTCATAATTTTCCCGCCATAAATTGACGGTACGCGGCGATCACCGCGAGAAAATCTTCGACGCCGCAAAAAGAGAGACACTCCTCATCGTAATAGGTCATGCCCTCTTCAATACCGTCATCTTCCAGCGCCAGCTGGTTTGCACGAATCATCACCTCCTCCTCATCCAGCCAGAGGGTGTATTCATGCCCCACGCGCTGCCACTGATTGATGGTGCCTTTTACCTCACGGGCAGCGGCCTCGACATCATCCAGCAGCGCCAGATTATCCTTCACCTCTTCGTTGAACCAGTGTCCCACCGCTTCGTGGTCCATCGACATGCGGACTTTGACCTGACCGGTTACGTCGCGCAGAAATTCATATTCCATGTTTGCCTCATGCTCATGCTTCGCGCCAGGCGGCACCGTTCCGGTAAGTGTGGGCGTTGTGCGCGTAATAAAGTGGGATTGCGCTCGCATTATGCCTGGAGGCTGAGGCATAAAAAAGGGGACGATTGGCATCGTCCCCTTCTCCTTCCTGCTACGACTTATACAGCCGTCTGGAAGATTACGCTATCGGCTTTCTCAGTGTACTGACCCAGCTGGTCAAAGTTGAGGTAGCGATAGGTGTCATCAGCGGTCTTATCAACCTGTACCATGAACTGCTGATACTCATCCGGCGTTGGCAGTTTACCCAGCAGCGATGACACCGCAGCCAGCTCGGCCGAGGCCAGGAACACGTTCGCGCCCGTACCCAGACGGTTCGGGAAGTTACGCGTAGAAGTAGAGACCACGGTGGCACCATCCTTCACGCGCGCCTGGTTACCCATGCAGAGTGAGCAGCCCGGGATCTCGATGCGTGCACCGCTCTTACCAAAGACGCTGTAGTAGCCCTCTTCAGTCAGCTGTGCGGCATCCATCTTGGTTGGCGGTGCCACCCAGAGGCGCGTCGGCAGCTGGCCTTTGTGCGCATCCAGCAGTTTACCTGCCGCACGGAAGTGACCGATATTGGTCATGCACGAGCCAATGAACACTTCGTCGATCTTCTCGCCCTGGACGTCAGACAACCAGCGCGCATCATCCGGATCGTTTGGCGCACACAGGATAGGCTCTTTGATATCCGCCAGATCGATCTCGATCACCGCCGCATACTCTGCATCGGCATCGGCTTCCAGCAGCTGCGGATCGGCCAGCCATTTTTCCATGCCCTGAATACGGCGCTCGAGCGTACGACGATCGCCGTAGCCTTCAGAGATCATCCACTTCAGTAGCACGATGTTCGAGCTGAGATACTCGATAATCGGCTCTTTATCCAGCTTGATGGTACAGCCGGCAGCAGAGCGCTCTGCTGAGGCGTCAGTCAGTTCAAACGCCTGCTCCACTTTCAGCTTCGGCAGACCTTCGATCTCCAGCACGCGACCGGAGAAGATATTTTTCTTACCTTTCTTTTCAACGGTCAGCAGGCCCTGCTTGATAGCGTACAGCGGAATCGCATGCACCAGATCGCGCAGCGTGATGCCCGGTTGCATTTCACCTTTGAAACGCACCAGCACCGACTCCGGCATATCCAGCGGCATCACGCCGGTTGCAGCAGCAAACGCAACCAGACCCGAGCCCGCCGGGAAGGAGATACCAATCGGGAAACGGGTGTGCGAGTCACCGCCGGTGCCCACGGTATCCGGCAGCAGCATACGGTTCAGCCAGCTGTGGATAACGCCATCGCCCGGACGCAGCGACACGCCGCCACGGTTCATGATGAAGTCCGGCAGCGTATGGTGCGTGGTGACGTCTACCGGCTTCGGATACGCCGCGGTATGACAGAACGACTGCATCACCAGATCGGACGAGAAGCCGAGGCACGCCAGGTCTTTCAGTTCATCACGGGTCATTGGACCGGTGGTGTCCTGAGAACCGACCGAGGTCATCTTCGGTTCACAGTAAGCGCCCGGACGGATACCGTCCACACCACAGGCGCGACCGACCATCTTCTGCGCCAGTGAGTAACCACGGCTGCTGGCCGCCACATCTTTTGCCTGCTGGAACACATCGCTGTGCGGCAGACCCAGTGATTCACGCGCTTTGGTAGTCAGGCCGCGACCGATGATCAGCGGAATACGGCCACCGGCACGCACTTCATCCAGCAGGACGTCGGTTTTCAGCGCAAAGGTTGCCAGCAGTTCATCCGTTTCGTGATGACGAACTTCGCCTTTATACGGGTAAACGTCAATCACATCGCCCATGTTCAGGCGGTCAACGTCCAGCTCGATGGGCAGTGCGCCGGCATCTTCCATGGTGTTGAAGAAGATCGGCGCGATTTTACCGCCCAGGCACAGGCCGCCGCCCTTTTTGTTTGGCACGTAAGGGATATCGTCACCCATGAACCACAGCACCGAGTTGGTAGCGGATTTACGGGAAGAGCCGGTACCGACTACGTCGCCGACATACGTCAGCGGGAAGCCTTTTTGCTGCAGCGCTTCGATCTGTTTGATCGGCCCAATGTTGCCAGCCTCGTCGGGTTCGATGCCGTCACGTGGGTTTTTCAGCATTGCCAGCGCGTGCAGTGGAATATCCGGGCGTGACCATGCATCCGGCGCGGGAGAGAGATCGTCGGTGTTGGTTTCGCCGGTCACTTTGAACACGGTGGTAGTGATTTTTTCTGCCAGCTTAGGACGCTTCAGGAACCATTCGGCATCAGCCCAGGACTGGAGAATTTTTTTCGCGTGTACGTTACCCGCTTTGGCTTTCTCTTCGACATCGTAGAAGTTATCGAACATCAGCAGCGTGTGGGACAGGGCTTCAGCGGCGATTGGCGCCAGGGTCTCATCGTCAAGCGCATCAATCAGCGCATGGATGTTATAGCCGCCCTGCATGGTGCCCAGCAGTTCAACTGCTTTTTCACGAGTAACCAGAGGAGAGTGGGCTTCGCCCTTTGCGATAGCTGCCAGGAATCCGGCTTTAACATATGCCGCTTCATCAACACCTGGCGGGACTCGATTGACCAGCAGGTCAACCAGGAATTCTTCTTCACCCGCAGGCGGGTTTTTCAGCAGTTCAACCAGCGCGGCCATCTGGGAAGCATCTAACGGCTTAGGTACGATCCCCTGGGCAGCACGCTCGGCAACGTGCTTACGGTATTCTTCTAGCACGACGTTCTCCTCGCTCTCATTGTATAGCTTTCCGGTGCACCTGTTGATGCTGTCAAACAGTAGGGTGAGGTGCCCGGTTCTGCGTCGGCCAGCATAGCAGGATTTCGGCAGATTGTTAATCCGTTTACAAAAAAGCAACATTCGCGCGTTATTTAGCAGATTTATCTGTGGCTTGAGCAACATCACAGAAAATTGCCGGGTCTGTTGAGATGCGTTAAGCCTCTGCCGGGCAGTACCGACGCGGGCTCGTGCTATTTGACGGGGCCAAATAAACAGTGACAACAGCGTGACCGCGGCGCACCAGCAGAGAGCGCTATCCATAACCTGCCCTGCTTTTTCAGAAAAGTTCGCTAACCTCTGGTTATGCAGGCCAGCAGCTAACACCATACAGGGCTGATAATTTTATTCAGCACTATTAAGAGCCCTTTTTCATACACTTCATGCAGGATTTATTACTCTCTTTTGTATTCACACAATCCCGTTATCTTTTAACAAATAACAGAAAAATGATATGCATGGGCTAATTAAGTTAAATAATCCCGTAAAAGATAAATGTATTAATAACATTCAGTAAAATAACAAAACAGAAGAAATAAATAATGAAATAAGAGGGAAAACGCGTAGACTGCCTGCGGCGCTTGAGGCTATCTGCCTTAAGTTCTGACAAGTGAGGTGGATAGTGAGGAGTGAGTTGTGCGATTAATTTTCATTAACCGCACGAGCGAGCGACCCACTGACACCTAAGCAATGTCAGGGTAGTCGCTCGCTCGTGCTATTGCAAGGAGTAAGTGATTATGAAGTTAAGATTCAGCACGCTGATTATCAGCGGGCTCATACTGTTAAGTTTGTGTCTGGCCAGTCGCAGTTCGCTTTGCGAATTACGACTGCGGATATTCAATGCTGAATTATCGGCTATCATGGCCTACGAAGCTCAACCGTAAACTTCTTTAGCGGGAGTTCGCTCCCGCGATTCCGGCATCGCGGGATGTTTGCCCTTGCGCCTTTTTTATCGATATTTTTAAGTTGTACCTGTAATAAAAAACGGCTCCTTTCGGGAGCCGTTACTTTATTTATTCAGAGACAAAGCTTATCTCTTTTTCGCTTTCGCATTTGGCAGGTCAGTAATACTGCCTTCAAACACTTCAGCTGCCAGACCGACTGACTCATGCAGCGTTGGGTGCGCGTGAATGGTCAGCGCGATGTCTTCCGCATCACAGCCCATTTCAATCGCCAGACCAATTTCACCCAGCAGCTCGCCACCGTTAGTGCCGACAATTGCACCACCGATCACGCGATGCGTCTCTTTGTCGAAGATCAGTTTGGTCATACCGTCTGCGCAGTCAGAAGCAATAGCACGGCCTGAAGCTGCCCACGGGAAGGTGGAGACTTCGTAGCTGATGCCCTTCTCTTTTGCTTCTTTCTCGGTCAGACCGACCCATGCAACTTCTGGCTCGGTATAGGCGATAGATGGGATCACTTTCGGGTCGAAGTAGTGCTTCAGGCCTGAGATCACTTCTGCCGCGACGTGACCTTCGTGCACACCTTTGTGCGCCAGCATTGGCTGACCGACGATATCGCCGATTGCATAGATGTGTGGCACGTTGGTGCGCATCTGCTTGTCAACGCGAATGAAGCCGCGGTCGTCCACTTCCACGCCCGCTTTACCGGCATCCAGACCTTTACCGTTTGGTACGCGGCCAATTGCCACCAGTACCGCATCGTAACGCTGTGCTTCAGCTGGCGCTTTTTTACCTTCCATAGAGACATAGATACCGTCGTCTTTGGCATCAACAGCGGTAACTTTGGTCTCCAGCATCAGGTTGAATTTCTTGCTGATACGCTTGGTGAAGACTTTAACCACGTCTTTATCGGCTGCCGGGATAACCTGGTCGAACATCTCGACCACATCAATCTCTGAACCCAGCGCATGGTACACGGTCGCCATCTCCAGACCGATAATGCCGCCGCCCATAACCAGCAGACGCTTCGGTACTTCTTTCAGCTCCAGCGCATCGGTAGAGTCCCATACGCGCGGATCGCTATGAGGAATGAAAGGCAGTTCGATTGGACGTGAGCCTGCAGCGATGATGGCGTTATCGAAGTTGATGGTGGTCGCGCCGCCTTCACCTTCCACCACCAGGGTGTTGGCACCGGTGAATTTACCCAGACCGTTCACCACTTTCACTTTACGGCCTTTGGCCATACCGGCCAGTCCGCCTGTCAGCTGAGTGATGACTTTCTCTTTCCAGGTACGAATTTTGTTGATGTCAGTCTGAGGCTGACCAAACACGATACCGTGCTCTTCCAGCGCTTTCGCTTCTTCAATCACTTTCGCGACGTGCAGCAGCGCTTTCGATGGGATACAGCCTACGTTCAGACACACACCACCGAGGGAGCTGTAACGCTCAACCAGAACGGTTTCCAGACCTAAATCAGCGCAACGGAAGGCTGCAGAGTAACCTGCAGGACCTGCCCCAAGTACCACGACTTGAGTTTTAATCTCTGTACTCATCATGACCTCTTGTTAGATTTCCGGCGGCCAGACGTAGAGTCTATCCCAGACTCCGGATGCCCTATATCCACCGGGACATTTCACCGCGAGAGTTTACAGAATTGTTAACAAACTGCCAACCGCGGCAACTCCGAATGCTTACAACAAGGCCGGCATTCGCCGGCCTTGATTAACGTCACATCACCAAACGGCGAATATCAGACAGCATATTGTTGATGATGGTGATGAAGCGCGCACCATCAGCACCGTCGATCACGCGGTGGTCGAAGGAGAGCGAGATGGGCATCATCAGACGCGGTGCAAACTCTTTGCCATTCCAGACCGGCTCCATCGCTGACTTAGAGACACCGAGGATAGCCACTTCCGGCGCGTTCACAATCGGCGCGAAGTGCGTGGTGCCCAGGCCGCCGAGGCTGGAGATAGTGAAGCAGCCGCCCTGCATGTCGCTGGCGGTCAGCTTGCCATCACGCGCCTTCTTCGAGGTCGCCATCAGTTCACGCGACAGCTCGGTGATGCCCTTCTTGTTCACGTCTTTGAACACCGGAACCACCAGACCGTTTGGCGTATCCACCGCTACACCGATATTGATGTACTTCTTCAACGTCAGTTTCTGACCATCTTCAGACAGCGAGCTGTTGAAACGTGGCATCTGCTCCAGCGCAGCCGCTACCGCTTTCATGATGAACACCACAGGCGTGAACTTCACATCCAGCTTACGCTTCTCAGCTTCGGCGTTCTGCTGTTTGCGGAACGCTTCCAGATCGGTGATATCGGTTTTGTCGAAGTGAGTCACGTGCGGGATCATCACCCAGTTACGGCTCAGGTTAGCACCCGAGATTTTCTGGATACGGCCCAGCTCCACTTCTTCGATTTCGCCGAACTTGCTGAAGTCCACTTTCGGCCATGGCAGCATGCCTGGCAGACCGCCGCCAGCAGCCGCAGCCGGTGCCGCTTCTGCACGCTTAACGGCGTCTTTCACGTAAGTCTGCACATCCTCTTTCAGGATGCGGCCTTTACGGCCGGTGCCTTTGACTTTCGCCAGGTTAACGCCGAACTCACGCGCCAGGCGACGAATCACCGGCGTCGCGTGGACGTAAGCATCGTTCTCAGCAAACTCGCTCTTCGCTTCGGTTTTCGCTGCGGCTGGCGCAGGCGCTGCCGCGGGCTTCGCCTCCGCTGCCGGTGCGGCATCCTGTTTCGCTGCCGGTGCCGATGCCGCAGGCGCTGCGCCTTCGACTTCAAACACCATGATCAGTGAACCGGTGCTGACTTTATCGCCCGTTGAGACTTTCAGTTCTTTGACCGTACCAGCGAATGGTGCCGGAACTTCCATTGAAGCTTTATCGCCTTCAACCACAATCAGTGACTGCTCAGCTTCAACTTTGTCGCCCACTTTAACCAGCACTTCGGTGACTTCCACTTCGTCGCCACCAATGTCCGGTACGTTGACCTCTTTCGCACCCGCAGCCGCAGCCGGTGCAGAGGCAGCAGCCTCTTTCACTTCCGGCTTCGCGTCAGCTTTCGGCGCTGCGCCTTCGGCTTCGAAGATCATGATCAGTGAACCCGTGTTCACTTTATCGCCGGTAGCGATCTTGATCTCTTTCACCACGCCCGCAAACGGCGCAGGCACTTCCATGGAGGCTTTATCGCCCTCCACGGTGATCAGCGACTGCTCGGCTTCAACTTTGTCGCCGACTTTAACCAGAATTTCGGTTACTTCGACTTCATCGCCGCCGATATCCGGCACGTTGACGTCTTTCGCTTCAGTGGATGCCGCTGCTGCTGGCGCCGCTTCGGCCCTCTTCTCTTCTGCCGCCGGGGCAGGTGCAGCCTCTGCGGCACCCTCCGCGTCAAAGATCATGATCAGTGAACCGGTATTCACTTTGTCACCGGTAGAGATTTTGATCTCTTTCACCACGCCGGCCTGCGGCGAAGGCACTTCCATTGAGGCTTTATCGCCTTCCACGGTGATCAGCGACTGCTCAGCTTCAACCTTGTCGCCCACCTTCACCTGGATCTCGGTCACTTCAACTTCGTCTGACCCGATATCCGGTACGTTAATTTCGATAGCCATTACTCTCTTACCTCTTAAGCCAGACGCGGGTTAACTTTATCGGCGTCGATATCGAATTTCGCGATCGCGTCCGCAACCACTTTCTTATCGATCTCGCCGCGTTTAGCCAGCTCACCCAGCGCAGCTACCACCACATACGATGCATCCACTTCGAAGTGGTGACGCAGGTTTTCGCGGCTGTCAGAACGCCCGAAGCCATCGGTACCCAGCACGCGATAGTCGCTGGCCGGTACGTAGCTGCGAACCTGCTCTGCAAACAGCTTCATGTAGTCGGTTGATGCCACAGCCGGCGCATCGTTCATCACCTGAGCGATGTAAGGTACACGCGCTTCTTCGGTCGGATGCAGCATGTTCCAGCGCTCACAATCCTGGCCATCACGCGCCAGTTCGGTGAAAGAGGTGACGCTGTAGACGTCAGAACCGATACCGTACTCTTTCGCCAGGATCTGTGCGGCTTCACGTACGTGGCGCAGGATAGAACCTGAGCCCAGCAGCTGCACTTTGCCTTTGCTGCCCTCTACCGTCTCCAGCTTGTAGATACCCTTACGGATACCCTCTTCCGCACCCTGCGGCATCGCTGGCATGTGGTAGTTTTCGTTCAGCGTGGTGATGTAGTAGTAGATGTTTTCCTGCGCTTCACCGTACATACGTACCAGGCCATCATGCATGATGACTGCCACTTCGTAGGCGTAAGACGGATCGTAAGAGATACAGTTCGGGATAGTCAGCGACTGAATGTGGCTGTGACCATCTTCGTGCTGCAGACCTTCGCCGTTCAGCGTAGTACGACCAGAGGTGCCGCCGACGAGGAAGCCGCGCGCCTGCTGATCGCCTGCCAGCCACATCAGATCGCCGATGCGCTGGAAGCCAAACATCGAGTAATAGATGTAGAACGGGATCATCGGCAGGTTGTTGGTGCTGTAAGACGTTGCCGCCGCCAGCCAGGATGAACCTGCGCCCAGCTCGTTAATCCCTTCCTGCAGGATCTGGCCTTTTTCGTCCTCTTTATAGTAAGCAACCTGCTCACGGTCCTGAGGCGTATACTGCTGGCCGTTCGGGCTGTAGATACCAATCTGACGGAACAGACCTTCCATACCGAAAGTACGGGCTTCGTCCGCGAGGATCGGTACCAAGCGATCTTTGATCGACTTGTTCTTCAGCATCACGTTCAGTGCACGCACGAAAGCGATGGTGGTTGAGATCTCTTTGTTCTGCTCTTCCAGCAGCGCGCTGAACTCTTCCAGCGCAGGCATCTCCAGCTTCTCGCTGAAGTTTGGCTGGCGGGTTGGCAGGTAGCCGCCCAGTTTTTCACGCTGGCCGTGCAGGTAGTTGTACTCTTCAGAGCCTTTTTCGAAGGTGACGTAAGGCAGATCTTCGATTTTGTCATCGGCCACTGGCACGTTGAAGCGATCGCGGATGTAGCGTACGCCATCCATGTTCATCTTCTTCACCTGGTGCGCAATGTTTTTGCCTTCCGCGGTGTCGCCCATACCATAGCCTTTAATGGTATGTGCCAGAATCAGCGTTGGCTGACCTTTGGTCTCCTGCGCTTTCTTCAGGGCAGCGTAGACTTTCTTCGGATCGTGACCACCGCGGTTCAGGGCGAAGATCTCTTCGTCGGACCAGTCTTTCACCAGCGCGGCGGTCTCCGGGTATTTACCGAAGAAGTGCTCACGTACGTAAGCGCCATCGCGGGATTTAAAGGTCTGATAATCGCCATCAACGGTTTCGTTCATCAGCTGGATCAGTTTACCGCTGGTGTCTTTCTTCAGCAGCTCATCCCAGCGACCGCCCCAGATCACTTTGATCACGTTCCAGCCAGCACCGGCAAAGATGCCTTCCAGCTCGTTAATGATCTTGCCGTTACCGGTGACCGGGCCATCCAGACGCTGCAGGTTGCAGTTGATGATGAAGACCAGGTTATCCAGCTTCTCACGGGTCGCGATAGTGATTGCGCCTTTTGATTCCGGCTCATCCATTTCGCCATCGCCCAGGAAGGCGTAAACGGTCTGGTTAGCGGTATCTTTCAGACCACGGTGATGCAGATACTTCAGGAATTTAGCCTGATAAATCGCATTCAGCGGGCCCAGACCCATAGAAACGGTCGGGAACTGCCAGAACTCTGGCATCAGTTTCGGATGCGGATAAGAGGAGAGTCCGTTGCCGTGCACTTCCTGACGGAAGTTGTTCATCTGCTCTTCAGTCAGACGCCCTTCCAGGAACGCGCGTGCGTAGATACCCGGAGAGATATGACCCTGGAAGTAAACCAGATCGCCACCGTCTTTTTCGCTGCGCGCACGGAAGAAGTGGTTAAAGCACACTTCATAAATGGTGGCAGAGGACTGGAAGGAGGACATGTGGCCACCCAGCTCCAGATCTTTCTTCGACGCACGCAGAACTGACATGATGGCGTTCCAGCGAATTGCGGAACGGATACGACGTTCAAGAGAGGTGTTGCCCGGATAGTCCGGTTCATCTTCAACAGCAATAGAGTTGATGTAGTTGCTTACGGCGTTACCGCCCGCAGCCACTTTCACACCACCTTTGCGGGCAGCACTTAATACCTGGTCAATCAGATACTGCGCGCGCTCAACACCTTCTTCACGGATGACCGATTCGATCGCCTGTAGCCAGTCACGAGTTTCGATCGGATCCACGTCATTCTGTAAACGTTCTGACATGGGGTGTATTCC
>Ga0157361_1000180_pt1:7500-15000 | contig 32602 bp, 21 predicted proteins | sample AttlaeALBM2_FD_111481 | JGI IMG/M metagenome (GOLD analysis project Ga0157361, IMG submission 111481) | Fungus gardens microbial communities from leaf cutter ant in Ribeirão Preto, State of São Paulo, Brazil - Atta laevigata ALBM2 | ecosystem: Host-associated > Fungi > Mycelium >...
CAACAATTAAGAATTGTTTTCCCCTACTTGCTGCATCAAAAACCAAATCACAAGCTTCTGATAAAAAACGAGCAGTTCTAGTAAGATTTGTAATATGAATACCTTTACGTTTTGCAGAGATATAAGGTGCCATTTTAGGATTCCATTTCCTAGTACCATGGCCAAAATGAACTCCTGCTTCCATCATCTCTTCTAAATTAATGTTCCAATATCTTCTTGTCATTTCTCCCCACACTGCCTCTCCCTTTTGTTGAAAAAAGCGAAGAGGTACACTGAAATAAATAATTGTTCCGATGGAACCTTCTCTTCTACCGTAGATTGGCGTAGATACACAGCCCAAGCCATTCTTCTTTTCTATTTGTTATTTTTTTGATTACTATTACCAAATCAAATGACTGCACCTAAAAACCAACAGATCCTTTTAAAAGATAAAAGAAAGTAAAATAAAAGATAAAAGAAAGTAAAAGATAAAAGAAAGGGGTGAATCTTAGGTATCATTAAATCCTAAAAATCCTAAAAAAAGGATTGTTCTTGTGTATCATGGAAATTCTTTGAAAGGCAAGAATCCAATAATTTTCTATGGTAGAACAAAATATCTTTCATTTCCCCCTCTAATAGATTCTTTTTTTTTAGTTCAAAGGCAATGTTGTTAGGAATGTTGTTAGGTTCGCTTGAAGGTGTTTTGAAGCCGCTACCAACAGGTATCATCCCCCCCAGAACAACGTTTTCTTTCAGGCCTTTCAACCAATCGATACGCCCCAGGAGAGCTGCTTTTGCTAAAACTCGCGCGGTTTCTTGAAAACTAGCTTCGGATATGAAACTTTGAGTATTCATGGATGCTCTTGTTATTCCCAATAAGACGGCTTGGTAACAGATCGCTTCTTCCAAAGCGCGCCCCATTCGTTCCGCTCGCAACAATCCAATTAGTTCTCCGGGCGAAAAAACATTAGACATTTCATCTTCTGAAACCAACACTTTTGATGTTATTTGACGTACAATAATTTCTATATGCCTATTATGTATCTGCACCCCCTGGGATCGATAAACCTTTTGGACCTTATTAACCAAAGAGATACGACTTTGCACTATAGTTAGCTCAGCACCAATAAAGAATGCCCAAGGAATTCCAAGAATTCTTGTTATACATTTGTTCCAACCCTCAATCCTCTTTTCGAGATTCATCGATATTGAATCAATCGAACGCACTTCTAACACCTGTTCCACTTTTGGAAGACCTTGCGTTATATCACCAGATCTTGATTTTTCATATATAAATGTAACTAAGGTATCTCCTTCGTAAAGGATTTCCCCATAATGTCCATGAACAGTTGCTCCTGGAGTAGCCAAATAAGGCTTAGCTGATCGTATTACCACAGAGTCAACTTGAAGAATTAGAACTTGACCTGATTTTAAATGCGGTCCTTTTTTGGCTATACATACATTTTCACAAAGAAACTGCCCAAGACTAACGATTGTAGATGTCTCTTCACAATAATTGTAATGGAGAAAATACCAATTCAAATTGAATGGATTCAAAATGATGTTACTGCATGAATAGGGATTATAAATTTTACCATTTTCATCCAGTAAATAATATTTAAGTATTTGAAAAATCTGTTTTAAATTGTCAAGTTGCAAATAGTTAGTTACCAAGATCTGATTATGGGTTATCAAATGGGAAAATAAATCGAAATTATAAATTGGAAAGCCTGTTCCTAAGGGGCCCAACGAATTCCTAATTGGAATTAGGGGGTCCTTTTTGATTGATTCTTTTATCACATTGGGAGATTTTACATCGTTGAATGGGCCTATTCGAGAACAATTGGATGATGACAAAACGATCAAAGATTGAGAGTCCTTATTTCGATTCAACAATGTATGAATAGTTCCTTGATTTGGATTAAGGGATTCTTGAATCCTTGCCTTGGAATAGGAATAAATGGAAGAAAACGGATTGACATTAGCGCGATCTGATCCATTCTCAGAGATCAATCCTGAACCCGGCAGATCGTTCCTTTTTCCGGTATATGAAATAGGTGACTTCGCTAAGCCGATTCTTATAAAATCTCTAATCAAACCATTTGTCCTTATTTCAACAAAGGAAGCACAGGCCTTTTCGATCTTTTTGTCTTGGTCCCAATTCAACACTAAACAAGTCCGAACTAATTGAATACTTGTGTCCCAAATTTCAAGAATTGGGTCGTAATAAAGGATATAATTGACAACTCGAAGTTGTAGATTATCACTTTCCTGCAAGAGATCCGCCGGGAAAAGTCTTCCTAAATTTATACCATCCGTTTTTTTATATGGGACTACAGGTTGAACCAAAACAAAATACTTTTTTTCATACCTGGAAAGTTTCATTCGTTGGATATAGAGCCAATTTTTCAATTTTTTGTATTCTTTGGAATTTTGTTTTCCCCCTCCTGGTGGTATCAATCGGAATGCCTTATTTGTCTTGCCAGGAAAATGGATATCTCCAGAAAAGATTATCAGTTTAATTTTTTCTGCTTTTTTCTTCACTCGGACCAATCCGCCTACCCGACTTCTTCTATTTAAAGTGATTTGTGTATCTACCCCAATAATACTATTGTGCCGCACCATTATGGAAGAAGATTCGGCCAAAATGTGGACTTCCACGGGAATAAAAAAAAATGGATTTACTTCCTTTTGGTATTTTGGCCAAAATACCTTGACTCCTCGATACTCAATCAAATCCTCTTCGTTGACGATTGAATTCAGTTCTCTAGTCTCATATTTAGTAAGTCCCGAGCTCTTTCTTATATATCGAGGATCGTCGAAATAAGCAAGAATACTATTTCTACGGAGAATACCATTTCTGGGGATTTCAATTGAGATACCTGAAGAAGGTATTAGTTGGTTCTCGCCTTCTTGAATCGAGTCGAGTGGGATGATGACTCTATTTCTTCGCCTCTTTGCCAATAAATCAGAATTTCCGTCGAGAATGCCCGGATATCTGAGATTACAACGACCAGTACATGTCATTCGATTAAGTTCTGAATAATCAGGAATCCTATCTCCTTTTTTATTTTTACCAGAAAAATACGAACTAAAAAATTTGTGTCTCACTTGATTATTAGTTACTGAGGGGTTAGAAATATATCTTCGCTTAACAGAAAGAGAATAAGCGTTCATTTGATCTTGATCCTTGTGGATCGAACGGGGGCCTAGACTAGATCTCCAGGGCTCCCCTAATAATATCCATAAATGACTTGTTTTTGGTAAGAGATGAATATTACCATATGTAAATTCAGGTGCATGGTACACATCGGTATTCCAGTGCATTTCGCCCTCTGAGTCAGAATAAATATGTTTTCGAACCTTCTCTTTCAAATTCAAAGTGGATGTTCTCGCGCGAATCTCAGCAATGACTTGTTCTGATTCTACATATTGATCGTTTTGAACTAAAAGAAAACTTTTGGGCGGAATACACACATTGTGTATAATATCTTCACTCTCAATAGTTACATACAAGTCTCTAGAACATAGAAAAGCAGGATGTCCATGACGTGTACGTGTCGGATGAACCAAATCCTCATTGAATTTTATTTTTCCATTAGAAGGGGCTCGCACATGTTCTGCAGTACCCCCTGTGAATACTCCGCCAGTATGAAAAGTTCTTAATGTTAATTGAGTGCCCGGTTCTCCAATAGATTGACCTGCAATAATACCTACAGCTTCTCCCAATTCGACCAGGTCGTCATGAGCTGGACTCCGGCCATAACATAATTGACAAATCCAAGATGTACTCCTACAAGTAAAGGGGGTTCGAATAGAGATTGGTTGTGCTCTAAAAGTTATGAATCTATTGACAAGTCCAACCCCAATATCTTGATTTCTAGTAGCAATGCATCGCGAACCTATATATATATCATCTGCTAATACACGGCCAATTAATGTTTGGATAAAAATCCTGTCCGCCATCATTCCATTTCGAGGACTTACAGAAATACCTCGAACGGTGCCACAATCTGTTCGACGTACAACAATGTGTTGCACTACTTCAACAAGTCTGCGCGTGAGATATCCTGCATCTGATGTTCGGATAGCGGTATCCACAACTCCTTTACGGGCTCCGTAGCAAGAAATAATATATTCTGTTAAAGAGAGTCCTTCGCGTAAATTGCTTTGAATGGGTAAATCAATCATTTGTCCTTGGGGATCCGATATTAATCCTCTCATACCTACTAATTGATGTACCTGAGATGCATTTCCTCTGGCTCCCGAAAAAGACATTATATGGACTGGATTAAAAGGATCGGTCATCCGAAAATTAGGAGTCATTTCTTGTCGCAAATATTCACTTGTGGCATACCATATCTCGATCGATTGACGTAATTTTTCTACCGCGTGTACATTCCCATAATGATGGTGTTTTTCCAAAATAAAACTTTGTTGTTCAGCGTCTTGAACTAGCCATCTTTTAGAGGGTATTGTTAAAAGATCATCAATTCCTAATGAAATGGATGCGGCGGTAGCTTGTCGGAAACCCAGAGTCTTTACTTGATCCAGGATATGTGATGTATATCCTATTCCATAGTGATCAATAAATCGACTAATAAGTCGTTTCATGGCAGTTCCGTCTATCACTTTATTGTGAAAGACCTGAGTGGGCCGTTCTGCCATCAGTACCTCCATATTGCGTTGCGCTGAGTAGAATTTGACAATGGGTTTGAGTCAGTGATTGGGAAACTTCCTTTTCTATATCTTGATTCACGTAGAAATTCCGCAATTATAGTCCTAGTTAACCCGGCGAGACTCGAATTCCTGCTGGTAGCATAGAATTACAACAGCCCTGCCAAAACCCCTGTATGGCTTCTTCTATTTCTCGATAAAGAGAAATATGACCAAGAGTGGTTCGAATATATATATAAAGAATGTCTTTTTTTATACTTCTTACTATTAGATAGTGTCCATAAATCTCATAATAGGTCCCCAAAGATTCATAGTGAATTTCGATAGGAGCTTCTCTTGCAGCAATAACACGTTGATCTAGTCGCCACCGCAGCCACAAAGGACTACTTAAATTGATTAGTCTTTGCCGATAAGCTCCAATTGCATCATAGGCATTACAAAAAAAGGGTTCTTTTTTTTTGTATACTTATAGTTATTATCTTCATTTTGATAGTTTCTACGATTACATGGATTATACCTATTTACACAAATACCCCGACGATTTCCACTCGTTAAGACATAGAGTCCACTAAGCATATCTTGAGTTGGTGCAGAAATGGGATCTCCAATAGTTGGAGACAAAAGATTCATATGAGAAAACATAAGTAAACGTGCCTCTGCTTGAGCCTCTAAAGATAAAGGCACATGAACAGCCATTTGATCCCCGTCAAAGTCTGCATTGAAGCCCTTACAAACTAATGGATGTAAACAAATAGCACGCCCTTCCACTAAAACGGGGAGGAATGCCTGTATGCCTAATCTATGCAGAGTAGGCGCTCTATTCAGCAATACAGGATGGTCATCCAGAATTTCCTGAAGTATTTCCCATACAATCGGTTTTTTTTTCCGAATTTGACTCTTAGCAACTCCTATGTTCGAAGCAAGATGTTTTCTAATTAGGTCACGAATTACAAATGCCTGGAAAAGTTCTATTGCAATTTCGCGAGGTAATCCACATCGATGTAATGAAAGCGAAGGGCCCACGACAATCACTGACCGCCCTGAATAATCGACTCGTTTACCAAGCAGAGTCTCGCGAACTCTTCCTTCTTTGCCTTCAATTACATCTGAAAGCGACTTGTAAATTCTATTATGATCATCCCTCATTGGTTGTCCGCAGATTCCATTATCAAGAAGTGCATCCACGGCTTCTTGTAGCAATTTTTCCTGAGATATTATTAATTCTTCTGGCGTAGCTATACTTGTTGTTAATAGATCTGTAAGAGTATTATTCCGATAGATAATTCTTCTATAGATTTCATTAATATCCGAGGTCACTAGTTTATCCTCATCTATATGATAGATTGGTCTCAACTCAGGAGGAAGAACTGGTAATAGACACAAAACCATCCATTTTGGTTCTATATTTGTTCGAATAAAATGCTTAGCCAATTCCATGCGTCTAAGCAAAAAGTCTTTTCTTCTTCCAACTTTTCGATCTTCCCATTCATTCCCTGTGGGTTCCTCTTCCTCCAATTCTTTCCATTCTACCAATGAATAATCTATAATCATTCGTAAATCTAGATTGGCTAATTGTTGTCTGATAGAACCTCCCCCGGTAGACATCTCTCGATTTCGAAATGTATCGAAGCTCCGGGTAGTAAAAAAAATAGGGATCCTATATTTCCAGGGTTGAATTTCATATTCCAATAAACCCCGTAATCGTAAAAAAGTGGGTTTTTTATCTATGGGCCTAGCAAAATAAAAATTGGGATAGGATCTCCCCCCCTCAAAATCGGACGTGAAAGTTTCCTTTCATCCGGCTAAAGTAGATCAAATAAAGAAAAAAAGAAAAGGAGTTCTCGCTTTCAGATTCTAGAAAACTCCAAAAAGATCTACTCCTTACTCAAGTTTCCAGTGAAGATCAAGCAAAACTTCATTGATTCTGTCTTCCTTATTATTTTTATTTAGATTTTATGAATTTTTTATTCAATTATGACATAAATGAAATGTGAAATTCTTGAGTAGTCTACTTCCTCTCGAATGATGAATCCCGTAATTCTTAATTAAAAATTAAAGAGAGTACCTTGGAATTCATAAGGAATTTACTTGTCTATGTACTGTTCTATTCGATCTTTTAGGTCCCGACTTCACCTCGACGGTTAGGCCACGATGCTCTTAAAGTCTATATGCGATAGATAGACTCTTGTAACCATGACATCTTTTCTATTTGCTTACTTGAACATAATTTCTTTCTAAAAAAAAGGAACTGTTTAATTCCACAAAAGAAAAAGTCTTTTTTTTACGAGGTATAACTATAAATTATTATAAAATCGACCATAGATCAATTCCCTTTTTGGGGAGCGTCTTGAATACATCCCTAATTCTGAGCTTCATGTTACTCCTACCAAGAAACATGTCAGGTAAGGGCATCCCGATTGGATTAAATGGGATGACAGTTTCTCATTTCGAATCTGTAAAATCAGAATTTCGATCAAATCACACACCGCAGTATACTAGGTCTTCTAATTCGTTAAGAGGTTTATCTAAAAGATTCACAATATAACTAGGAAGACGTTTCAAATACCACACATGCATTACCGGGTATGCGAGTTTGATGTAGCCCATTTGATATCTTCGTATCCGAGAATCAACAAACTCGACTCCGCATTGTTCACAAAATTGCGGGTCTTCCTTTTCATCTCCGATTACTCGATAATTTCCACAAGCACAAATTCCACTTTTGATAGGCCCAAAAATTCTTTCACAAAATAATCCATCTTTTTCTGGTTTATTGGTTTTGTAATGAAAGGTATAAGGTTTTGTCACCTCTCCAACTGTCTCGCCATTAGGCAGGATTTTTTT
>Ga0157361_1000180_pt1:17500-27500 | contig 32602 bp, 21 predicted proteins | sample AttlaeALBM2_FD_111481 | JGI IMG/M metagenome (GOLD analysis project Ga0157361, IMG submission 111481) | Fungus gardens microbial communities from leaf cutter ant in Ribeirão Preto, State of São Paulo, Brazil - Atta laevigata ALBM2 | ecosystem: Host-associated > Fungi > Mycelium >...
TCCGATTCATATTTCGTCGACCAATCCCTCCCAATTCACATCTTTGTTGAAAGAATTTTTTTTGTAAATCCTTAGATAAGGATTCAGAAAATACCGGATCTCCCTCTACACAAGCAAATTGTTGATAAAATTCCAAAATAGCATTTTCTTTTGACCCTATTTTTTTTTTTTCATTCAGAAAAGACAAAAATAGTTCAGGATAGCAAACATTCTCTAGAATTTCTCTTATATTCAACCCCATTGCTGATAATAGAACTAGAATAGATAGTTTTTGTTGCCTACTCACACGAACCCATATCCTTGCTTTTCTATCAATTTCTAATTCTAATCTTCCTCCCCAATCTGATATTATGGTGCCGGTATAGACCGAAATCCCGTTATCGTTTAATTCTGACTGGTAATAAATACCGGGACTTTGCAATATTTGATTGATCACAATTCTATAGATTCCATTTACTATAAAAGCTCCCAGAGAAGTCATTAGAGGGATCTTTCCTATCAAAATTGTTTGTTCTTGGATATACCTACGCCTATCGTTTTTCCAAATGAGTCTCGCGGATACATATAATTCAGAAGAATATGTGAGTGATTCATACACAGCATCTCTTTCCTTTATCAGGGGTTCTACCAATTTATATCTTTCCAAAAATAATTCAAAGTCAATTTCTTGATTTGTATCTTCAATTTTTGGAAACTTAGAAAGCTCTTCTGCCAAACCCTGATCAATGAACCTACAAAATCCTTCAAATTGTATCTGATTAAATCCAGGTATTGTGGACATTGCGTCTATCCCGGATTATTTTGAAATTGTCAGTTATTTATATTCATCCATATCGAATTCTAAAAAAAAAAAGAAATACCATTTTGGCTGGCTTATTATCCATCAAAGAAAATACTATAGATCTAGCAACGATGGAATTTTGATTCTATGAATCTTTGACTGGAATCTATGAGATAGGTGAAATAAAAATTGATACTGAACTTATTTTAAGAGATGCAACCGTAACGGAATTGATAAAACAGTCCTAGAAACAGAATTATACCATTTAGACTTACTCTGCTTTGGGATTTTTTTTAGAATATCAAAACTGATTCAGTTTCTTATTCAGTTTCTTATATTATAATGTATAACGGTATTGAAATTCTAATCTACTTGAATATTGAATACCAGAAAACTATATGAATGTTGTTTTTATTAACTTAAAACTTAACGCGCGGATATACCTAATCTATATTTCCGTCTTCTCTCTTCTTTTATTGCCCTCCTGTCCTGTCGTCAATTGACAGTATGACTTAGGGCGCAATATAATTTAAGTGGTCAAATCATATTTTGGTAAAGCATCTTGAATCCACTGGAGAGTAAAGGATCTTGGATCCAGCGCAGAACCCTTTGTGAATGAGAGAGATAAAGACGAGAAAGACCAATGAAATCAAGTTTCAAGGTTGTAATTGAATGGTAAAGTTTGATTACTATTAACCTCCAGAATAGTTAATGAGTTTTTCGGTTTGATTCATCTCCTAAAGGCGGCTCTCGGCCTGAGTTATATTAAGTTAAGGTGGACTTAGGCATTAATTACCTATGGTATTTTTCTTATTACCTATTGTATTTCTAGTATCGTATTTCTAGTGCTTTTTTATTTTCTAAAGGTGGCCGGGACCTATTCTTTCTAGTTTATTTATGAATCAAGGTGGCCATAGGCCCCTATGGTCCAGTGGTTACGACCTCTCTCTTTCACGGAGAAAACGAGGGTTCAAGTCCCTCTAGGGGTGTACCAAGACTCAAGACTATAGGAGTGGGATTTTCTATCAAGTGATCCATATTTGATCAAGTCCTTCTAATAGTCTACTCAGCGGGACTTTGTATTTTAGATCAAGTGATATGTATTTGTCAAATCTGCCTGGGAGACGAAAGGAAGTTGATTATGGAACGTCTAAAATGAATTAGGCGTTGGGTCGATGCCCGAGTGGTTAATGGGGACGGACTGTAAATTCGTTGACAATATGTCTACGCTGGTTCAAATCCAGCTCGGCCCAATAATTTGTCAATCTACTATCAGATGGTAGAACGCTCTTTTTCTTACTTGTTCTTAAGAAATACCTGATACGAGAGAATAAAAAAGAATCCAAAATTTCTGCTAGATCTCTTCTTATTTCCCTGGGATTGTAGTTCAATAGGCAAGAGCACCGCCCTGTCAAGGCGGACGTTGCGGGTTCGAGCCCCGTCAGTCCCGACGGATCCAATAAGTACATCAATCCGCCTCTCCATTTTCTGTGAAAGAAGGGACAGAGAGCATAATTGAATTCCGAAGGGATTTCCCTTCTTTTTTTTTTCAGGATTCTGTCGAAGAAAGAACAAACCCTAAATGAAAATGAAAATAACTAAAATAGTGAAGTTGATAGAATATTCCATCTTTTCTCCTGCGACTCATCTTTCTCATACTTCTTTGTCTTCCAAATAAATTTAGATCATTAAAATTTAGAACCTAATTCCTCTCTTTTTTCACTTCGCTTGTATTGTTTGTTGGGGTTTTGTAGTTCGGACGGGTGGTTATATTTCGTTTCGTTTGATGGTTCTATAAGGAAGACCTAACGTAGGTTATAGAAAAGAAAGAACAGAAAAGAAGGATAAATAAAGTAAAGGAATTTTTGATTGGTCCGGGAATCCAATCTTGGATTCGGTATGGATAAAAGATGTTCGTATGTTATACTATTCAATTCTCGACGACGAATTAATTTAATAGCTCAGATATTGTTATTCATGATATTGATCCGATTCAAGATCATCGATAGGTAATGCATTCATTGAATTGACAGGTGAAAGATTGATCATCTCTATGGGATTAAATCCCGAGTTATTGTGAAATAAAAAAAATGATGAGATTATGGAAGTAAATATTCTTGCATTTATTGCTACTGCACTGTTCATTTTAGTTCCTACTGCTTTTCTACTTATAATTTACGTAAAAACAGTCAGTCAAAATGATTAATTACTTTAAATGAAACTTGACTTCTGAATTCTTATCAATAGTTGAAGAAATCAAATGAAAAAGTATTCTATTTTTGCGTCTTAAATGAAATCAACGGGCTATCATCGGCGGTATTCTATGAGATCCGAAAGTATGGTAAGTAAGAAATTGATTTCTTACTTACCATACTCTCTATTAGTGTTATAGTAGTGTATAAAATTGTTTCTAATAAAGTTGGTATACTATATTAGCATTAGCTTCTATTCTTTCTTCAATATATGTAGTTATTAATCCATATATGGAATTGACGTAGGACCCAATTCTATTTCTTTGATACCTCTATTTATTCCGATGAATCTGAAATAATTGTTTTACTGTTATAGAATACATTTCTCCACTAGAATCCAATGGAATTTGGAAATGAAGATATTTTGATTTGAAAATGATTTCAATTCAAGAATGCGTTGCAGAACGATCTATAAAACAATTGATACCGTTTCATTCCTCAACTAAATTAGGAGTGCTTCTAAAGTCCACTTCTTCCCCATACTACGAGTGAAAGGGAAAATGTAAAGACTACCATTAAAGCAGCCCAAGCGAGACTTACTATATCCATGTGAATTATGTCCCTTATCTCTATGATAGAATTATTCCATTATTACTCACTAATAATAGTAGAATGAATGGTCCAGAGTCAAAAAGGGATTATGGCCGAACACTATTGATGAACCAATCAAATCAATCCATTTCAAAAATTCCTATATGATTTCTAATCGGGAAAGACTAAACACAAGTAAAATAAACAATCACATTACAAAGGAATGTTACTAATGGAACATCTAGTAATAAAATTGGAACATCTAGTAATAAAATAAAGAGGGTCCATTCCTTTTTTCTTGCCCTTCAAAGTCAAAATAGATATTGCTATCTATTACAAACTTTTTCCTATTTGGTCTAATACGTACCCTTTCCCGATTGTCTCTCTGAAGGAGTTGAGAGATAGAGATAGTATATTATACTCTTGACGAGGGGTTTCAAAAATTTTTTTTATTTTCTATAAAAAAGTCAATTATCCATCTCAATCCAATAGTGATTGAATGCCTGACACTCAGAGATTCTCGCGAGTCTATATATGTATATTACAGTATAGAAAGAATTCCCCCAACCAGTAGTGAAATTCTCTAGTAGTGAAATGATCTGCCGTCTATCCAATCAAGACCCAATCAGTAGACATTACATTAGTAGTAGAAAGGAATCGGGAAGTCTTGTTTCGACCATTATAATCTTTCTTTTCATTTTGGATTCAAAGATTTCTTTACAAAATCCCCAGAACGGATGTTTAGAATCAACCAAGTATTCACAGCCCCCTTATTCTATTCTGTTCTGCTGGGTAAAATTTGGTTGAGTTATATCAGCAGAACAGAATAAGAGATTTCGATTCGTTTGTTGATGAGGCGGCACCCGGATTTGAACTGGGGAAAAAGGATTTGCAGTCCCCCGCCTTACCACTCGGCCATGCCGCCAAAACGATACACAATAGAATCAACCAAAACGATACACAATATAATCAAAATTTCCCTTTTTGGGTTGGATTACTAAATTTTAGTTTATTGTACTTGCATCCCTTTTTTAATCCTTTTTCTAAATTTAGAAAAATTAGAAAATAAACCCCTTTTCCCCCTTTGATTGTATTTGATCTACTCCTTCGATTGATTGTATAGTATCTCAAAACACACAATGCCAAAAAGCTTCCCCTCACTTTTCTATTTAAAAATAAAATGTATATTTTCACTCAAAAAAAATTTATGACAAATGGGAACCATTAACTATTCGTTGACTGAGAATTCGTGAATGATTCTTGGATTTGAATCTCAAATTTGGTTTGCCTAATGACATAAGAAAATACAAATTGATACATACTTAATTGATTCTTTTGAATCAAAAAGACTTCTCAATTTCCATTATAACAAAAATGATAAGTATATGTAAACCCCAGAACAGAAATTGTTACACAGATACAAAATTGGCTATTTAGAGTATGTTGCCTATAAATAAAAAAGAAAGGGAATTTTTTGGAACAAAAAAAGGCCCGGCTGGGTATTGACCGGGCCAGGCCAAAAGGGCACTTCGAACAAAATAAAAGCAAGAAGGTCTTCTTTATTTATTTTTCTATTTGGATCTTTCGAGCATCTAAATGGAATTGCTAATTATATAATAACGATAAAGAATGTGAAAGAAATACTTTCTTTAATCCTTACTTGATGTGTAATGTAACATAGTAATTATCTTTTTCAATTGGGAGAGATGGCTGAGTGGACGAAAGCGGCGGATTGCTAATCCGTTGTACGAGTTATTCGTACCGAGGGTTCGAATCCCTCTCTTTCCGTTTCCGTTGATGACTTTCTATTTTTTTATTTCAAATTTAGCAAACCCCTGTTTATGTTTATTTTTTTCCTAGTTAAATGTGTGGAATAGCTAAAATAAAATATTAATAAAATTTTCAAATCAAGCAAGAAAAACTAAATTTTTATTTTATTCTTCACGTCCAGGATTACGTCCTGGATCATTGGATAGGAATCCAAAGATGAAGAGAGAAACAAAGAATATTACTACTGTGTAAACGAAAAGTTTGAGAGTAAGCATTACACAACCTCCAAGATCATTTTTTGAAAAAGAAAAACGAGAAAAGATAAAGATAATAGATCCTCCATTTTTATATCACATATCCTATTTTGACACCAAGAAATGAATTAAATTAAATTATAGAAATAGAAAAGAATGTTCAGAAATTCAAATGAAGTTGAAATTTTATTATAGAAATAGAAAAGAATGTTCAGAAATTCAAATGAAGTTGAAATTTTGAATAAGAGTCTTTGATTACCACAAATCACTTTCATACCCCCAATTAGATATTGTAAGCGATCCTAAGCTAATAAGTTAGCCGGAAAAAGGATGAAAATCGGGAAAGAAAATGGGGCGAGCCGGATTTCTCGCGGCTATCCGAGAATTTCAATGTTTGAATTGAAGGTTCATACTATCAGACTTATTTGATCTTATCAATTTTTATCATTTTTATCGAATAAATCATGAATTTTCTAGGATACTATTAAAGATCTTATCGAAAACTTACAGCAGCTTGCCAAACAAAGGCTAAAAGAAAAAAGAACAGGGGTATGACTGGCATAACATCTACGATTGGATTCAAAAAAGCATAGGCTTCGGGCAATTTGGCGAAGAAAAGACTACTCGGATAAAGGGCAGAATTAAGACAGATCAAACTAAAGATATTAAGCATAACAGACATTTTTTTCGTCGAGATAATTGCATTTTGATTGAGTTATTGATATAAGGAAAAATGAAGAAAGTAAGGTAGACAAAAAAATCCTTCTTTTTCCACTCAATCAAAAATCCTCCAATTCTCAAAGGAGAATAGAAAAATCATACTTTCATACAATATCTTAATTGAATTATATGTAATGATCAATAAATTAAGTTGAATTCTAGATATACACATGTCAAAATTATAGCAACGAATCTATAATAAATTCTATAAATAAGAAAGATTTTCTATAGATAGTTGGACTGGAATTGACGAACACTTAATACCAATATTATTCTTTATTAGTATTAGTGTCCAATAAAAATAGAAATGGGGCGTAGCCAAGCGGTAAGGCAACGGGTTTTGGTCCCGCTATTCGGAGGTTCGAATCCTTCCGTCCCAGAGCATATTCCTTGTATCCGAATACTTCTTTTTTGTTCAACAAGGTTCTGTTTCAAGGTCTAATATTGGATAGAATATTATTCCTCTTTCTTTTTTTATTTTGAATGATTCTTTTCGGAATCATATCTGAATTTTTCACAAACTGAACTAAATCGAGTTCAAATGACATGCAAAAGTAACTAAACCCTTTATGTGATCCAGATAAAGATAAGATGGGGACATAGATCTGTAGAAAGATTACTTAACCTCAGGTTAAACAAAATATGAAAATACATATAAAAGAGGAAGTGCTTAGCCTATAGGTATGTATTGTTATCCTATTTCAGTGACAAAAAGTCTTTCTATTTTTGTAAAAAAGAATTTGCATCCCTAAAATATTAAAATTTAAAAATTTAACAATGCTATTTCTTTTTATTGTTCGATCTATTTAGATTATTTGCTTTACATCATTGACAATTCCATTCGAAAAGAAAAAGAAAATTATCTTTCTTATGATAATCAAATGGAGTCTTTACTGTAAAACTTGACTCAAATAATGATGTAGAAGTAAGAAACTTTTTCAAGTATAAAGATTTGTAATGATTCTTTATGGATTGAATCTTTGAGAAGTTTTGGGAAGTTGGAATGGGTCAGTCTATCTTATTGAGTCACTTGAAGAGACAGAGTAAAATAGAATTGATTTATTCGTGTGATTTCTGTTAGTTATGTTATTTCTATATTTAGATTTCTGGATATTTCTGTTGGACATTTTTTTGATATAGAGATTTATAGAAAAAGTTCCATTCATACAAAAAAGCCAGGGTCTTGCTAATATTTCTTCAGAAAAACCTTTATTCTCTATGTAGATAATAAAAAATATAAATGACTATGTCTCTGTACCGACTAAACCAATGACTATTCATGATTCCATAATTGAATCAATTCCATACTGGTTCCAAATTAGAGGGATGTTATGGTAAAACTTCGTTTAAAACGATGTGGTAGAAAGCAACGTGCGACTTGAAGGACACGATCCGGTGTGGATTCTTATTCTTACATCCACCATTTTATATAGGAATGAAGGTGCTCTTGGCTCGACGTCGTTTTTCTATTCTACTAGAACCCTTCTTTTTTTTTTATTGGGTTTTAATGTAAATAGTTCGTGATGAAGCTCGAGTAGAAAGTATTGATTAATTTCTCAGGGGCAACGATCTAGGGTTAATGCCAATCAATAAATTGGAACAACTTCGTAAGTATATCTTCGATATAGAAATCGAAAGGATCCGATTCGAGCAAATTTTCAATTCAAAAAAAAATTTGTTGGAACGGCTAAAACTTTTTCGATCTACAGTGTATCGCGCACGAATCAACCATCGGTATGATTCTTTGATAGAAAGAAATCACAAAAGGGGTATGTTGCTACCATTTTGAAAGGATTAAGAAGCACCGAAGTAATGTCTAAACCCAATGATTGAAAACCAAGATAAAGGATCCCAGAACAAGGAAACACCGCTTCAATTGTCTCACGTATCCAAATAAAGAATCCAAATATATTTTAAATGAGACGAAAAAGAGGGGGTTAAAGACCACTCAAAAAAAGAAAAATCTTAATTTATTTAAGATATTTGAGAATTGTTGAACTTGAGTTATGAGTACAAATGATTTTTTTCAGGAAGGAAGCTAAATAAAATAAAAAGGACTATGAGTTAAATTATAGACTAATTTATTTTACGGATTCCTTTCCTATTTATCCTAATTTTATCCATAGACAAAACTTCGAATCATTTTTGATCGAGCCGTGCGAGGAGAAAACTTCTTATACGGTTCTAGGGGGGGGGGGTTCTTTTTCATCTACATCTATCCCGATGAGCCGTCTATCGAATCGTTGCAATTGATGTTCGATCTCGAAGAGAAGGAAGAGATCTTCGGAAAGTGGGTTTTTATGATCCTATCAAGAATCAAACTTATTTAAACGTTCCCGCTATTCTCTATTTCCTTGAAAAAGGCGCTCAGCCTACAGGAACTGTTCAGGATATTTTAAAAAAGGCAGAGGTTTTTAAGGAACTTTGCCCTAATCAAACGAAATTCAATTAAATTAAGGAAATAAAAACTAAGGATAGGATAGTGATTTCTATATCATTTTGGATATCTTTTCTATACTATGTTTTCTTATTTCCTTCTTTTATTGCTCTATTCGTATCTATTTATCATTGCTTTTATATAATCTTTTTCTAAGGAAACCTTATTGGATGGATCCTTACGAAATAGAAAATGATGACAAAATAGAAAATGATGGCATTACCTGCAATCGGGTGGTTTTCATTCGAACTCTAATACCAAGTAAGAAACAAGGAATCGAAGTTCTTTATTTGACTTATTATATTATATGGATGTGGATTCAATACACTATTGATTGCATAAATCCTTTTTCTACTTTTTCTTTATTTATTCTCCATCTAAACTAAAAATTTTGGTATATATGCATATGCATTGCCAATCCAACACAAGTTTTTTTTACTATTATTTCAATTTTAGTTCTTGTATTTTTTCCATCGTATTTTTTTATTAACCTTTATATTGATATTGACAATATTGTATCGAACAAATATAATTCATCGTGATAAGCAGCTCTATTTATTTCCGTCCCATAGGTTTTCTTTTTTACCTGTTGATTCAAATGATGGGTTCGTTGGATTAGCTTTGCTACTCGGATTTTTGATTGAAAAGTATAAATAGGGGATGGTCCTGCATTTTTTACATTTCTTTCTTTTTTTTTATCGGGAAATTTTTTATTTTTTAATCTGATTTAGTCATTTTTATGTTTTAAATAGATTAGAAAAAATTTTTTGATATCTTTTTTTTATTTCGTAGATTAATGCTTTGATTTAATCATTTTGTTTTATTCTGATTGTATCTACATATCCTTCTTCTATTTGGGTTGCTAACTCAACGGTAGAGTACTCGGCTTTTAAGTGCGGCTAGGATCTTTTACACATTTAGACGAAGCGAGGGATTCGTCCATACCATCGGTAAAGTTTGGAAGACCACGACTGATCCTGAAAGGGAATGAATGGAAAAAATAGCATGTCGTATCAATTAAGAGTTCTGAGAATATTTTATTCTTTCCGGCTCGATACAATACAAAGCCTTCATTGAAATTTAAATTATTCAAAGGGAGCAAATCGAAGTCAATTTCAAGTTGGGTCGAATTAATAAATGGATAGGGCCCCATGGCTTCAATTAATTTCATTTTGATTATAGGGAAAGAAAAAGCAACGAGCTTCCGTTCTTAATTTGAATGATTACCCGATCTAATTAGACGTTAAAAAAAGAT
>Ga0157361_1000183_pt1 | contig 31695 bp, 27 predicted proteins | sample AttlaeALBM2_FD_111481 | JGI IMG/M metagenome (GOLD analysis project Ga0157361, IMG submission 111481) | Fungus gardens microbial communities from leaf cutter ant in Ribeirão Preto, State of São Paulo, Brazil - Atta laevigata ALBM2 | ecosystem: Host-associated > Fungi > Mycelium > Unclassified ...
TCTCGATGATGGAGAACGCCATACCGCTGTACGCCCTGTTTTCAATTTGTTGGCAAATTTTAGGTAGCTAAACATGCAGACCCCGCACATTCTTATCGTTGAAGACGAACTGGTCACGCGTAATACCCTCAAGAGTATTTTTGAGGCGGAAGGTTATGTGGTGTATGAGGCGACTGATGGTGCTGAAATGCATCAGGTGCTGACCGACAATGACGTTAACCTGGTCATCATGGACATCAACCTGCCCGGTAAAAACGGCCTGTTGCTGGCCCGTGAACTGCGTGAGCAGGCCAATGTCGCCCTGATGTTCCTGACCGGCCGTGACAACGAAGTCGATAAAATTCTTGGTCTGGAAATTGGCGCTGACGACTACATCACCAAACCGTTTAATCCGCGTGAGCTGACTATTCGTGCCCGCAACCTGCTGTCGCGCACCATGAATCTGGCCATGCCAGGCGAAGAGCGTCGTCAGGTAGAGAGCTACAAGTTCAACGGTTGGGAGCTGGATATCAACAGCCGCTCACTGATCAACCCGAACGGCGAGCACTACAAACTGCCACGCAGTGAGTTCCGCGCCATGCTGCACTTCTGCGAAAACCCGGGCAAAATTCAGACCCGTGCCGATCTGCTGAAAAAAATGACCGGCCGCGACCTCAAGCCACACGATCGCACTGTCGATGTCACCATCCGTCGTATTCGTAAGCATTTCGAATCAACGCCGGACACGCCAGAGATCATCGCCACCATTCATGGTGAAGGTTATCGCTTCTGCGGCGACCTGCAGGATTAAGCCCCTGTCAGACGCGGCAAATAAAAAACGCCCCTGCGGGCGTTTTTTTTGTCCTTAGTGTGACGGCATAATCAGTGCCACGGCATAATCGGCACAGCGCTAATCGCATTTTTCGGTGAGCCATCAACCACTTTATCGGAATAGGTCAGATAGACCAGGGCGTTGCGCTTTTTGTCGAAGAAGCGTACAACCTGCAGCTTCTTGAAGATCAATGAGGTGCGCTGGCGGAATACCACTTCACCCTCTGCTTTGCCCTGCGCGATTTTATCACTCAGTTCGACCGGCCCCACCTGCTGACAGGAGATCGCGGCATCAGAGGTATCTTCTGCCAGACCCAGTCCGCCTTTAATACCCCCGGTTTTCGCCCGGCTGATATAACAGGTTACATTTTTAACGTCCGGATCATCGAAAGCCTCAACGACAATCTTGTGGTCAGGCCCGAATATCTTGAATACCGTATCAACAGAGCCAATCTGTTCGGCAAACAGCGGGCTGGAAAAGGTCAGCGTGGTCAGCGCAGCGATCATAAGTCGGAATATTGTCATGGAGTTACCATTGCAAATGGAATAGATGAGAATGTAATGTACTGTTAATCGAGTTAATGACCAAACCAAAACGGGTTGAAGCCCGTACTGATTTAGCACAACCTTCCCCGGAAAACGGCCCACGTCTTTTGAGCAATGAGTGCTAATATTCTTCGAATGCGTTTAGCTGCACCACCAGAGTATGAGGATGTTTTATGGACCAAGCCGGTATCATTCGCGATTTGCTTGTCTGGCTGGAGAGCCATCTGGATCAACCCCTTTCACTGGACAATGTTGCCCAGAAAGCCGGTTACTCTAAATGGCATTTACAGAGGATGTTTAAAGACGTAACCGGACACGCAATAGGTGCCTATATTCGTGCGCGTCGTCTGTCTAAAGCCGCCGTGGCGCTGCGCCTGACCAGCCGCCCGATTCTGGACATCGCACTGCAGTATCGTTTTGATTCACAACAGACTTTTACTCGCGCATTCAAAAAACAGTTTGCTCAGACACCGGCGTGGTATCGCCGCTCTTCAGACTGGAACTCATTCGGTATTCGTCCCCCTATTCGGCTGGACGATGAGACGCAGCCGGAACCGGCATACGTCACCCTGCCGGAGACGGTGCTGGTGGGACAAACCCAGAACTACACCTGTATTCTGGAGCAGATTTCCAGCTACCGCGACGAGATGCGTATGCACTTCTGGAAGCAGTTCCTGCTGGAAACCGATACGGTGCCGCCGGTACTGTATGGCCTGCATCAGGTGCGCGCCAGCCAGGACAAAGATGACGAGCAGGAGATTCTCTACACCACGGCGGTGCCTGCTGACAGCGCGGTCAACCTGCACTCCGGGCAGAACGTGATTCTGGAAGCGGGCGACTACGTGCAGTTCACCTATACCGGCCCGCGCGTCAATCTGCAGGAGTTTATTCTGCTGCTCTATGGCACCTGCATGCCGACGCTGGGGCTGACCCGCCGTCAGGGACAGGACATCGAACGCTTTTACACCGATGGCGGTAAAAAACGCGCTGAGCCACCGACCGAGATCCGTTGCGAATATCTGATTCCTATTCGCCGCCAGACCGTAGCCAGCTGACGTTAAGGCTGCCGTCATCGCGACGGCAGCCTTAAGTAAATCAGCGTTGAAGCTCGTCGAGTGCAGGCGCATCCAGATGGGAAATATCCCCCGCCGTCTCGACAATCCAGCCTTCTGCCAGCCAGGCGCTCTGCTGATAATCAACACGTGAGAGTGAGCAGTTACGCAGACGCAGACGACGTTCCGCATAGGCGGGCAGACCGAGAATCGTGCTGACCAGCGCCCCCAGCGCCATACCGTGACTGACGAGCAGTGGACGGCTTCCGGCAGGAAGATCAAGACAGGCATTCAGCGCGGCGTGCATGCGCGTCGCCATCTCAGTCATCGACTCCCCTTCAGGAATACGGCCCCCTTCGGTGCCGTTGACCAGCGTGGCGCGCCACTGCTCTTCTTCCGCGGTTAAGCCATCCAGCGGACGCTTCTCCAGCACCCCCATATTCAGCTCACGCAACCGCGGATCAAGCGTGACTGAGCAACCGCAGGCATCCGCAATAATCTCCGCGGTGCGGCGCGTACGCCCCAGATCGCTGGCAATAATGTGCGTAATGCCCAGATGTTTCACGCGCTCACCCACCTGCCAGGCTTGCTGCTCACCTTTTTCCGTCAGCGGACTGTCGGACTGACCCTGAATGCGACGCTCCGCATTCCATACCGTTTCACCGTGACGAACAAGATAGACCTGTAGCATGTTAGTTTCCGTTATACTGCGACAAAAATCGCTTTAGAGCTTACCCCATCAGGCGTCATTGTTGCAGTCAGTCTGCACACGGAGAGCGCGAAACAACCGGCGCGTACGGAAAGTACGTGAGGATTGTGAGCACTGCCCGGGTTCAGAATGACAAATCAAACAGCCCGATAGGCCAGGCGCTTAATCACCTGAGGGTTCAACCAATTATGTACCATGTTGTCGCAGCCACCACCAATCCAGCGAAAATTCATGCGATTGCTCAGGCATTCAACGACGTTTTCGGCGAGGGATCCTGCCATATTGAAGGGGTCGAGGTCGATAGCGGCGTAGCAGCACAACCGTTAACCCATCTCGAAACGCGAACTGGCGCACGTCAGCGCGTGATGAATGCCCGGCAGGTCCGGCCAGAAGCGGCGTTCTGGGTAGCGATTGAGGCGGGCATTGAAGATGACAGCGCGTTTGCCTGGATGGTGGTAGAAAATCAGAAGCAACGCGGCGAATCACGCTCGGCCAGTTTCACCCTGCCGCCGGTGGTGCTGGCGGGTCTGCGTGAAGGCCGGGAGCTGGGCGAAGAGATGGCGCGGTTAACCGGCATCGAAAATATTAAACACCAGGGTGGCGCTATCGGGGCGTTCACAAACGGCCTGCTCAGCCGCTCCAGTGTCTATCATCAGGCACTGATTCTGGCGCTCTGCCCGTTCATCCATCCGCTTTACCAGCAGTGATCAGGCGCGTCCCAGACGCGCCTCCAGCCAGCGTTTCAGCTCCGGCGGCGCCTCTTTCAGGCTGTTCGAGCCACGGGTAATGGTCGCAATGCCAACGCCGAGCTCATTTTTCAGTTCGCGCTGGCTCATCTCGCCGTTCATTAACTCTTCGATAATCCGCAGACGGGTGCCGAACGCTTCCCGCTCGTCGGGCGTCATCATCAGTTGCATCAGTGGCAGCGCATGACCATCAGCAAAGGCCTGCTGCATCAGCACGACAAAGCGCTGCCAGCTATCTTCTGCCGGATGCGCATCGGTGGGGGAATCAGAATGGGTCATGAAGAGGCTTCCGTACTCGCTAAAGAGTACGGAAGCTTAGCACAGCTAGTAACGGCGATTCCACTCAGCATCTGACAGGATCTTGTCAGGCTTGCCCATGAAGTGACGATAGTAGGCGTCGTACGCCAGCACATTCTTCACATAGCCACGCGTTTCAGAGAACGGGATGGTCTCGATAAACGCGACGGCATCAAGATTGCCCGCACTGGTTTTCTGCCAGCTTCGCACCCGGCCCGGTCCGGCATTGTAGGCCGCCGAGGCGAAAATCCGGTTCTGATTGAACTGCTGATAGACATATTCCAGATACTGGGTGCCGATCTGAATATTGGTTTCCGGATCGAGCAGCTGGCTGGTGTTGCTGTAGCCAGGGATGTTGTACATCTTCACGGTATGCGCCGCCGTGGCAGGCATAATCTGCATCAGACCGCTGGCGCCGACCGGTGAACGCGCTTTCGGATTCCAGGCGCTCTCCTGACGCGAAATCGCCATCGCATAGCTCGGCGGGATCTGCTTCACCGCGGTGTTGCGCTCATAGACGCTCTGCCACGCCAGCGGGAAACGCTCTTTCAGGCTGTCCCACATTTTGGCCGTGATGGTCGCCTGCACGCTGAGATCCCACCAGTCCTGCTCATTGGCGTAGCGCGCCAGCATCTGCTGCTGCGTGTGCGTGCGGCTGCCGATGAGATTGCTCCACTCGCTGCGCGCCAGGTTATCCAGACCCCAGTACATCAGCTCGCGAACGCGGGCCAGCTCCGGTCCCTGCACCGTGGCACTGTCAGGCTTCGGCGCTTCATCCACCTGCAACGGGTAGTCAACGCCCAGCCGCTGTGCGGCCACCATTGGATAGAAGCCACGCGCCTGCATCAGTTTGCGCAGGATCTCTTCCGCTTCCTCTTTGCGATCTTTCTCAAACAGCAGATCGGCCTGCCAGTACTGCCATTCATCTTTCTCTTTGGCTTCCAGCGGCAGACGGGCGATCCAGGTGTTAAGGCCGCGTCGGTCATGCTGAGAGAGTGCCAGTCGTACCCGGCGTTCTACCAGCGCGGTAGACTCGCTGTTCATCACCACCGCATCGCGCCAGCGTGCCTGCTCAGAGGTGAGGTCGCTGCCCATCATGCGCCAGACCACAATCTCCTTCAGCGCCTGCTCATCCTCCGGTCCCATCTTCTGCGCCCGGACCAGGATCGGAATCAGGCTGCGGGCATTTTCCATGTCCTGCCGCGCCACACGCGTAAAGGCGTAAATCGTCGCCTGGCGGGTAAAGTCGGTTGGCCCGACGGCGCTGGCGAAGGTACTAACCGTTAACGGGTCCTGCTGCAGGGCCTGTATCGCGTCAGACATGGTCTGATAGTCAGTTGGCAACGTTTTCGCCAGATAGCTCACCAGGCTGTCGTTGCCTGCTTTCATCGCCAGCCGGATACGCTCCAGGATCGTAATTGGCGAAATCTGACCGGACGCCTGCCAGACCGAAAAGAGCTTATCGCAGTCCGCGGGCAGCGCCGTGCCACGCAGCCAGATCTGCTTCGCGCCGTCAAACGCGGCCTGCTGCTGACCGGTGGCCCATTTGGCGTAATACCAGTTACAGCGTGCCTGCACCGGCTTAGGTTCGGTCGGACTGAAGTTCAGCACACCCTGCCAGTCCTGTCGGTAAGCCAGCACATTAATAAAGCGGGTGCTGAGCGAACGCGCGGGTGGCAACGTTGGATACTGGCGAATAAAGTTCTGTACCGCCAGGGTGGTCTCCTGATCGAGATCCTGTGCCAGCAGGCGATATTGCAGATAAGGATAGAGCGGATAATCCTGTAGCGTGGGCAACAGCTGATCCACGGTGGCCATCTGATTGCTGTCCCAGGCCTGTTTAATTTGTTGATAACGTTGCCGTTGTTGATCAAGCGAATCGGCCCATGCGCTGCTGGCCGTGCCGGCCATGCAGATCCCTATCATCCAGTTACGCCACTTCACCACGTAAATCTCCTCTGTTGCTGGGGCCGGCGAGTTGCCAGACAGTCTTCATGCTAACCAGGCCACCGGACTCTTGCCATGTTCTTCACAAAATTTACGCACACGAAAGGTAAACGCACCGTCATCGTTCAGCGTGCGCGCCGTAATTGTGCAAATTATCATCAGAAAATCTTATCACCGAACGCATTAAACTGTTGAATCATCGCGTTAAAAAAGTGGCACAGCCTTTGCTCTGTTGAATTCCATCTTGTATACCAGCTGGAATTCTTCGTATGACTTCAACCTTTGGCCTGACGCTTCACGCCTGGCAGCAGCGCTATCAGCAGGCGCCGCAACAGATTACTTCGCTGCTGAGCGCCCACCTGGCGGCTCTCGATACGCACGATAATGCCTGGATCTATCTGGCGACACCGGAGCAGTTAGCGGCTCAGATTGAGCCACTGCTGGCGCACTATCAGCGCGATCCCGGATCGCTGCCGCTGTTTGGTGTTCCCTTCGCCGTCAAAGACAACATTGATGTGGCGGGCTGGCCGACCAGCGCCGCCTGCCCCGCCTTTACCTATACCGCCAGCGAAGACGCGGTAGCGGTCGCCCGCCTGAAAGCCGCCGGCGCGATAGTCATCGGCAAAACCAACCTCGATCAGTTCGCTACCGGCCTGGTGGGCACCCGCTCCCCGTTTGGCGCGGTCAGTAACACCTTTGATGCCGATTACGTCAGTGGCGGCTCCAGCTCCGGCTCCGCATCGGTGCTGGCGCGCGGGCTGGTCGCCTTTTCACTGGGCACCGATACTGCGGGATCGGGCCGCGTTCCGGCGGGCTTTAACAATATTGTCGGACTGAAGCCGACCAAGGGCTGGTTCTCTGCACGCGGCGTGGTGCCCGCCTGCCGCCTCAACGACACGATTTCCGTGTTTGCGTTGACGGCAGAAGATGCCTTTAGCGTCGCCAGCGTCATGGGTGGCTATGATGCCGGTGACGCCTATTCGCGCATTAATCCGCGCACCGCCCCGGCCAGCCTGCCCGTCCATCCCCATTTTGCGGTACCTTTGAACCCGGAGTTTTTTGATGATGCCGCCGCCGAAGCCGCCTGGGACCAGGCGCTGGAGGCGTTGCAGGCGGGTGGCGTGACGCTGCACCCTATCGACTTCACCCCGTTCCGGAAGCTGGCTGAACAGCTCTACTACGGTGCCTGGGTCGCCGAACGCACGGCGGCGGTGGGCGGGATGCTTGATCGCCCGGCGGAGATGGATCCGGTGGTACACGAGATTATCGCCAGTGGCCTGAAATACAGCGCAGTCGATGCCTATAAGGCGGAGTATCTGCGGGCCGAACTGACGCGCCAGATTCAGCAGACGCTGGCACAGTTTGACGCGCTGGTGGTGCCGACCTCGCCCACGATTCATACCCTGGAGGAGATGAAGCAGGAGCCGATTCACTTCAACTCGCAGTTCGGCACCTATACCAACTTTACCAACCTTGCCGACCTCGCCGCGCTGGCGCTGCCCGCACCGTTTCGCAATGACGATCTCCCGGCAGGCATCACGCTGATTGCGCCCGCCTGGCACGATCGGGCGCTGGCTGAGTTTGGCATTCGCTGGCAGCAGCAGCTTGCTCTGCCGCTGGGCGCGACCGGCCGGCCCTGCCCTGCCTGGCGCACCAGCCTGCCCGCCTCCGCCGACCATGTCCGGCTGGCGGTAGTGGGCGCGCATCTCACCGGAATGCCGCTTAATTTCCAGCTCACCGATCGCCATGCCGTCTGGGTGGAAGAGACGAAAACCGCGCCACACTATCGCCTGTTTGCCCTGCTGGAGGGCGCGATCAAAAAACCCGGCCTGATGCGTGACGAACAGGGCGCCGCTATCACCGTGGAGCTGTGGGATATCCCGCTGGCGCGCTTTGGTGAGTTTGTGGCGGAGATTCCCGCACCGCTGGGCATCGGCAGTCTGACGCTGGCGGATGGGCGGGTGGTGAAAGGCTTTATCTGCGAAGGCGCGGCGCTGAACAACGCGCTGGAGATTACTGAGACGGGCGGCTGGCGCAACTGGCTGGCATCACAGGGGAGTCACTGATCATGTTCACCACCGTACTGATTGCCAACCGCGGCGAAATCGCCTGTCGCGCCATTCGGACGCTGAAGCGCCTTGGCGTCAAAAGTGTCGCGGTCTATTCAGATACTGACCGCAACGCGCAGCACGTTAAGCAGGCGGATATCGCTATCGCGCTGGGCGGCGATAAAGCCAGCGACAGCTATCTGCGCATCGACAAAATTCTGGCGGCGGCTCAGCAGAGCGGCGCCCAGGCTATCTGGCCGGGCTACGGTTTTCTTTCAGAAAGCCAGCCGTTTGCCGAAGCCTGTGAAGCGGCGGGGATCGCCTTTGTCGGCCCCACCGCGCAGCAGATTGGTGAGTTCGGCCTTAAGCACCGTGCCCGTGAGCTGGCAGCCAGTGCAGGTGTACCAATGACGCCCGGCACACCGCTGCTTGCGTCGCTGGAGGAGGCGATGCAGGCGGCCGATAAGATCGGCTATCCGGTGATGCTGAAAAGCACGGCGGGCGGCGGCGGCATTGGCCTGACGCGCTGCGCCGACGCCGGAGCGCTCGCCAGCGCCTGGGAGAGCGTACGCCGTCTTGGCGAGCAGTTCTTCAGTGATGCGGGCGTGTTTCTGGAGCGCTGCATCGATCGCGCCCGCCACGTAGAAGTGCAGATTTTTGGTGACGGTAACGGCACTGTGGTCGCGCTGGGTGAACGCGACTGCTCACTGCAGCGCCGCAATCAAAAGGTGGTGGAAGAGACGCCCGCGCCCGGCCTGTCTCCGGCGACGCGTGACGCCCTGCTCGCCTCGGCGGTGCGGCTCGGCGAGCGGGTGAACTACCGCAGCGCAGGCACCGTGGAGTATATCTACGACGTCGACCAGCAGGCCTTTTACTTTCTGGAAGTGAACACCCGCCTGCAGGTGGAGCATCCGGTCACTGAGTGCGTCACCGGACTCGATCTGGTGGAGTGCATGTTGCAGGTGGCGGCGGGCGATGCGGTTGACTGGTCACGTCTGCAGCAGGCGCCGCAGGGCGCCGCCATTGAAGTGCGGCTCTATGCGGAAGATCCACTCAAGAACTTTCAGCCCAGCCCCGGCCTGCTAACCGGCGTAACTTTCCCTGACGGCGTGCGGGTCGACAGCGGCATCGAAACCGGCAGCGAGGTCTCCAGCTTCTACGATCCGATGATCGCCAAACTGATCGTGCATGCCGACACCCGCGATGCTGCTCTGGAAAAACTTCGCCATGCGCTGGATGCCACTCAGCTGCACGGCATCGCCACCAACCTCGACTATCTGCGCCAGATTACCGCCAGCGACGCGTTTCGCAGCGGCAACGTCTGGACGCGCTACCTCGACAGCGTGGTGCCTGCCTCCTCCGTGGTGGAAGTGCTGCAACCTGGTACCTTCAGTTCTGTTCAGGACTATCCAGGCCGCCTCGGCTACTGGGATATCGGCGTGCCGCCTTCCGGCCCGATGGATGACTTCGCTTTCCGGCTGGCTAACCGCATCGTCGGTAATCATGACGCGGCGGCGGGGCTGGAATTTACCCTGCAGGGGCCGACGCTGCGTTTCCACTGTGATGCCATCGTGGCGCTGACCGGTGCTGACTGCGACGCCACGCTGGAGGGCGAACCGGTCAGCACCTGGCAGCCGCTGGCGGTGAAAGCGGGAGAGACTCTGGCGCTGGGACGCGCCCGGACGGGCTGCCGCAGCTATCTGGCCGTACGTAACGGCTTCGACGTGCCGGAGTATCTGGGCAGCCGCAGCACCTTTTCGCTGGGCCAGTTTGGCGGTCACGCCGGACGCACCCTGCGGGTTGCCGATATGCTGGCGATCTCCCAGCCTGATCGGGCAGCCTGCACCACGCCTGCCCCGGTCAGCGATCCGCAGCCGCTCGATGCGGCGCTGATTCCGCACTACGGCAGCGAGTGGCGCATCGGCGTGCTCTACGGCCCGCACGGCGCACCGGACTTCTTCACCCAGGCCGCCATCGATGCGTTCTTCGCCAGTGACTGGCAGGTGCACTACAACTCCAACCGCCTCGGCGTGCGGCTGGTCGGCCCGAAACCGACCTGGACTCGCGCCAACGGGGGCGAAGCGGGCCTGCATCCCTCCAACGTTCACGACTGTGAATATGCCATTGGCGCGGTCAATTTCACCGGCGACTTCCCGGTGATCCTGACGCACGACGGCCCGAGCCTCGGCGGCTTTGTCTGTCCGGTGACCATCGCCAAAGCCGAGCTGTGGAAAGTAGGCCAGGTTAAACCTGGCGACACCATCCGCTTCCACCCCATCACCGCAGACGATGCGCTGGCGCGGGAAAAAGCGCAGATGCATCTGATTGAGACATTGCGGCCTGAGCATCCGCCCACGTTTGCCGTGCCGTCACTGGCCGAAACCGCCCACGGCTCCGCCACGATTCTGGCCGCTCTGGAGGCCACGACCAGCACGCCGAAAGTGGTCTATCGCCAGGCGGGCGACAAATATGTGCTGATTGAGTATGGCGACAATGTGCTGGATCTGGCGCTGCGTCTGCGTGTCCATCTGCTGATGAATGCGCTGACGGCGCAGGCGGAGCCCGGCGTAGAGGAGCTGTCGCCTGGCGTGCGTTCGCTGCAGGTGCGCTACGACAGCCGCATCATTAACCAGTCCCGGCTGATGTCACTGCTGCTGGCGCTGGAAGCGACGCTGGGCGACGTCAGCACGCTGAAAGTGCCCTCCCGCGTGGTGTGGATGCCGATGGCATTTGAAGACAGCGCCACGCTGGGCGCCGTCAGCCGCTATCAGGAGACGGTGCGCGCCAGCGCCCCCTGGCTGCCCAACAACGTGGACTTTATCCAGCGGATTAATGGCTTAAGCAGCCGCGATGAGGTGCGCGATACCCTGTTCAACGCCAGCTATCTGGTGCTGGGGCTGGGCGACGTCTACCTTGGCGCGCCCTGTGCCGTTCCGATCGATCCGCGCCATCGCCTGCTGAGTTCCAAATACAGTCCGGCGCGCACTTTCACCGCCGAAGGCACCGTAGGGATCGGCGGCATGTACATGTGCATCTACGGCATGGATTCGCCCGGCGGCTATCAGCTGGTGGGCCGCACGCTGCCCATCTGGAATACCTTCCTGAAAAATCCGCAGTTCGCTACCGATGCGCCGTGGCTGCTGCGCTTCTTCGATCAGGTGCGCTTCTATCCGGTGAGTGAAACCGAACTGACCCAGCTGCGCGAAGATTTCCGCGAAGGCCGCGCCAGCCTGCGTATTGAAGAGACGCAGTTTGATTTTGCCGCCCACCAGCAGTTCCTCGCCGACCACGCCGCTGAAATTGCAGCGTTCCGCCAGCGCCAGGCCGCCGCCTTTGAACAGGAAGTGCAGCTATGGGCGCAGGAGGAGCAGAACGCGCCGCCGGAGGATGAAACGCGCGCCAGCGTCAGCGAAGAGGAGGAGAACGGGCTGGCGGTGCAGGCGGATCTCAATGGCAACATCTGGAAAGTGCTGGTGCAGCCGGGCGACGAGGTCAGCGCCGGGCAGACGCTGATTATCGTGGAGGCGATGAAGATGGAGCTGGCGATTGTCGCCCCGCAGGCCGGTCGTGTGACGCGGATTGCCTGCCAGGCGGGCCGTCCGGTCAGTCCTGGCGATAACCTGCTGTGGCTGGAATAAGGAGCGGTAATGACAACGCAACCCCACTCCCCTAAAGCCCGCCCGGAAGCGCTGGCGGAACGGGTTTATCAGGCGCTGAAGGACGATATCTTCGCCTTTCGCCTGATGCCCGGCGATCGCTTCAGCGAAAGCGAAATCGCCGGACGGATGGCGGTCAGCCGCACCCCGGTCCGTCAGGCGCTGTTCCGGCTGGAACGCGAAGGCTTTGTCGACGTCTGGTTTCGCAGCGGCTGGCAGATTAAGAACTTCGATTTCGCCTGGTTCGAATCGCTGTATGACCTGCGCACCGTGCTGGAGTGCGAGGCGGTCAAACGCCTCTGCGCCCTGCCCGCGCCGCAGTGTGCCGCGCTGTTAAACGAACTGAACCAGTTCTGGTGCGAGGCGGAGGCGCTTACAGAGGGCCTGGTGGTGTCGCAGCATGACGAAGCGTTTCACATGACGCTGGTGGCGGCAGCGGGTAACCCGGAGATGGCACGCATTCACGCCGAACTCACCGAGAAGATCCGCATTATCCGCCGGCTCGACTTCACTCGTGACGATCGCATCTGTGCCACTTATCAGGAACATGCACAGATTTTACAGGCGATTTTTCAGCAGCAGACCGCCGGGGCGCAACGCATCCTGACCGATCACATCGCCGTGAGTAAGGCGGAGGTCAGAAAGATCACGCTGCACCGCCTTCAGCAGGCCCGGCTCCAGCTCACCGAATAACACAACAACTACTCAGGGGTTTCAGATGATGAAAAGACGTTCGTTGATCAAGGCTTTCGCCCTCTCCGCCACCGTTGTCAGCATGGGGTTCGCCTGGAGTGTGCAGGCGGCTGACACCATCAAAGTGGGGATCATGCATTCGCTCTCCGGCACCATGGCGATTTCAGAAACGCCGCTGAAGGATGTGGCGCTGATGACCATCGATGAGATCAACGCCAAAGGGGGCGTGCTGGGGAAAAAGCTGGAGCCGGTGGTGGTCGATCCCGCCTCTAACTGGCCGCTGTTTGCCGAGAAGGCGCGGCAGCTGCTGACTCAGGATAAGGCGGCGGTGGTGTTTGGCTGCTGGACCTCGGTGTCGCGCAAATCGGTGCTACCGGTGTTTGAAGAGCTGAACGGCCTGCTGTTCTATCCGGTGCAGTATGAAGGGGAAGAGATGTCACCCAACGTCTTCTACACCGGCGCTGCGCCTAACCAGCAGGCGATTCCGGCCGTGGAGTATCTGATGAGCGAAGATGGCGGCAGCGCGAAACGCTTCTTCCTGCTTGGCACCGACTATGTCTATCCGCGTACTACCAACAAGATCCTGCGCGCCTTCCTGCACAGCAAAGGCGTGGCGGATAAAGATATCGAAGAGGTCTACACGCCGTTTAGTTACAGCGACTACCAGACCATTGTCTCCAACATCAAAAAGTTTGCGGCTGGCGGCAAAACGGCAGTGGTTTCCACGATCAACGGCGACTCCAACGTGCCGTTCTACAAAGAGCTGGCGAACCAGGGGATTAAAGCCACTGACATTCCGGTGGTCGCCTTCTCGGTGGGCGAAGAGGAGCTGCGCGGCATCGACACCAAACCGCTGGTGGGTCAGTTAGCCGCCTGGAACTATTTCGAGTCTATCGATAATCCGACCAACGCGAAGTTTGTCGCCGACTACCGCGCATATGCCAAAGCACATAACCTGCCGAACGCCGCCACCGTCGTCACCAACGACCCGATGGAAGCGACCTATGTTGGCATTCATATGTGGGCGCAGGCGGTGGAAAAAGCGGGCACCACGGATGTGGACAAAGTGCGGGCGGCGATGGCCGGTCAGACCTTTAAAGCGCCGGATGGCTTTACCCTGACCATGGATCAGACCAACCATCATCTGCATAAACCGGTCATGATTGGTGAAGTGGAAGAGAACGGCCAGTTCAGCGTGGTGTGGCAGACCGATCAGCCGGTACGTGCGCAGCCGTGGAGCCCGTACATTGCCGGTAACGACAAAAAGCCCGACCACCCGGTGAAGACCGCGCAGTAATCGCGCGTTGCTGATTGATACGCAGCGTCACCCGCTGTGAAGCGGCAGCACGGCACCCCGCCGTGCTGCCCTCCCCTGACGAGGCTCCTTTTATGAATCTATGTCGCTGCTTTTTCAGCCTGCTGCTGCTGATGCCGCTGTTGGCCAGTGCCGGACCGGCGGCTGACTTTGCCGCCGCCAGCCGCAGTCAGCAGGCCACGCTGCTGCAGCAGTGGGCCGCCGCACCGGACAGCCATCGCCTGCCGCTGCTGGAAGCGCTGCATGCCGAAACGGTGGTCATCGACCAGAATAAACAGCCGTTCAGCCAGCAGGGATCCACGCTGCAGCCGCTGGATGCGGTGGCGCAGCCCACGGGCAACCTGAAAAAGCTGTTTATGAACAATCGCCTGCGCGTGCTGGTTAACAACGCGCTGGCTGCCCACCAGCTGGTGAGCACTGATACGGCCCTGCGTCTGCGTGCAGCACAGCAGCTGCAAAGTGAGGGCGTTGCCGACCAGCTGCCGCTGCTGGAGCAGCGTTTTGCCGCCGAGCAGGACAGCCGGGTCCATGCCGCACTGGCACTGGCGCTGGCGAATCTGCAACTGGCGGATGGCGAGCCGATGGTGCGCCTGCGGGCGGTGAAACTGCTGGGTGAGTCCAGCGATCCCAATACGCAGGCCAGCCTGCAACGCCTGACCCAGCCCGCGAATGAGCCGGACGCCACGGTACGGGCCGCCGCGGCGGAAAGTCTGCAACAGATTCAGAAACGGCTGATGTGGGGCGATCTGCTGGGGCAGGCCTTTAGCGGCCTGTCGCTGGGTTCTATCCTGCTGCTGGCCGCGCTGGGTCTGGCGATCACCTATGGCCTGCTCGGGGTGATCAACATGGCGCACGGTGAAATGCTGATGCTCGGTGCTTACGCCACCTGGTGGGTACAGAGCCTGTTTCAGCAGTTTGCGCCGCACTATTTAGCCTGGTATCCGCTGCTGGCGCTGCCGGTCGCCTTTCTGGTCACCGCCGCCATCGGCATGGCGCTGGAACGCACGGTGATCCGCCATCTCTATGGCCGTCCGCTGGAGACGCTGCTCGCCACCTGGGGGATCAGCCTGATGCTGATCCAGCTGGTGCGGGTGCTGTTCGGGGCGCAAAACCTGGAGGTGGCGAATCCGGCGTGGCTCTCCGGCGGCTTACAGCTGCTGCCCAATCTGGTGCTGCCGTGGAACCGCATCGCGGTGATCCTGTTTGTGGTGTTTGTGCTGGCGCTCACCTGGCTGCTGCTGAACCGGACCCGCCTTGGCATGAACGTGCGCGCCGTGACCCAGAACCGCGCCATGGCGGATTGCTGCGGCGTGCCGACCGGTCGCGTCGATATGCTGGCGTTTGGACTCGGCTCGGGCATTGCCGGGCTGGGTGGCGTGGCGCTGTCGCAGCTCGGTAACGTCGGACCGGAGCTGGGCCAGGGCTACATTATCGACTCGTTCCTGGTGGTGGTGCTGGGTGGCGTCGGTCAGCTGGCGGGCACCGTGGTTGCCGCGTTCAGTCTGGGCATTCTCAACAAAGTGCTGGAGCCGCAGATTGGCGCCGTGCTGGGCAAGATCCTGATTCTGGTGATTATCGTGCTGTTTATTCAGAAACGTCCGCAGGGGCTGTTTGCGGTAAAAGGAAGGGTGACTGACTGATGACGCAACCCATCACGCTTCGCGTGGCGCGCACCGCGCCGCGCCTGACCATCAGCATTGGCCTGGCAATTACCGTGGCGCTCCTGGTGATGCCGTTTCTGGCGCTGCTGCCCGCCACGCATCCGCTGGCGATCTCCACCTATACCCTGACGCTGGTCGGCAAAATCCTCTGCTACGCGGTGGTCGCGGTGGCGCTGGATCTGGTGTGGGGCTACGCCGGACTGCTGTCGCTGGGCCACGGCATCTTTTTCGCCCTGGGTGGATATGCCATGGGCATGTACCTGATGCGCCAGGCCGCAGGCGAGGGTTTACCCGCCTTTATGTCCTTTCTCTCCTGGCGGGAACTGCCCTGGTTCTGGACCGGCACCGACTATTTCGCCTGGGCGCTCTGCCTGAGCATGCTGGTGCCGGGCCTGCTGGCGCTGATTTTTGGCTTCTTCGCCTTTCGCTCGAAGATTAAAGGCGTCTACTTCTCCATCATGACCCAGGCGCTGACCTACGCCGGGATGCTGCTGTTCTTCCGCAACGAAACCGGTTTTGGCGGCAACAATGGCTTTACCGGCTTTACCACCCTGCTCGGCTTTTCGGTGACGGCAACCCCCACCCGTATCGGGCTGTTTATCGCCACGGTGCTGCTGCTGCTGCTGAGCCTGGCGATCGGCTTCGCCCTGGCGCGCAGCAAATTTGGCCGGGTGCTGACTGCGGTGCGGGATGCGGAGAACCGTCTGATGTTCTGTGGTTACGACCCGCGTGGTTTCAAGCTGTTTGTCTGGACGCTCTCCGCCGTGCTGTGCGGCCTGGCCGGGGCGCTCTATGTGCCGCAGGTCGGCATTATCAATCCGGGTGAGATGTCACCGGCCAATTCGATTGAAGCGGCGATCTGGGTGGCGCTGGGCGGACGCGGCACGCTGATAGGCCCGCTGCTGGGCGCGGCGATTGTGAACGGCGCACGCAGCTTCTTCACCGTCGCCTTTCCCGAATACTGGCTCTTTTTCCTGGGGCTGATGTTTATCCTGGTCACGCTGTTTCTGCCGCACGGCGTGATTGGCCTGCTGCGCCGGAGGAAAAAATGAGTGATGTCCTGTTTACCCAAACTCAGCTGGCGGATCGCCATCGGGTGCAGCGCGATCCGGTGCTGCAACTGGAGAAGATCAGCGTGTCGTTTGAAGGCTTCCGGGCGCTGACCGATCTTTCGCTGCAGATCGGCGTCGGGGAACTGCGCTGCGTGATCGGCCCCAACGGCGCGGGCAAAACCACGCTGATGGATGTGATCACCGGCAAAACCCGGCCCGACGCCGGCCGGGTGATCTACGACCAGGACAGCGATCTGACCCGTCTCTCGCCGGTGGAGATCGCCCGCGCCGGGATCGGCCGCAAGTTCCAGAAGCCCACGGTGTTTGAGGCGTTAACCGTGTTCGAAAATCTGGAGATCGCGCTTAAAGCCGATAAATCGGTCTGGGCCAGCCTGCGCGCCCGCCTCAGCGGCGAACAGCGTGATCGCATTGATGAGGTGCTGAAACTGCTGCGGCTGGGCGGCGAACGCCAGCGTCGCGCGGGCCTGCTGTCGCATGGCCAGAAGCAGTTTCTGGAGATCGGCATGCTGCTGGTGCAGGAGCCGCATCTGCTGCTGCTGGATGAACCGGCCGCGGGCATGACCGATGCCGAAACGGACTACACCGCCGAGCTGTTCCGCAGCCTGGCGGGCAAGCATTCGCTGATGGTGGTGGAGCATGACATGGGCTTTGTCGAAACCATTGCCGACCACGTGACGGTGCTGCATCAGGGTCAGGTGTTGGCCGAGGGTTCGCTGCGCGACGTGCAGGCCAACGAGCAGGTTATCGACGTTTATCTGGGGCGCTGAAATGTTACAGGTTACTGAACTGAATCAATATTATGGCGGCAGTCATATTCTGCGCGGCCTGTCGTTTGAGGTAAAGATTGGCGAAATTACCTGTCTGCTGGGGCGCAATGGTGTGGGGAAGACCACGCTGCTGAATTGCCTGATGGGGCTGATCCCGGCGAAGTCGGGCGAGATTCACTGGCAGCAGCAGCGCATGAATGGCCGCAAGCCGCACCAGCGGGTGCAGGCTGGCATCGCCTGGGTGCCCCAGGGGCGGGAAATCTTTCCGCGTCTGACGGTGGAAGAGAATCTGCTGATGGGGCTGTCACGCTTTCCGGCTGCGCAGGCGCGTGAAGTGCCGGAGGAGATCTACCAGCTCTTTCCGGTGCTGCTGGCGATGAAGTCACGCCGGGGCGGCGACCTGTCTGGCGGTCAGCAGCAGCAGCTGGCGATTGGCCGGGCGCTGGCCTGTCGGCCTCAGCTGCTGATCCTTGATGAGCCGACCGAAGGGATCCAGCCTTCGGTGATCAAAGAGATCGGCGCGGTGATCCGCCAGCTGGCGCAACGGGGAGATATGGCGATCCTGCTGGTGGAGCAGTTTTATGACTTCGCGGCGGAGCTGGCGGACAGCTATCTGGTGATGTCGCGCGGAGAAATTGTGCAGCGTGGCCGCGGCGACACCATGGAAGCAGAGGGTGTGCGCGGCCTGGTGGCAATTTAAACCCGGCTCAGAGTAAGCCGGTCTCGACAGAAAAGTGGCGCTGTTCACCGTGCGCCAGGATGATCAGCGTGCCAGCCTGCTGCGCGGCAAGAAAGCCCTCTGGCCGGCAGGTGGCGGGCAGAATATAGGCCGCCACCTGCTGATCGTGGTTGTGCAGCAGCCAGCGAGTGGCGTGCGGGAACTGTGCGGTAGAGAAGCGCGTCATCAGCGCATAGCCCTGCGGCGAATGCAGCTCAAACTGCACCTCATCGCCATACTGCGGCAGATCGTCCGCGAAGAAGACGATCTCCGGATCGCAAAGTTGCGGCTGATCGAGCTGCTGTAACGCCTGCGGATCGCGCGCCAGCCGATCGGTGTAATCCCGCCAGGCGGGCGTTGGTCGCAGATGCGCCGGGATCGAGCGACGCAGCTGGAATGCCTGTTCGGGGATCGACTGCCGGAAGCGGCCCTGATCGATCCACGCGCTGTTGAGGTGACACATATACTGCAGCGGCATCGGCGCGCCAGCCAGATTAGTGACTGTCATTTCAATCGTCAGCCGGGGCTGATCGGCCGGAATGCGGACGGCGGGTGCGGCCAGGTAGTGATGGCCGAAGCCTTTGACATATTCACACTCCCCTTCCAGCGACAGCGTCTGATCCTCCAGCACCAGCCAGGCGCTGTCCATGCGGGCGCAGGCCATCTCACCGTGCAGCGGATGATCGTCCTCAGGTGCGGGACAGCCGTTGGCCAGCAGCCCTGAATGAAACGCGAAACAGCCATAGGTGTCGATGATCGAATTTGCGGGCAGTGGCTGCTTAAAACTGTGGCCCATGGTCAGGTTATGATCGTCGAACTCTGCGTCCCAGATCATCTGCCCGAGAAACGGCAGCATGGTCACGCTGCCGCGCCGGTTATGAATGCGCACCGCCTCAATGCCCGCCGGATAGCGAAACAGCTCAACCCGGAAATTATCGCTTTCTAAAAGCACCCAGGGTGTGGTGTGAAACTGTTCACGCGCTAAGGGTAAACGGGTTTTCATGGTAACTCCTCCGCCAGACGACCGGTCGCAACCGGCTGTTTTTTATGGCGCAGTTCGCCATAGAAGTAGAATCCGACCCAGGCGAAACAGAGCAGCGAGACGCCAAATGCCAGCTGCATAGAACCCAGTGAGTCCGAAACCAGGCCCTGCAGCGCCGGGACAAAGGCCGCACCGACAATCGCCATCACGATAAACGCGCCCGCGACTTCGGTGTATTTGTTATCGACCGTCGCCAGCGTTCCCGCGTAGATCGTCGCCCAGCAGGGACCAAACAGCACGCTGACAAAAACGGCGGCGTAGACGGCGGTAAAGTTCGGCACCAGCATCACATAAGCCAGCGTCAGCACGCCCAGCACCGAATAGGCAATCAGCACCTTCTCGGCGCGGAAACGGGTCATCAGGAAGTTCGCCACGAACTTGCCGATAAAGAAGCAGATGAAGCTGTAGATCATAAAGTTCGAGGCGTGACGTTCATTAGTCGCCCCCAGCGTTAGCGCCAGACGAATGGTAAACGACCAGACGGCCACCTGCATGCCGACATAGAGGAACTGGGTCACAATTCCGCGTTTAAAGTGTCGGTTGCCAGCCAGATAGCGGAAAGTCTCGCCCAGCGAAGGGCGCGATCTCTCGCTGCTTTCGGGTTTACAGCGCGGATAGCGGGTGAACATAAACAGCAGCATCACCACCACCAGCACCATCACCAGATATTTGTAGGGCTCCAGCGTGTGTTCCAGCATCGTCAGGCGGAACGCATGCGCCTGCTCTGCCGTCATGGTCGCCATCTGACTCTCCAGGCTGTCGCCGTCCTGGAACACCAGATATTTGCCCAGCACAATCCCCATCAGCGCACCGATCGGATAGAAGGTCTGGCTGACGTTGAGGCGCAGCGTGGCGTGATCACGATGGCCAATCATCGAGCTGTAGGTGTTGGCGGCGGTTTCCAGGAAACTCAGGCCGATGGCGATGGCAAATATCGCTGCCAGGAACATGGTGTAGGTCGCCATGTGCGAGGCGGGATAGAAGGCGATACAGCCGGCGATGTAGAGCGCCAGGCCGATCATGATCGCCATCTTGTAACTGGTCTTGCGGATCACCAGCGACGCGGGGATCGCAATCAGAAAATAGCCGCCATAAAAGGCACTCTGCACCAGCGCACTGGCAAAGTCGCTCAGGGCAAATACGCTTTTAAACTGGGTGATCAGGATATCGTTAAGACTCGCCGCACAGCCCCAGAGCGGAAAGAGGCACGACAGCAGAATGAACTGGAACAGCGGCGTTTTATTCAGATAGCCATCAGATTGCTGAACAATTTTCTGGTGCATGGCAGAACCTCAGTTACGGTTGAGAAAACGCTGGAAACTCTCTGCGTCGGGATAGGCGCGCTGGGTGCCGCGCCCGGTGACGCTGCAGGCGGCATAGGCAGACGCCTGGGTCATGGCGGCTGCCACATCGCCGGTTTCCACCAGCAGATACGCAAAGCAGCCGATAAAGGCATCGCCCGCGCCGCTGGTGTCGACCGCCTGAACCGGTGTGGCATCCACGCGATGGATCTCGTCGCCGCTCATCCAGACCGATCCCCGGCTGCCCAGGGTGATGATCAGATTTTTAAGGCCGCGTTTCAGCAGCGACTGTCCGGCGAGGATCACCTCTTCATCGCTGCTGACCGGCAGGCCGGTGAGGATCTCCAGCTCGGTTTCGTTGGGCATAAAGAAGTCGCATTTGCAGGCGTAATCAATATCAAGCGTGGCGACGGCCGGCGCCGGATTAAGGATCACGTTGATCTGATGCTGGCGGGCAAAATCGATGGCGTAATAGACCGTCTCCAGTGGGATCTCCAGCTGCAGGATGATCAGCTGGCAGGCTTTCAGCGCCTCAGCCGCGTCGTCGATATCGGCCGGTTTCAGCTGCTGGTTAGCACCTTTGATAATCAGAATGCGGTTCTGCGACTGGTCATCGACAAAAATCGGTGCCACGCCGCTGGAGGTGCCCGGTGCGGTGGTGACGAAGCGCGTGTCCACGCCCTGCTGTTGAAGATTTGCAACGGTGTTCGGAGCAAAGAGATCGTCACCGACCTTGCTGACCATCATCACGTTGCCGCCCATTTTTGCCGCCGCAACCGCCTGGTTGGCCCCTTTACCGCCGCAGCCAATGGCAAAGTCGGGCGCTTCAAGGGTTTCGCCCGCTTTCGGCAGGCTGTTGGTATAGGTAATCAGATCGACCATGTTTGAGCCGATGACCGCAATTGTCATGACCTTTTCTCCCGGATGTTTTTTAAACTTAAAATGTTATTAAAGTAACAATAACAATTCTTAAAGGTTAAATATGTGACAAAAACCACATCCTGACACGGTGGTGATGGGCGAACAACGGCATGCAATGGGATTTTCAGTGTTATTATTATAACAATCTAACATCATTGAACGCGGATGGTGAAAGCCACAACCGCTCGCGGTGACGTGCCGATATCACCACGCGCTGACAGCACGGCGGAGGTTTGCGGCCCTCACGGAATGCGGGTAAGATTGACTGCCAGCCTGGCGGATGAGACGCAACTCATTCAAATCTGTGAGGTTTGTAGCGTATTGACGTCGATCCCGGCGTCTTTCCTCCGCACTGCAGGATAGGGAACAGAGAGATGACCATGGAAACCCGGCGCGACGAACGCATTCACAAGCTGACGCAGGCGCTGAAACGCACCGACAAACTGCATCTGAAAGATGCGGCCCAGCTGCTTGGCGTCTCAGAGATGACGGTTCGCCGTGATTTAACCGAGCCGGGCTCCAGCGTGGTCCTGCTGGGCGGCTATATCGTCAGCGATCCGAAAAGTCATGCCAGCCACTATTTTGTCAGCGATCAGCATGGCCAGAATGCCGCCAGAAAGCAGCGACTGGCACAGGCGGCCGCCAGCCTGATCAACGAGAACGATACGGTCTTTTTTGACTGCGGCACCACCCTGCCCTACATCGTGGATGCGATTCCCGACACTCTGTCGTTTACCGCCATCTGCTGCGCCATGAATACCTTTCTGACGCTGAAAGAGAAACCGGCCTGTAACGTGATTCTCAGCGGCGGTGAATTTCATGCCGACAACGCCCTGTTTACGCCGATTGGCGTGCATACCATCCTTGACGATCTCTGCCCGACGCTGGCCTTTATCTCTGCAGCGGGCATCGACAAAGATCAGGGCGCGACCTGCTACAACACCAATGAGCTGATGATGAAACATCACGCCATGCTGCGCGCCCGAAAGTCGGTGCTGGTGGCTGACAGCAGTAAATATGGCAAGGTGCTGCCTGCCCGCATCGCCGAGCTGCAGCGCTTTGATCTGCTGGTGAGTGACAGCGCACCCGATCAGGCGTTGCAAAACTGGCTGGCCCAGCAGGCGATCCCGCTGCGCCTGCCCTGACGCCTCTTTCTGACATCCTCTCCTGACCCTGTCAGCGATTGAGCGTGGAAATCAGTCAGTTATGCCTGGATCGCCCGGCATCGGCTCCGCCACGCTAATATTCGCCGCCCCCCGGCTGGGATTAAACGGTGAAAAAGGCTAAACTTCGACATCATTCAAACGACCAACAGACCCAGAGGCTCAAACCAACGTGGCTCAATTCGTCTATAGCATGCATCGCGTCGGCAAAGTGGTTCCGCCGAAGCGACATATCCTGAAAAACATCTCGCTCAGCTTCTTCCCTGGCGCAAAAATTGGCGTACTCGGCCTGAATGGCGCGGGTAAATCTACCCTGCTGCGCATCATGGCCGGCATCGATAAAGATATCGAAGGGGAAGCGCGTCCGCAGCCAGGCCTCAAGATTGGCTACCTGCCGCAGGAACCGCAGCTTAACCTTGAACACACCGTGCGTGAGTCGGTAGAAGAAGCGCTGTCAGAAGTCGTTGGCGCACTGAAGCGTCTCGACGAAGTCTATGCGCTCTATGCTGAAGAAGGTGCAGACTTCGACAAACTGGCCGCTGAACAGGGCCGTCTGGAAGAGATCATCCAGGCTCACGATGGTCACAACCTGAATACCCAGCTGGAACGTGCTGCCGATGCGCTGCGCCTGCCTGACTGGGATGCGAAAATCGCCACCCTTTCCGGTGGTGAACGTCGTCGCGTCGCCCTCTGCCGCCTGCTGCTGGAAAAACCAGACATGCTGCTGCTGGACGAACCGACGAACCACCTGGACGCCGAATCTGTCGCCTGGCTGGAGCGCTTCCTGCACGACTTCGAAGGCACCGTCGTCGCGATTACGCATGACCGTTACTTCCTGGATAACGTTGCAGGCTGGATTCTGGAACTTGACCGCGGCGAAGGGATTCCGTGGGAAGGTAACTACTCCTCCTGGCTGGAGCAGAAAGATGCGCGTCTGGCGCAGGAAGCCTCCTCTGAAGCCGCTCGTCGCAAGTCGATTGAGAAAGAGCTGGAGTGGGTGCGCAAAGGGCCAAAAGGCCAGCAGTCTAAAGGCAAAGCCCGTCTGGCACGCTTTGAAGAGCTGAACAACACCGACTACCAGAAGCGTAACGAAACCAACGAACTGTTCATTCCGCCAGGTGCCCGTCTGGGTGACAAAGTGCTGGAAGTCAGCAATCTGCGTAAGTCTTATGGCGACCGTGTGCTGATTGACGATCTCTCGTTCTCGGTACCGAAAGGTGCGATTGTCGGGATTATCGGTCCGAACGGCGCGGGTAAATCAACGCTGTTCCGCATGATGTCTGGTCAGGAACAACCTGATTCCGGTGAGATTGTACTGGGTGAAACTGTCAAGCTAGCCTCTGTGGATCAGTTCCGCGACAGCATGGATAACGCCAAAACCGTGTGGGAAGAGGTTTCCGGCGGTCAGGACATCATGCGCATCGGTAACACCGAGATGCCAAGCCGCGCCTATGTCGGCCGCTTTAACTTTAAAGGCGTCGATCAGGGCAAACGCGTAGGCGAACTGTCGGGTGGTGAGCGTGGTCGTCTGCACCTCGCGAAGCTGCTGCAGGTTGGCGGCAACATGCTGCTGCTCGATGAACCAACCAACGACCTGGACATTGAAACCCTGCGCGCGCTGGAAAACGCCCTGCTGGAGTTCCCGGGTTGTGCCATGGTGATCTCGCATGACCGCTGGTTCCTGGACCGTATCGCCACGCACATCCTGGATTATCAGGATGAGGGCAACATCGAATTCTTCGAAGGTAACTTTACCGAATATGAAGAGTACAAGAAGCGTACTCTCGGCGCCGAAGCGCTGGAGCCGAAGCGCATCAAGTACAAGCGTATGACGAAGTAATGGCAGGCTGATTAATATTAAAAAGGGAAGCGGGCGCTTCCCTTTTTTGTTTTTTTAAAGCGGCGTCCATTGTTCAATATGCCCTTGATGCTCATCATCGTGTGTTTTAAATAAAATACAGGTTAATTTACTTTTTTTATCAAAACCAATGATGATATTATCACCAGGCACTGCGAGTTCCATTACCGGATTACCTTCATAATAGAGCCGAAATTCAGACCGGCTTTCATGTGACTCTCTGGCATCATACCAGGTGACTGATGCACTGCAGCTGACATCGCTGCCCCTGAGTACAAAGTCTGCTTCAATCTCTTTATTTTCGTTACCCAGAATATTTTTAAGGGCTGTTACACCATTAAACTCTCTTTGATCATAAAGTTCACTTTTTGATAAAGTTTTAATACAAGCACTTTTCAAATTTTGAGCTTTCATAACATTTCTCTTCCTTTGAGAAGAACAGGAAGTGCCATCATAATTAATGCAATGTAATTTTCTGTTACAGGTATCAAAGTTACAGGTTACGGTTATACCTTTTATTTTAAGTTCAGCGATAAAACTCCCTGAACACCGGTGACTGCAGCGCGAACTCAATAAACCGCGCCAGCGCAGGTGAATTCAGTTTACGGCCCGGATAGACCAGCCAGAGCTCATTCCCCTCGATTTCCCATTCCGGCAATACCGGCACCAGCCGGGGATCCGCCATCGCCCCGTCGGTCAGAAAGTGCGGCAGCAGCGTAATGCCCGCATCGCCCAGCGCAGATTCGCGCGCATAGAGCAAATTGTCGGTGAGATGGCCTGGCGGCAGCAGCCAGCGATAGAACTCGTCATCGCGCTGCAACACCCATTCATTCCAGGCGCGATGCGCAATACAGCGGTGGGCAGACAGCTGCTGTGGATGAACCAGCGGCGGATGCTGATCAAGATAGCGCTGTGAAGCGACCAGCAGTCGCGGGCAGTTGCCTATCCGGCGGCCAATCAGCGAGGACTCCTGCGGCTGACCGGTGCGCAGCGCCACATCAAAGCCCTCCTGCACCAGATCACGCATCTCATCGGAGATCGAGACATCCAGCGTCACATCGGGATAGAGACGTAAAAACGCCGCGTTACAGCGCGCCAGCAGCGTGGCACCAATCCCCGCCGGGCTGGTGATACGCAGACGCCCGCTGGGATTTTCACGCAGGCTGGCGATCGCCTGATCGGCGCGTTCACTGGCCTGCATCATCTCCTGGCAATGCAGCAGATAGCGCTCACCCGCAAAGGTCAGATTGAGCTGGCGGGTGGTGCGGTTCAGCAGACGAATCCCCAGCCGCTGCTCCAGCTGGCTGATGCGCTGACTGACGCTCGATTTTGGCAGCCCTGCGCGTTCTGCCGCGCCGGTAAAGCTGCCGCACTCCGCCACCAGCGCAAACAGTGCCATATCCTGCCACTGACGAAATGCCATTGTTCACCTCAGACGAACACTCTATGAAAGATTGTCCATCTTATCACTGCTAAAATCAGGTTCTACACTTAAAGCCTGTTCCGAATCATCAGCCAGTCTGCCACGGACAGCGTGGCACAACCCCTGCGGAGTGTGAGCACTTTTCAGGGCCAGAATGGCAACCACCAGATCCAGGCTTTTAGCCTGACTAAACAGGAAAAATTTATGTCTATTCGCGCTATCGCAATTAATCCGGAAAGTCCTGAAAACTTTACTGAAATTTTCCCTGATACCCCAGCGCCAGGGGAGTATGACCTGCGGGTCGAAGTCAAAGCCGCGTCGGTCAACCCGGTCGATACCAAGGTTCACAAAGGGGCGAAGAAGAACGGACTAGAGCAGCCACGCATCCTCGGCTGGGATGCCAGCGGTGTGGTGCTGGAAGTGGGCAGCAAAGTCAGCAACTTTAAGCCAGGCGATAAAGTTTTTTATGCGGGTGACCTGACCCGTCCTGGCAGTAACAGCACCGAGCAGCTGGTTGACTCACGCATCACCGGTCACAAGCCAGAGAGCCTGGACTGGGCGCAGTCCGCCGCGATCCCGCTGACGGCCCTGACCGCCTGGGAAGGACTGTTTGAGCGACTGAACCTTGAGTCAGCAACGGAAGATCAGACGCTGCTGATCGTGGGCGGCGCAGGCGGCGTCGGATCGCTGGCGATCCCACTGGCAAAACTGCGCAGCAAGGTGAAGATCATTGCCACCGCTTCGCGTGAAGATTCCGCGCAGTGGTGCCGCGATCGTGGCGCCGATCTGGTGATCAACTACAAAGATATGATTGGAGAGCTGGAAAAACAGAGCATTAAGCAGGTCGATTATATCTTCTGCCTGAATGATACCGACGGTCACTGGGAAACCATGGCAAAGCTTATCGCCCCGCAGGGCCATATCTGCACCATCGTGGAAAACGAACATCCGCTGTCGATGGATCAGCTGAAGCTGAAGAGTGCTGCCCTGCATTTCGAGCTGATGTACACCCGCAGCATGTTTAACACGCCGGATATGGCGCGTCAGGGTGAGATTCTGGATGCCGTCTCGGCGTTGCTGGATGAAGGTAAGCTGCAAACCACACTGAGCGAGACGCTGCACGGCTTAAGCGTTGAGACCTTAACCGCCGCCCATCAGCGCGTACTGGAAGGCCACATGCGCGGCAAAGTAGTGATGTTGTATTAATGCGCTGACCCGGCTGCCCTGCGGCAGACCGGGTTACAGCATGCGTTACGGCTGGGCGTTTTTCTCGCCCAGCATCGCTTTCACCAGTTCAATGCAGCGCAGGAAACGGGTGTCATAATCATCTTCCTGCACGTGCAGGAATTCGATGTTGTTTTCCCGCAGCATCGTCACCAGCATCGACTGAAACTCCCGTCGATCCACGGAACTGCCCAGGCTGCGCAAGCCATCGGCAACCCACGGCACGTTGTTCTCCAGCAGGATCACCAGATCAAAGCGATATTCATCGATCAGTGCCTGCACAAATGGATGTTCACGCCCTTCATACTTCAGACAAAACGCCTGCGTGGTCACAAAGTCGGTGTCGATAAACGCCACTTTATTGGCGTATTTAACCGCGAAATCGATGTACTGCGCCTGGCCCAGCGCGATCTTGTCGTAATCTGAATATTGCAGCGCCATTTCATCACCGCCCAGGTGGGAGAAGACATAGTCGCGGCCATATTCCCAGGCACTGGTGGTATTGAAGATGTTGGCGAGTTTATTCACCAGCGTCGATTTACCGCTCGACTCCCCGCCGAGGATCGCCACGGTGCGCACAAAGAAAGGTTTCACTTCGGTCGGGATATAATCCCAGAAGCGGAACGGATCCTGACGGATCTGCGCGCCGCTGATGCTCATAAAGGATCGGCTGGGATCGACCAGTACGGTCTGAATGCCAAGATGCTGTTGATACATCTCCGCATCGGGCGCTTCGCTGGTGTAGATGCAATCCGGCGCAATACCATGCTCGCTGAGAAACGCGCTGACGCCCTTACTCCAGACATCCCAGCCGTGCGGATAGGGCTCAATCCCCTCCTCATCAAAGGCGTGAATGCGGATATTTTTCTGATACTTAAAGGTCTGCAACAGCCAGCGCAGGCGATCGCTGACCGTGGGCTGTTGTGACATCGCGCTGTTCTCAAACAGTTCGCGGTCACGTGGCTCGTCGTAGCCCATAATGATATGCAGCTCATCGACCTGGCTACAGGCGCGCTGAATCAGATAGATATGGCCGGTGTGCAGCGGATAGAATTTACCAAACACCACGCCGACCGTTTTATCGCGGCGCGGAAACTCCAGACCCAGAAAACGGTGCAGCGCCTCCAGCTTTTGCGCGCTGGGGCTTTTGATTTTGGCATTGAGCAACTGGCTCAGATAGCCTTTGGTCATGCCGCTGGCATCAGCGACCTGTTGCAGCGTGTGACCCTGCTGGCGAATGGCCGTTTTCAGATAATCAAACGACGACATGTCGTGCCTCCTGCATCAATGCGGTTAAGGTGGGAGCGGCCTGCCAGCGGCTTTTCGCTGGCGGCCGCAGGCGCGTTACAGATCGTCCAGAATCGCCAGCGCATCGGCCAGCTTCTTCGCGCTGAAAACCTGCATCCCGGCAATCGGTTTTTTCGGTGCATTCCCTGCCGGCACAATGGCGCGTTTGAAGCCATGCTTCGCCGCTTCAGCGATGCGCTCCTGACCGCTGGGCACCGGACGGATTTCGCCCGCCAGTCCCACTTCGCCGAAGATCACCAGATCCTGCGGCAACGGACGATCGCGCAGGCTCGACACCATCGACAGCATCAGCGCCAGGTCTGCACTGGTTTCGGTGACTTTGACGCCGCCGACCACGTTAACGAACACATCCTGATCCGCCATCTGCAATCCGCCGTGACGGTGTAAAACGGCCAGCAGAATCGCCAGACGGTTCTGCTCCAGACCTACCGCCACGCGGCGTGGATTGCCCATCATCGAGTGATCGACCAGCGCCTGAATCTCCACCAGCAGCGGTCGCGTTCCCTCCCACAGCACCATCACCGAACTGCCCGAGGTGATCTCTTCGCCGCGCGACAGGAAAATAGCTGACGGGTTGCTGACTTCACGCATGCCCTGCTCGGTCATGGCAAACACACCCAGTTCATTGACCGCGCCGAAGCGGTTTTTATGACTGCGCAGGGTGCGGAAGCGGGAATCGGCATCGCCATCCAGCAGCACCGAACAGTCGATACAGTGTTCCAGCACTTTCGGTCCGGCCAGGGAGCCATCTTTGGTAACGTGACCAACCATGATGATCGCCACGCCGCGCGTCTTGGCGAAGCGCGTCAGGTAAGCGGCGGTTTCACGCACCTGGGCGACGCTGCCGGGCGATGACTGGATCTCCGCCATGTGCATCACCTGGATCGAGTCGATCACCATCAGTTGCGGCTGCTCCTGTTCGGCGATCAGGCAGATCTGCTCAATGCTGGTTTCCGACAGCATATTCACATTTTCGGTGGGTAATCCCAGACGATGGGCGCGCATCGCCACCTGCTGCAGTGACTCTTCACCGGTGACATACAGGGTTTTCATGCCCTCTGACAACCGGCACATCACCTGCAGCAGCAGCGTGGATTTGCCTGCGCCGGGGCTGCCGCCAATCAGAATGGCGCTGCCCGGCACCACCCCGCCGCCCAGCACCCGGTCAAACTCTTTGAAGCTGGTCGAGAAGCGCGGTAACGCCTCCAGGCTGATTTCAGAGAGCTTCTGCACCCGGCTGGTGCCGGCGCTGCCGGCATAGCCACTCAGGCGCTCGTTACGCGCAGCCGCGGGCGAGGCGGCAATGCGCACCTCGGTGATGGTGTTCCAGGCGTGACAGGCGCTGCACTGCCCCTGCCAGCGTGGGTAATCTGCGCCACATTCGTTACAGACAAATGCGCGTTTTGCCGCTTTGGCCAAATCAATACCTCAGTTAACGCTCTTCGTGGATCAGGCTGCCGGTGAGGATGCAGAACACCCCCATTAAATCGGCATGGCGAATGGTGACCGCAGTCTGCTCATTCACCTTAGGTTTAGCATGGAACGCAATGCCCAGCGCTGAGGCTTTGATCATCAGCAGGTCATTGGCACCATCGCCGATCGCCACCGTCTGTTCCGGCGCGATGTCAAAACGCTGCGCCAGCTTCTTCAGGGTATCGGCTTTGTATTGTGCGTCGACAATCGGTCCCAGCACGTTGCCGGTCAGTTTGCCGTCGCGAATTTCGAGTTCATTAGCCACCACCGCCGACAGATGCAGCTTGTCGCGCAGGTATTCGGCGTAGTAGGTAAAGCCGCCAGACGCGATGGCAACCTGCCAGCCCAGCGCCTGCAGCTTCTGCGTCAGGGTGGTTAAGCCTGGCATCAGCGGCAGGGCATCACGCACCTGTTTCAGAATATTGGCGTCTGCCCCCTGTAGCGTAGCCACGCGCTGACGCAGGCTGGCGGTGAAGTCGAGTTCGCCGCGCATCGCGCGTTCCGTGACTTCCGCCACCTGCTCGCCGCAGCCCGCCAGTTTTGCAATCTCATCGATGCACTCGATCTGAATCGCGGTGGAGTCCATATCCATCACCAGCAGGCCTGGCGTTTTGAGATGCGGAATTCTGCCCAGCGGCGCAACATCCAGGCCAGCGTCGTGCGCCAGCTTGCTGGCAAACGGCGTCAGCGATCCCGCCAGGCGAATCACCTGATACTCATCGACGTTCCAGGCGCTGACGATCACCATGGCGGCACCCAGCTGATGCTGGTAATCGGTCAGCCGCTGCTTATCCAGCCCGCGGCCATACAGCAGCCAGCCGGTACGGCCAGCGCGATAATCCAGCGGCATCACTTCATCACCGCTAAGAGAAAGGGGCAAACCCGGCCAGAGGGAGACATCGGCGGGAAGATCGCACCAGGTTAAACGATTTGGCATCAGAGCTCCTGTAGGGACAACAAAACCACGCAAGAGGCTACCTTGTCTGCGCCGCTTCTGGCAACATAATCTCCAGGCTTTCTGTTGTGATATGACCCGGATGATTAATGGCTAAAACCGCACTGAAATTTCGCTTACATCGTACCGTGATCGTTCTCATCTCGATGGCGCTGCTGGTCGTGCTGATGCAGGGCGCATCCTGGTTCAGTCTCGGCCATCAGGCGGCACGTTCTGAACAGGTCGAGGAGCTGGCGCATACGCTGACCAGCCAGGTGGCGTTCAGCCTTAAGCCGTTGATGGACAACAGTGAAAATAACCGGACTCAGATAGAAGCCATTCTTAATCAGATGACGGCTAACAGCCGTATTCTGGATGCATCGGTCTATGACGGCGACGGCAGCCTGGTGGCGCACAGCGGTGAAAACATCAATGTCCGCGATCGGCTGGCGCTCGACGGCCAGCGCGCGGGCAGCTATTTCAACCATCAGATTGTGCAGCCGCTGGCCGGAAACGAGGGTCCATTGGGCTTTTTGCGCGTGACGCTGGATACCCACGTGCTGGTCACCGACTCGCATCAGGTCGATAACACCACCAATATTCTGCGTCTGATGATGCTGCTGGCGCTGGCTATCGGCATTATTCTCTCACGCACCCTGCTGCGCCACCGCCGCACCCGCTGGCAGCAGTCACCGTTCCTGCTCACCGCCAGCACCCCGGTGAAAGAGGATCGGGATGAGGACGACGAGAAGAAAGAGTAACGCTCCGGCTGCGGTAAAGATAAAACAAAAAAGGCCCGCACAACGGTAATGCTGGTCAGTTAAGATTAGATTTGTAAAGGCTGTCACGGTCAAACGTGGCAGCTTTTTTTATGGGCGAGCGAGCCTCAGTGCGGGCCAGCGCACCTCTGCTGCTGCCGGGCCGTCCTCGCGCCGCTCACGCGGTACCTTCGGCTTTGACGTCGTGCCGACGAACCGTTCGGGGATCGGCCCTCCCTGGCCGGCCCCGAA
>Ga0157361_1000184_pt1 | contig 31511 bp, 26 predicted proteins | sample AttlaeALBM2_FD_111481 | JGI IMG/M metagenome (GOLD analysis project Ga0157361, IMG submission 111481) | Fungus gardens microbial communities from leaf cutter ant in Ribeirão Preto, State of São Paulo, Brazil - Atta laevigata ALBM2 | ecosystem: Host-associated > Fungi > Mycelium > Unclassified ...
CGGGTGATGCCGACCGGGTTGTTGCCCACTTCCCAGCTGGCCAGCACCGGATACCACATGCCGCGCAACCCCTGGTCAAGATAGTCCTGCAAGCTCTGTTCGGAGGATGTTGTGTTTGCTGTCATTGTCTTCTCCCGGAGGTGGCTCAGAAACCGTTAACGTGAAGGAATTCGCGGAACGTCGCCTCATTCCACGGCTGGCCGCTGCGATCGAACAGGCGGCGCTGATTCAACGCGCTGACGATCTGCTCCAGCTCTTCCGCGCCCTGATCGAAGATCGTTTCCAGCGCCGCCACCAGGGCGGCTTCGAAACCGTCCGGCACACGAGCGCGGTTTTGCCAGATGACATTGCGGAACTGGCCCGGCTGATGGATTTGACCGTTGCCGCCTTCGCGGGCCGGCGTCACCTGTTGGGTGTCCGGCAGCCAGGGATTGAAATCGGTGATGTGCTGCATGATTACTCCTCCGCGATAAAGGTGATCTGGATTTGGTTGTCGACCACCCGGGTGGGATAGGTTTGCAGATCGCGGCCGCCCGGCTCGCGCAGACACTGGCCGGTGCGCACGTCAAACAGCGCTTCGTGCAGCGGGCACTCAACCTTGCCGTCGTCTACAAACCCCTGGCTGAGCAAGGCATAAGCATGCGGGCAAACGTCTTCCAACGCGTAGTAGTTACCGTCGAGCAGGTACACCCCGATCTCTTTTCCTTCCACTTTGCCGGAGAAAGGAAAATCTTCTTTCACCTGAGACACTTCGCACACATTCTTCCAGCTCATTGCTTTTGTCCTCTATCTGATTGTTTCATATATGAAACTCAGTTTCTTATTTAATACAGCCACTATAGGTCTGGCGAAACTTTCGTCAAGCGAGCGGAACGGCAAATGTTAATGAAAGGTTGTTTAAAAATGACAAATGCGGGAAGGATCACGAAATCATGCACCGATATGAAAAACCTATGTCAGTTGTGCGCTCTCCCGCTAATTTATGGCAAAAAATGCGTTTATTCCGACGACGCATTGCGCGTAAAAGTGTTTTCTCACTGTCTTCCACATCCTATTTGATAACAATAAATTTACATCAATCAGCCTCATCCCCCGCGTTTGTGCGCAATGGCATCCGCGGGTGAGTTTGCTGCTGCCTGAATTCGTCAACCGCTCGCATTGAGGAACGCAACGTGCAACAACGTCAACGCTGGTTTGGGGTGATCGCCCTGCTGTTTCTGATCGTTATCGCCTATGCGGATCGGGTCAATATCGCCGTGATGTTGGTCAATCCCGACTTCCTGCAACATTTCCAACTCGGCGGCGACCGCGCCCACCAGGGCACGCTGATGACGGTGTTTTTGCTCGGCTACGGCCTGTCCGCCATGTTGCTGACGCCGTTTCTGGAAACGCTGATGGGTTACCGCCGCGCGCTGACGCTGAGCGTGGTGCTGTGGGCGCTGCTCACCGCCGCCTCGCCGCTGGCGGGATCGCTGATGCTGCTGTGCGTGGTGCGCGCGCTGCTTGGCGTCAGCGAGGGGCCGCTGTTCTCGCTGAAGACCATGTACATCAGCGATCATTTCGCCGCTGACGAGCGCGGCAAGCCCAACGCGATCAGCGCGCTGGGCGTTTCATTGGGGCTGGTGCTCGGCTTTCCGCTGGTGAGTTTTTTGATGGCGCACTTCGGCTGGGCGATGTCGTTTCATCTGCTGGCGCTGCTCAACCTGCTGCTGGGGCTGGCGCTGGTGCGGCTGTTCGTTCATCCCCTCGCCCTGTCTTCACCCTCGCGCCCTGCTGTTCCGCAACCGGCGCTGAGCCGCGTCTGGCACACCTTTTCGCTGGCCTGGCGCACACCGATGCTCGGCTGGATCCTGCTGATCGAGATCGCCACGCTCAGCTATCTGTGGGGCTCCAGTTCCTGGTTGCCGGCGTATCTGACCGATGAAAAGGGGTTCTCCATCAAGCAGATGGGCTGGATGGCCGCGCTGCCTTTCATCGTCAGCATCGCCTCCAAATACCTCGGCGGCGTGTTGCTCGATCGTATCCGCCCTTATCAAGCGCCGCTGATCTTCGTCTGCGGCGGCGCAGCGACCGCGCTGTGCATCTATGGCGTGATGAACGGCCATCAGCTTGGCTGGATCGCCTTCTTCCTGCTGGCGGCCAATGCCTGTTGGGGCGCGCAGGGCGCGGCGATCCCTACCCTGCTGCAACATTATGCGCGGCCGGAGGCGGTCGGCAGCGCCTATGGGCTGATCAACGGCATCGGCAATCTGTTTTCGGCGTTTGTGCCGATGGCGATGGGCATGGTGATGGCCAGCCAGGGTAAGGTGTCTTCAGGCTTTGCGGTACTGATCGCCTCGCAGTTGCTGACATTGCTGGCAGGCGGTGCACTGTTTGGCCGCATGTTGCTGGCGCGGCAGGTGAAGCGGGCATAAACTCGTTTCCCTGTCCCGTGCGGCGGAAAACCGACAGCGTTGAGAGGGTGCTCATGGATCTGGACGCCAACAATCTGCAGACGGGGGACATCCCCCGTCGCCGGGTTGCCTTACCGTTCGGATTCGCAAACCCGAATGGCCCTCTGCGCTAGCTTAGTGCTGTGTAGCAATATTGGTGCAAAAGCCAGTTTGGCGGCCTATTGCTAAAAGGCACGCTGACCCGCCAGCACTGCAATAACGGCCGCCATTACAATTCTCTGTTTTATCGGGCAGTACTATCACTGGATGTCGATATAAACCACCGTTGAACCGGAAAAATCGCCGCCCTGGAGATTGCCGCTGCTGCCCAGCTTAGACTGAATGGTATAACTCGACTCAACCCCCTCGCGAAATACCTGTGTCACGCCCGTGCCAAGTTCTTTACCATCGATGGTCAGATCGGCATAAAGTCGCCGGTCCGCGCTTAGATACAGGCGACCGCCACTCAGGTTTCTGGCGTAAACCTTGGCAGTTACCGTGCGGTTGCACCAAAGCGAATAAAGGGCCGAACGGGTCTGGCCATTAACCGCCGCGCTTTCGAGCACGCCATAGCTAAAGGTGATCGCACCGCCTTTCGGCTCACACCAGGTGCCTGTTGGCCCCTCCCACTCGCTAGCACTACAAACCCCCGGCGTGAATTGTATGGTGGGGCCACCGTTGGCACGGTAAACCAGACAGACCATAGACGGCCCGTAAGTAGGAACTGGAATGCCGTTCAATAGCCTTCTCTCTACCGGCAGGTTGACATTTTTTCGCACGGCTTTCCCCATATCGCCCAGATTCTCGGCACCACTCACCCAAGCCCCGCTGGCGAACCAACTGACATTGCCGTAAGGTTGATACCATTCGCCACTTGAGGCAGTTACGGTATACAGCTGTAACCCCAGTTCACACGTTCCGGCACGGTAACAAGGATTGGGCCTGGAGTCTTCACCAAACCAATCATAGAGATGTCCGGAAAAATCTATAATCTTGCCCGAAGGCTCAACAAAGGGATATAGCGCCAACTGAATGTTTATGGCGTTCCCAACGGGAGTAATAATAAAAAGCAGCCAGAACAACACGCCGAATTTAATGGCTTTTGCTATCTTAATACACATAATTTCCTGCTCTCCAGTTGCCCCTCGAGAACAGGGGCACTGCCGTATGCTAAGCGTAATCATTCAGCGGGTATGTAAAACACCCACATCGAACTCTCCTTCCAAGACTGGAAATCCCCCTATATACGGCCACACCAAATAATACATCTTAGAATGTGACAATCAGATAAAAAGGACCAAGACATGCAGTTACATCACGCTATTATCATCGCTCAGTGACATCCCATGCATTTTACCACCCCCCTAAACAAAAAAACCATAACACCATAAAATCAACAATAAATAGATTTAAATTTTAAAAAAACAAAAACAAAAGAATAAAAAACCAAAAAGATAGCTTTAATTATCCTGATTTATTTTTTGATAAAGATAATTAAAATACATCCTTAAATAAATTATCATTCCGCCACCGACAGTTATTACCCGTAATGGACATCAAACCCATTACGCTCCCCAGTTATCACGAAGGTAATGACAATGAAAAAACCATAGAATTAGTTTACAATGAGTGAAAAATAAGTGATACATCGCAGGGAGCCCCCCGCCTGCCAGCATAAACCTTCGAGACACTCCTAATTCTCTATTAATCAGTAATTAGTGAACCCGATACTTAAGATTACCCCGTAAAAACCGATAGCGCGATAAGTAACGGCATACCTGTTATTGGATAAGGATTTATTTCCCGCCTCAAAAATATAACAAGGCACAAAGAGAGAACGAAGGTAAATCATCTGTACATAACATGGGGATCAGGCAACACCGCTAAATCGCGCTGAGTTTATTATTATGGCAATCTGCCACTGTCAGTCGTTCAGTTAGCCGCCGATGATCCGAAGTCATGCTTTCCACACTTGTCACACAGGCTCCAGCCCGCGTGCAGGATATTGCTTCTCTCCGCTATCCCGGTTACCTTTTCCTGTCTCAGTGCCATTTATGCGCAGGGTTGCGCAAGGGCGTTGCATCGGACTGAAGACGGAAGGCGACAAATAAAATGCCCGAGGGCAAAAAAAAAGCGGCCCCATACGATGGGAGCCGCTTTTTCAGCGAGGCGTGGCCTGGCGTCAGGCGTGTTTCTTCGCCGCCTGCAGGTACAGCATCTCCAAGCCCAGGGTCGCCGCGGCCAGCGCGGTGATCTCGGACTGGTCATAGGCCGGCGCCACTTCTACCACGTCCATGCCGACGATGTTCAGCGACTGCATGCCGCGCACCAGTTTCAGCGCACGATCGGAAGTCAGACCGCCGATCACCGGCGTGCCGGTGCCCGGTGCGAACGCCGGATCCAAGCAGTCGATGTCGAAGGTCAGGTACACCGGCATATCGCCGACGATGCCTTTGATCTGGGTCAGCAGGTCGTCCACGCTGCGATCGTTCACCTGCGCGGCATCCAGCACGGTAAAGCCGTTGTCATGATCGAACTCGGTGCGAATACCGATCTGCACCGAGTGGTGCGGATCGATCAGGCCTTCGTTCGGGGCATGGTAGAACATGGTGCCGTGGTCGAACTTGCTGCCGTTGGCGTAGGTATCGGTATGGGCGTCGAAGTGTACCAGCGCCAGCTTGCCGAAATGCTTGGCGTGCGCGCGCAGCAGCGGCAGGGTCACGAAGTGGTCGCCGCCGAACGAGAGCATGCGCTTACCGGCCTTCAGCAGTTTCTCCGCGTGCGCCTGCAGCTTGTCGCTCATGTCCTGTGCATCGCCGAAGTTGAACACGATGTCGCCGCAGTCAACCACGTTCAGCCGATCGCGCAGATCGAAGCTCCACGGCCAACGGTTGCCTTCCCAGGCCAGGTTGGTGGATACCTGACGAATAGCCGCCGGGCCGTGACGGCCACCGGCGCGACCGGAGGTCGCCATGTCAAACGGAATGCCGGTGATGACCCACTCTGCATCGCTGTCGTAAGGCATGAAGTTCAGCGGAAAGCGCAGGAAACCAAAGGCGTTGGACACTAATGAATTATCGGACTGATGGCCTAAGGTGCTCATAGTAAACCCTCGTAGTTCAACAAGTTGCCGGGCGCAGGCGCCGGGCCGTTACAAAAAAAAATCCCTCCCGCGTCGTTAGCCCGACGAGAAAGGGATTGATACCCTAGATAATTGGAGTTGCATCAAGACGGCCAGAGCGGGAATCCCTAGGAGCTTACTCAAGTAAGTAACTGGGGTGAACGCACGCAGCCAACACAGAGGCAACTTCAAGTATGACGGGTAATTCGATGTTTGTTTCGGTGCTACCGATACGGCAGATTATGGCCGCATTTTATCCATGCTTCAAGGGGGCCGATATCGCCCCCCTGAAGAGGGCGGTTACTCGTCTTCCAGATACGTGTAGCCGTACAGGCCGGCCTCAAACTCTTCCAGGAACTGCGCCTGCAGCTCGCTGTCCAGATCGGTTTCTTTGACCTGATCGCGGAATTTGGCCAGCAGCGCACTCGGATCGAGCTGCACGTACTCCAACATGTCCGCCACGGTGTCGCCCTCGTCGGACAGTTCGGTCTCGACGCTGCCGTCCGGGAACACATACACGTCAACCGAGGCGGTGTCGCCGAACAGGTTGTGCATGTTGCCGAGGATCTCCTGGTACGCACCGACCATGAAGAAGCCCAGCGCCGGCGGGTTCTCCGGATCGTACGGCGGCATCGGCATGGTGGTCGCCACGCCGTCGCCGTCGACATAGTGGTCGATGGTGCCATCGGAGTCGCAGGTGATGTCGAGCAGCACCGCGCGGCCTTCCGGTGGCTTATCCAGCCCTTCCAGCGGCAGCACCGGGAACAGCTGATCGATACCCCAGGCATCCGGCATCGACTGGAACAGCGAGAAGTTGACGTAGAACTTGTCCGCCATGCGTTCTTGCAGTTCGTCGATGATCGGACGGTGTGCGCGGTTGCTCGGATCGAGCTGCTGCTGGATCTTGTTGCAGATGTTCAGATACAGCTGCTCGGCCCAGGCACGCTTGGTCAGATCCAACATGCCGTGCGCGTATTGGGTATGCACGTCGTGCAGATCCATCTGGCTGTCGTGCAGCCATTCGCGCAGCGAGCGGCGGTTCTCCGGCTCGTTCATTTCCAGCCAGGTTTCCCACATGCTTTCCAGCGCGCGCGGCGCGTCGGCTTCCGGCGGCAGCGGTTCGCTGAACTCGTTGCGCTCTACGCCGATCACGTTGGAGACCAGCACCGTGTGGTGCGCGGTCACGGCGCGGCCGGACTCGGTGATCACCGTCGGGTGCGGCAGGCCGTGTTCGTTACAGGCATCGCCGATGCCCCAAATCACGTTGTTGGCATATTCGTTCAGGCCGTAGTTCACCGAGCAGTCGGACTGCGAGCGGGTGCCTTCGTAGTCGACGCCCAAGCCACCGCCCACGTCGAAGCACTGAATGTTGACGCCCAGCTTGTGCAGTTCAACGTAGAAACGCGCCGATTCGCGCACGCCGGTGGCGATATCGCGAATGTTGGCCAGCTGCGAACCCAGATGGAAGTGCAGCAGTTGCAGGCTGTCGAGACGGCCCGCTTCGCGCAGGGTCTCTACCAGCTTCAGCACCTGCACCGCCGCCAGGCCGAACTTGGATTTTTCGCCGCCGCTCGACTGCCATTTGCCGGAGCCCTGCGAAGCCAGACGCGCACGCACGCCCAGGCGTGGTATGACGTTCAACCGTTCGGCTTCTTCCAGCACCAGGTTGATCTCGGACATCTTCTCGATCACCAGGTACACCTTGTGCCCCAGTTTTTCCCCGATCAGCGCCAGGCGAATGTATTCACGATCTTTATAGCCGTTACAGACGATCACCGAGCGGGTCATGCCGGCATGCGCCAGCACCGCCATCAGCTCGGCCTTGGAGCCGGCTTCCAGCCCCAGCGGTTCCCCGGAGTTCACCAGCGACTCAATCACGCGGCGATGTTGGTTTACCTTGATCGGATACACCAGGAAATAGCCGCCCTGGTAACCGAAGGACTCACGCGCGCGTTTGAACGCGGCGTTGATCGAACGCAAGCGATGCTGGAGGATCTGCGGGAAGCAGAACAGCGCAGGCAAACGCTGCCCGTCTTGCTGGCGCGTTTTCACCAGTTCTGCCAGATCGACGCGCGCCTGCGGGACATCCGGGTCCGGGCACACGCTGATATGGCCCAGCTCGTTGACGTCATAGTAATTGTTGCCCCAGTAGGCGACGTTATAAGTGCGCAGCATCTTGCTGGCATTACGATCATTCATGGCAACCTCCTGCATGGAGCGCAAAGATAAAGACTCGCCCGCAACCGGCGGGCGGTGAATCAACAGATCATCAGACATGGTTCGCCTCACATTCCGCACTGACGAAACCGTCAGCCACTATCGCAGCTACAACCCGCGAGAACAACCCAACAAGCCGCGCTGACGGCAGCGAAGAGAACTGCCGTTCGCGGTCAGCGATCGGTTTATCACTCATATAATTGTAAGACACCCTGTTCAAACCTCGTGAATCGGGCCAAGAAACATCCCACAGGAAGGCTGCAGGCTACCCTTGTTCAGTTCTTCAGACGACCGTTAGCCGGCCCGAGAATCCTGAGTAGCGGCCAAGTGTTTATCGCACCTGGTAAGTGACAGAGAGACAAGACGGGAAATAGCAGAAGAATGTGCGCCAGAACGGCACTGCTGTTGGGAACCAACAACCGGTAGACAACGGATCATTAATCCAACCACCTCCACGCGCGCCGTTCGGAGTGAACGACCCAGCCTCTAAAATAGTGTAAGAACGTGACCGTTCGATGAAGCGGCGGCGCTCACGGCGAACGCCTGCGACGGATAATAGCGCAACGCCGGCGAATGCAAAGCGGAAGTTTATCGCACCTTCCCCACCGCCAATCGCCGTACTGTGCAGCAAATGAACCGCGCGCGCAGTTTATACCGGTAAGCAGGTGAAAAAGCAAAATGAAAATTCGCCGAAAACTGTTTCAAGCGATGAAAATGGCGCCAACCCGTTTGCGCAAAAGAGCGAAAGCGCAAAAAATTACTGGCAATCTGGCTAAACCCTGACCTAAAATAGACGTCCAGATGTTAATCCATCTATACTGGTTAACTGATAAACTGCTTAACGGCTTTGCCTGAGGGGCGTTGCAGGATGCATCTCGCGCCATCAGCGGAAGACCCTTCGCTTTGATGCCGGATCTCCAGCGCTGTGCAGTAATTTCTAACCCGTCTTATGCAAGGTAAAGAACACAATGGCTAAACACCTCTTCACGTCCGAATCCGTCTCCGAAGGACATCCCGATAAAATCGCCGATCAGATCTCCGATGCCGTCCTCGACGCCATCCTGGAACAGGATCCGAAAGCGCGCGTCGCCTGCGAAACCTACGTGAAAACCGGCATGGTGCTGGTCGGCGGTGAAATCACCACCAGCGCCTGGGTCGATATCGAAGAGATCACCCGCAAAACCGTACGCGAAATCGGCTACGTTCATTCGGACATGGGCTTTGACGCCAACTCCTGCGCAGTATTGAGCGCCATCGGCAAACAATCCCCGGATATCAATCAGGGCGTTGACCGTACCGATCCTCTCGAGCAGGGCGCCGGCGATCAGGGCTTGATGTTTGGCTACGCCACCAACGAAACCGACGTGCTGATGCCGGCTCCGGTGACCTACGCACACCGTCTGGTGCAGCGTCAGTCCGAAGTGCGCAAAAACGGCACCCTGCCGTGGCTGCGTCCGGACGCGAAGAGCCAGGTAACCTTCCAGTACGACGACGGCAAAATCGTCGGCATCGACGCCGTGGTGCTGTCCACTCAGCATTCCGAAGACATCGCGCTGAAAGATCTGCAAGAAGCGGTGATGGAAGAGATCATTAAACCGGTCCTGCCGGCGGAATGGCTGACGGCGGGCACCAAATACCACATCAACCCGACCGGCCGTTTCGTTATCGGCGGCCCGATGGGCGACTGCGGTCTGACCGGCCGTAAGATCATCGTCGACACCTACGGCGGCATGGCGCGCCACGGCGGCGGCGCCTTCTCCGGTAAGGATCCGTCCAAGGTTGACCGTTCCGCGGCTTACGCGGCGCGCTACGTGGCGAAAAACATCGTCGCCGCCGGCCTGGCCGATCGCTGCGAGATCCAGGTGTCTTACGCTATCGGCGTAGCGGAACCGACCTCCATCATGGTGGAAACCTTCGGTACCGAGAAAGTGCCAACCGAACAGCTGACGCTGCTGGTGCGCGAATTCTTCGATCTGCGCCCATACGGCCTGATCCAGATGATGGATCTGCTGCAGCCGATTTACCGCGAAACCGCTGCCTACGGCCACTTCGGCCGCGAGCACTTCCCGTGGGAAGCGACCGACAAAGCCGCGCTGCTGCGCGATGCCGCCGGCCTGAAATAAGCCCCGACATCAACATGAAAACGGCGAGCCTGGGCTCGCCGTTTTTTTTAAGCGGATGGGTGCTCCCGGATCAACGCAGCGACTTGCCGGCAAGCGGAGGCAAAGCCCCCGCTGCCGGGTTGCCTTACCGTTCGGATTCGTAAGCCAAAATGGCCGCAACCTCCGTAGTGCCCGATCGGATCCGCAGCTCACACAGCGTGCTGCGAGTTATCCATGCCAGTGATATTACCGTGGCACAAATAACCACCAATTTTAACAGGCTCCGTTTGTTCGGCATCATGCCTTCTTCTCCTTGCCTCGCGGCGGGTAAGAGGCTAACTTAACGTTGTCACGCGTTAGAGTAGGCCTCGGGTTGATGGATATCGACTCGGGGCTTTTCTCTTTATCTCTTTCGCACGGGCTCCAGAGACAAAGATCCAGAGCACCCGCCCGCAGTATATTCATCTCACCACCACGCCACGTGTTCCTTTTCGCACGCAATATCGTTTTTGCGCAACCGCTCGCAGTGCCTTGCAACACCCTGAAAAATAAAAAAAGGCTCAGCGACGCTGAGCCTTTGAGGGCAGAAAAAGCACGGCGAGACGCCGATTACGACGTCTGCTTACGCAACAGATAAACGAAGTACGGCGCACCGATAAAGGTCGCCAACAACCCGGCGGGGATCTGGTACGGGAACAGCAGCATCCGCCCGCACCAGTCGGCAAACACCATCAGCAAGCCGCCCAGCAGCGCGGCGATCACCATCTGCGGCAACGCACGGCGGAAGCCCAGCATGCGCGCCATATGCGGTGCCATCAGCCCGACAAAGCTCAACGGCCCTACGGTCAGGGTCGCCATGGCGGTCAGCACGGCGGCCAATAAAAGAATGGTCAACCGCGCCGGCGTCAGCGCAATGCCCACCGAACGGGCGGTGGCGCCGCCGAGCGGCAGGATGGTCAACCAACGGCGGCACAACGGCGCCAATACCATCAGGCCGGCGGCCACCAGCGCGGTACGCAGCGCCTGCGCCGGCTCCACCGAATAGGTCGAGCCGGAGAGCCAGGTCAGCAAGCCCCCCATACGCGGATCGCCGCTGGCCAACAGCAGGAAGATGACGGTGGTAAAGGCGGTGCTGAGCGCGATACCGGCGAGCAGCATACGTTCCGTCGAGAAACCGCCGCGACCTGCGGCGATCATGATGATAAGTAGCGTCGCGGCCGCCCCCAGGCTGCCGGCGGGCAGCAGCCAAACGAAGGCGTCGCCCGGCACCATAAACAGCATCATCACGACGCCAAAAGCGGCGCCGGAGCTGATGCCCAACACTTCTGGGCTGGCCATCGGGTTGCCGGTCAGCTTCTGAATCAGCGTGCCAGCGACCGCCAGCATCATGCCCGCCGCCAGCGCCGACAGCACCCGCGGCCAGCGCCACGGCAGCAAGGAGTCCAGTTCCGCCCCCAGGCTCCAGTGCCAGCCTCCGGCATTTTTGCCCAGCATCAGCGCCAGCGTCAGGCCGATCAGCAGTACAAGGCCCCCCACCAGGATCCAGGCAGGCAGATTCCCGCGTTCGGCAGGCACCTTGTCGCCGAGGTTCATCGGCGGCGGCGCGGCGGCGCTGCGCAAACGCGGCAGCAGCCACAGCAGCAGCGGTGCGCCGAACAGCGCGGTGGCCGCGCCGGTCGGGATCTCACGCCACACCTGCGTCACCCCGATCATCACCTGATCGGTCAACCACAGCAGCAGCGCCCCCAGCAACGGCGCCAGCATCATGCGGTGCGCCAGGCGGCGCGCGCCCAACATCTTCGCCATCAGCGGTGCAAACAGGCCGATAAAGCCGATAACGCCCACCGCACTCACCAACATGGCGCTGAAGATAATGGCCAGCCCCAGAGTGCAGAAGCGCGCCATCGACAGCCCCAGCCCCAGGTTACGCGCCACGCCATCGTCCAGCCCCAGCAGCGTCAGCGGGCGCAGCAACAGCGCCGCCAGCGCGCCGGCCACCAACAAACGCGGCAGAATGAACTGCACGGCGCTCCAGTCCTGTTGGTTCAGCGCACCGGTTCCCCACAGGAACATGCCCTGCAGCTGATCGTAATGAAACAGCGCCAACAGGCTGTTGACCGCGCCGCAGTACAGCCCCAGTACCAGCCCGGCCAGAATCAGCGTGACCGGCGACATCCGCTTGCCCCAGGCGACGCCGAACACCAGCCCGCCCACCACAATCGCGCCCACCATAGCGGCCAGCTGGCGAGTGAATTCGCCCCCCGGCAACACCCACAGCGTGGCGATGGTCAGGCCGAGCTGCGCGCCGGCGGCAACGCCGAGCGTCGACGGCTCCGCCAACGGATTTCGCAACACCTGCTGGAACAGGACGCCGACCAACCCCAGGCCGGCGCCGGCCAACAGCGACACCGTCAACCGCGGCAGCAGGCTGTAATGGAACAGCATTTGCCGCACGTCGTCGATGTCCGGCGCGCTGAGCGCCCGCACCCATTGCGCCGGCGGCAGCTGCTGCGCCAGGTTGTATATCGTCAGGCCGCCTGCCGCCGCCAGCAACAGCAGGATCAGCGTCAGCGGTAATCTCCGGATGCCTGCATTCATGCCGCACTCTCCTGGGCCTGCGCCAACAGGCGGCAAAACCGCATCGTCGACAGCGTGGCGCCGTAGAACCACACCGCCGGCACCTGCCGCAGCTGGTTTTGCCGCACAAAGGGCAACGACTGCCACAGCGGCGTCGCGCTGACCTTGTCCATCATCGCCTGATTGCCGTGATCGAGATAGATGACCCGGGCATTACGCACCGTAGCCAACCGTTCAATCCCCACCACCGCCGTGCCCCAAAAGTCGGTTTGCTCCTGCCAGGCATTGAGGATGCCCAGTTGGTCCATCGCTTCCTGGAACAGGCTTTTCTGGCCGATGATCAACGCATGGCGCGTGTCGATCAGCGAAAACAACAGCAGCGGTTGCCGGGTATAGCTTTGCAGGCGCTGACGCGCGTCCTGCATAAAGCCGTCGAACTGCGCCAGGTGGTTTACCGCCCGGCTTTCTATGCCCAACCGCTGGCCCAGCGCCAGCAGCGACTGGCGGGCGACGGTCAGCGGTTTGCCGCTGCCGTCGTTGAAGCCGAAGCTCATGGTTGGCGCGATGGGTTGGATTTTTCGCGGCGTCGGGCCATAGCCTTGCGACAGCAACACCAGCGAAGGCTGGAGCTGCTGCAGCAGTTCGAGGTTAGGTTCGGTGCGCTGACCGACGTCGACCACCGTCGCCGGCAGCTTCGGCTCCGCCACCCACAGGTTGTAGTTATGCACATCGGCCACCGCCAGCGGCGTCACGCCCAATGCCAACAGCAGTTCGATCGGCAGCCATTCCAGCGCCGCAACGCGCGCGATATCCGGCGGCGCATCCGCCGCCCGGCCGGGCAACGAGCCCAACAGCGGTGACAGCGCCAGCGCCATCAACAAACGGCGGCGCAGCGGATCGTGAGAAGAAGTGAATGCAGAAGACATCAGTAGACAAAACTCACCGGCGCGCCGCCGCTCGGGTGCGGCAACGTGCCCATAGGAATACCGTAAATTTGCTCCAGCACCGGCCCCTGCATCAGTTCCAGCGGGCCGCCCTGAGCGATCATTTCACCGCCGCGCAGCGCCACCAGATGATCGCAGTAGCGCGCCGCCATGTTGATGTCGTGCAGCACGGCGATCACCGTGAGATCGCGTTCGCGGCTCAAGCGCTGAATGAGCGCCAGCACCTCGACCTGGTGCGCGATGTCCAGCGCCGACGTCGGTTCGTCAAGCAGCAGGCAGCGGCTGTCCTGCGCCACCATCATCGCCAGCCAGGCGCGTTGGCGCTCGCCGCCGGACAGGCTGTCCACCAGGCGGTTGGCGAACGGCTTGAGCCCCACCAGTGAAATGGCCTCTTCGACCAATTGGCGATCGTTGGCGCCAAAACGCCCCAGCGCGCCGTGCCACGGATAGCGGCCGACGGCCACCAGTTCGCGCACCGTCATGCCTTCCGCCGCCGGCAGCTGCTGCGGCAGGTAGGCCACCTGGCGGGCGAAGGATTTGCTGTCCCACTGCGCCAACGGCTGCCGATTGAGCAGTACCTGGCCACCGCTGGGGGCTTGATGCCGCCCGAGCAGTTTCAACAGAGTGGATTTACCGGAACCGTTATGGCCGATCAGGCCGCAGACTTTGCCCTGGGGAAAACTGAGCGACAGCGGTTGCAACAGCACCCGGCCGGGGACGGCGAAGCTGGCGTTATCCAGCGCGAAGGTCGCGCCGGGATTAAGAAGTTTGTCCTGCATAGATCCTGCTTTGTCCGGGGCGACGCGGCGCCGCCCCGGCTATCCGGTTAGAAACGGAAGGTTGCGGTGGCGACCACCTGGCGTTCTGCGCCCCAGTAGCAGGCGTAGTCGCGGTAGCAGCTCGACACGTAGGTCTTGTCGAACAGGTTGTTGATGTTGACGCCCACGGACGAGCCCGGCAGGCCAAAGCGCGCCAGATCGTATTTAATGGTAGCGTCCACCAGCGTGTAGTCCGGCACCTTGAAGGCGGAATTATCGCTGTTGAAGCTCGAGCTGGAGCCGACGTAACGCACGCCGGAACCCAGCGTCAGGCCACTCACCGCCGTTTCGTGGAAGGTGTAATCCGCCCACAGCGAAGCCATGTGTTTCGGCACTTCGACGGTCGGTTTGCCTTGATAGGTGTTGTCCTTGGTGTACTTCGCATCGGTATAGGTATAGGAGGCGATCAGGTTGACGTTGGCATTCAACGCCGCCTTGGCTTCCAGCTCCACGCCGCGTGAACGGATTTCGCCGCTCTGCACGCTGAACTGTGCATTGGTCGGGTCCGGCGTCAGGTTGTTGTTCTTGGTCAGCTGATACAGGGCGCCGGTCAGCACGATTGGGCGATCCTTCGGCACGTATTTCACGCCGGCTTCATACTGCTTGCCGATCGACGGCTTGAAGGTGCTACCCCCTTGCGTCGTGCCCAGATTCGGTTCAAACGATTCGCTGTAGCTGAAATACGGCGTCACGCCGTTGTCGAACAAGTAGTTGAGGCCGCCGCGCCAGGTGAACTGGCGATCGGTCTGCTGGCTCGTCGAACTCACATCGCGGTTATAAGCGGAAGTCTTCGCCCAGTCATAGCGCCCGCCCAGCGTCAACAGCCACTGGTTCCACTCCCCTTGCTCCTGCACATACAGGCCGGTTTGTTCCTGACGGTTCAGGTAATGGTAGGGGAAGTTGATATTGACCGCGTCATTCCCGTATTGCGGATTGGTCATGCTCAGACCGTCCGCAGAGCCAAATGCGGCATTGATATCGTTACGCATGCGCATGTAGTCCACGCCGAACAACAGCGTGTGGTCGATATCGCCGGTTTTCACCTTCGCCTGCGCCTGGGTATCCACAGAGAAATTGTTCAGGTGTTCTTTCGACTGGACATAGGCGCGATTAATCGTCGTCGGCGTCGCCGCAGAAACGCCGCTGCCATAGATGCTCTTCATGTCGGTTTCCAGCTGCATATAGCGCAGATTCTGGCGCACCGCCCAGGTATCGTTGAAGGCATGTTCGAAGCTGTAGCCGATCATCCGCTGTTTGCGGGAGGTGTAGTTGCTGGCTTCGCCTTCGTTGAAATCGGTCGGCAGCTTACCGCCGTTCGGCAGCGGAATCAGCGTGCCCTGCTTCGGCAGCCAGCCGTAATAACCGGTATAGGGATCGTTTTGAATGTTGGCCAACAGCGTGAAGTTGGTTTTGTCATCCGGACGCCAGCTAAAGGACGGCGCGATCGCATAGCGCTTCTCTTTGCTCATGTTCTGCTGCGAATCGCTGTCTTTCGCCAGGCCGGTCAGGCGGTAAGAATAGATACCCTGATCGTCCAGCGCGTCGCTGAAATCGAAACCGGTCTGGAACAGGTTATCGGTGCCCATTTTGAACTGGATTTCGCGCAGCGGCTCGGTGGTTGGCCGCTTGCTGACCATCGAGACCAAACCACCCGGGTTGCTTTTGCCGTACAGCACCGAGACCGGGCCGCGCAGCAGCTCGGCGCGCTCGAGGAAATAAGGATCGATGGACGCTTCGCTGTAGTTGTCGCCCAGCAACCGCAACCCATCCAGATACTGGGTGGTGTTGGTGGCCGGGAAGCCGCGGATCGCCACCGCATCATAGGTCGTGGAGCTGCCGCGGCTGGCAAATACGCCCGGCGCATAGGCCAGCGCGCCTTTCACCGTATCCGGCTGACGCATGTCCATCTCTTCACGCGTCACCACGGAAACGGACTGCGGGTTCTTCTCGATCGGCGTATCGGTTTTGGTGCCGGTGGCGCTGCGTTTGGCGACATAGGTGCCGACCGGCCCCCAGGCGCTTTCCTGCTGGGCGGTATTGCTACCGCCTACAACGGTAATCGTGTCTTCCTTGGCGGCCGGCTTGGCGTCGGCGGAAAAAGCCGGCATCGCCAGCGTGCCCAACGCCGCAGCGACGGTGATCGCTAACGCGCTGACGGGGGTACGGCCCTGCTTGGCCGCGGATGATGAAAGACGCTTGGTCGGCATAGTTGATTTCTCTGATGAATAATTAAATGACGAATGTAAACGATAATAATTATTATAAGCGTCGCATTTTATGCAGAAGCCAAATTAAACTGCAAGCCGAATTCATAGGGCAAATAGGTTAAGGATTAGGCGCTTAGCCATGCGGTTAACAGGGAAATAAAACGAGCAGAAAAATAAAAAAGCCCGCAACCAAGGTTACGGGCTTAATAACAAAGAAAAAATTTTCACCGGGGCCGACGCCCCGGTAGCGATTACTGGCCGAACATATCCTTGATCCAGCCGGCGACGCCATCGCCATCTTTTTGCTCACCCGCCGCCGGTTGCTGCTGTTGCTGCACCGCCGCCTGGCTGGCCTGGCACAATCCCTGCGGATTGTCGGTCCAGACCGGGATGGTGCGCCAGCTGCCGCCGCCGCAGATAAAGTTGCCGGCAGAGTCGATGTTCATCTGGTTAATGCCTTCCGGCGGCTGCAGCATCAGCGGCAGCGGCGTCTGGTTTTCCAGATAACGGCGATACAGGGTCAACGCGCCGTTGGCGCCGGTCAGCTTGGCCGGGCCGTTGTTGTCGCGCCCGACCCAGGCGATCGCCACTTCCTTGCCGTCGATGCCGGCGAACCAGCTGTCGCGCAGATCGTTGGTGGTACCGGTTTTCGCCGCCAGGTTGTAGTTCGGGAACTTCACCGACAGCGAGCGGGAAGTCCCGCGCGCCACGCCCTGCTGCATCGCGTACAGCGTCAGGTAAGCGGCCTGCGCCGGCACCATGCGTTCCGCCTGCGGGAAGCTCTGGTACAGCACCGTGCCGTCTTCGGCGATCACCGAACGCACCGCCGACAGCGGCGCACGGTTACCGCCGCTGGCGATGGTCTGGTACTCCTGAGCGACTTCCATCGGCGTCAGGCCGATCGCCCCCAACAGCATCGATGGCACCGGGTTGATCTCCGCTTTCGGGATACCCAGGCGTTGCAGCGTAGCGCTGATCTGATCCAGCCCGACCGACAGGCCGAGGTTCACCGTCGGCACGTTCAGCGAGTTGGCCAACGCATCCACCAGCATCACCTGACCGCGGAATTTACGGTCATAGTTGTTCGGCTGCCAGACGGCGCCGTTCGGCTGTTTCAGCGACAGCGGCGCATCCGCCAGCCAGGTATTGAGGCGGTATTTATCCGGTTCGGACAGCGCGGTCAGGTACGTCGGCGGCTTGGCCAGCGAGCCGACCAGGCGGCGCGCCTGCATGGCGCGGTTGAAGCCGGCGAACTGCGGGTTGGCGCCGCCGACCATGGCGCGCACTTCACCGCTGAAGCGATCGACGATCACCATCGCCGCCTCCAGATCCTGCAGGTGACGCGCGGCGCGCAGCGCCGGGATGCCGTCTTCAACCGCTTTTTCCGCCGCGTCTTGCGACACCGGATCCAGCGTGGTGAAGATCTTCACGCCGGACAGGTCATTGACCTTATCGCCCAGCTTGGTCTGCAGTTCCTGACGCACCATCTGCATAAACGCCGGCTGTGGCGTAATGACGCCGCCTTTCGGCTGCACGCCCAGCGGACGCGCGCTCAGCATGTCATACAGCTCGCCGTCGATCACGCCCTGGTTCTGCAGCAGCTTGAGCACCAGGTTGCGGCGCTCCAGCGCCAGTTTCGGGTTACGCCACGGGTTGTACAGCGACGCGCCCTTGACCATGCCGACCAGCAGCGCCTGCTGATCGAGGCTCAGCTCGTCCACCGGACGGCCGAAGTAGTACAGGCTGGCCAGCGGGAAGCCGCGGATCTGGTCGCTGCCGCTCTGGCCGAGGTACACCTCGTTCAGATACAGCTCCAGAATGCGGTCCTTGCTGTAACGGTAATCCACCAGCAGCGCCATATAGGCTTCGTTAGCCTTACGCCACAGCGAACGTTCGTTGCTCAGGAACAGGTTCTTCACCAGCTGCTGCGTCAGCGTACTGCCGCCCTGCACCGCACGCCCGGCGGTCAGGTTGGCCAGCACCGCACGGCCGATGGAGTAGGGGCTGATGCCGTCATGCTCATAGAAGTGGCGGTCTTCCGTGGCGATCAGCGTATCCACCAGCAGATCCGGGAAACCGGAGCGCGGCACGAACAGACGCTGTTCACCGTTCGGCGACTGCAGCATGGTGATAAGACGCGGATCGAGGCGGAAGAAGCCGAAACTGCGGCCGCTGTCCAGGTTTTCGATCTTCGCCAAACGGTTGTTCTGGAAGTCGAGACGGGCGCGGATCTGCCCTTCTTTACCATCCGGGAAGTCGAACGGGCGGCGCAGCATCTCGATGCTGTTGGCCTGCACGGTAAACTCGCCCGGGCGCGTCATGCGGCTGACCTGGCGATACTGCATGCCTTCCAGCAGGTTGACCATCTCCTTCTTGCTGTACGGCATGCCCGGTTCCAGATTGACCATGCGACCGTACACCGCCGCCGGCAGCTGCCAGACTTTACCGTCGATACGGCTGCGGATCTGGGAATCCAGGTAGACGCCATAGATCGCCAACAGGACGGCGATCACCAGGATCAGTTTGATAAACAGGCCGAGCCAGCGGCGTTTTTTACGCGGCGGAGTCGCTTTTACCTTACGCGGCATGCGTTCCTCCTCCTCTTCATACTCATCATCGTCATACTCGTCTTCTTCGTAATCGTCATAATCGTCGTCTCGGCGACGGCGCGGCGGCTTGCGCGACGCGGTGCTTTTTGGTTGTTTTCCTTTGCGCCCGATGGGCTCGCGGTCATCCCCAGCCATGGCTGTTGTTCTCCGAGCTTGCCGACACTGCCGGCCATGATTAGTCGCTTAATCTGTGCCTACGCCGCAGCGCTGACCAGAAGAAACATCTGAATTCCAAACCTTAAATGATCGCGACCTACTGATATTTCTTCGTTCGGCGCGTCGGTACCGCCGTGGCCGGATCGTCCGGCCAAACGTGTTTCGGGTAGCGGCCCTTCATCTCTTTTTGCACCTCGCGATAGGCGCCTTGCCAGAAGGCCGCCAGATCGCCGGTGATTTGCAACGGCCGGTGCGCCGGTGAGAGTAACTCAAGCACCACCGGGATGCGACCCTCCGCCAACATCGGGCTGCGCTGCTCGCCGAACACTTCCTGTAAACGCACCGCCAGCGCCGGCGGTTTGCCGGCCTCATAACGGATCGGCAGGCGGCTGCCGGTCGGCACAGTGTAATGAGTGGGTAGCGCATTATCCAGCCGCTGCTTTTGCTGCCAATCCAGCAAACGGGACAGCGCCTCGGCGATGTTGACCTGCTTCAAACCGCGCAAATCGCGCACGCCGTTCAGCGACGGCAACAGCCACTGCTCCAGCGCCGCCAGCAGGGGTTCTTCGTCCACCGCCGGCCATTCCGCCTCCGGCAGCCAGGCTTGCGCGCACTGCAGGCGCACCCGCAATTGCTCGGCGGCGCCCTCCCAGTTGAGCACCGCCAGCCCCTGTGCGCGCACCCAATCGAGCAGCGCCTGCTGCAGCTCTTCATCCGCCGGTTTGGCCAGCGGCTGGGCGCGCAGCGTCAGACGGCCGATCTGCTGGCGCTTCCAGGCGCGCAGCGTGCCCTTCTCGTCATCCCACTCCACCGCCGTGCGCTGTGTGACGATCGCCGGCAGCTGCGCCGCCAGCGCGTCGATATCCACCGGCAACGCCAACAGGATACGCGCATCGGGGCTGTTGTGGCCCTGCAACAGGCTGGGGACGATGAGCCAGGGTGCGCGCGACAGCGCCTCGTCCTGGTTCATCGCCGCCCCCAGACCGTTGGCCAGCAGGTAGCGGCCGTCCTGGCCTCGGCGCTGGGCGATACGATCGGTAAACGCCTGCGCCAACAGGCGCGGCGCCAGATCGACGTCGATTTGCCCCGCACGTTGCGGCAGGCGTTTGGCCAACTGCGCGGCGCGCTGCCGCCAGTTCGGTTGCGGGCGGCTCAGCCAGTAGCCGATATCCATCTGCCCGCCGCGCGGCGGTTCTTCCAGCAATGCCGCCAGCAACGCCGCCGTCGCCAGGCCGTCGGCACTCAGCGCCGCGCCGGCGACCAGCATCGCCGCCAGCCGCGGCTCGCACCCCAGCGCGGCCATCTGGCGCCCCGGGGCGGTAAGTTTGCCGCCGTCATCCGTGGCCCCCAGCCGGTGCAGCAACACCCTGGCCGCCGCCAATGCCGCCGCCGGAGGCGCATCCAGCCAGGTCAGCTGCGCCGGATCATGGCATCCCCACTGCAGCAGTTCGAGCCAGAAGCCGGTGAGATCGCTCTGTAAAATGTCCGGTTCGGCGTGTTCCGCCGCGCGCTCCGCCTGTTCTTTGGCGAACAGATGCCAGCAAATGCCCGGCTCCAGGCGCCCGGCGCGTCCGGCGCGCTGCACCATCGACGCCTGACTGATGCGCTGCGTCGCCAGCCGCGTCAAACCGTTGCGCACGTCGTAGCGCGCCACGCGCTCCAGGCCGCTGTCCACCACCAGCCGAATGCCCTCGATCGTCAGGCTGGTTTCGGCGATGTTGGTCGCCAGCACCACCTTGCGGCGGCCAGACGCCGCCGGTTGGATCGCCTTTTGCTGCTGCGCCAAAGGCAGCGCGCCATACAGCGGGCAAAGATCGGTATCGCTCGCCACCTCGCCGGTCAATCGCTCCAGCACCCGATTGATCTCCGCCACGCCCGGCAGGAACAGCAGCAAAGATCCCGGCTGTTCGGCCAGCAACCGCTTCACCGCCGCCGCTATGCCATCTTCCAGCCGCTGATGGCTGGCCAACGGCTGATACAGACGCTCAACCGGGAAGCTGCGCCCCTCGGACACCACCACCGGCGCTTCCGGCAGCAGCTGCGACAGGCGAGCGTTGTCCAGGGTGGCCGACATGATCAGCAGTTTCAGATCGTCGCGCAGCCCTTGCTGCACGTCGAGCAGCAGCGCCAGCGCCAGATCGGCCTGCAGGCTGCGTTCGTGGAACTCATCGAGGATCACCAGCGACACGCCCTGCAGTTCGGCGTCCTGCTGCAGCATGCGGGTGAGAATGCCTTCCGTCACCACTTCCAGCCGGGTTTGCGGCCCGCTTTTACTTTCGGCGCGCATGCGGTAGCCCACGGTCTGGCCGGGCTCCTCCCCCAGTTGCTGCGCCAGGCGATAGGCGACGTTTTTCGCCGCCAGCCGCCGCGGCTCCAGCATGATAATGCGCCCCGGCAACCCGGCCTTAGCCAGGATCTGCAGCGGCAGCCAGGTGGATTTACCGGCGCCGGTCGGGGCGTGCAACAGCACCTGAGGAGCGGACTGCAACGCAGCCAGCAACTCATCAAGCACCGCGCTGACGGGCAATGAAGACACTGAACTCTCCGTGGTGGTTAACGTTAAACGGCGTACAGTGTAGCATTAGCTTTGTCCCCGTAGCCTTTCAAACTGCGGCGGCGTTAGCTATAGTACGGACCTCGTCCATGCGTCCCGCTTCGCGCGAGACCGTTGCAAGCCGCATCCATGTCTGTCCCGACGGATTTGTCATTATTTACCGAGCCCCCATGTCCAATTCGCGCCGCCTGTTTTTCGCCCTGTCCTTGCCTGATGCCCTGCAACAGCAGGTGATCCGCTGGCGCGCCGAGGCGTTTGCGCCGGAGGCCGGCCGACCGGTGGCGGCGGCTAATTTGCACCTGACGCTGGCGTTTCTCGGCGAGGTCACCGCGCAGAAAGAGCTGGCGCTGCGCAAACTGGCCGGCCGCATAGTGCAACCCGGCTTCAGCATGCGGCTCGACGACCTCGGCCATTGGCCGCGCCCCGGCGTGGTCTGGCTCGGCACCCGCCGCGCGCCGCGCGGGCTGCTGCAGCTGGCCGAGCTGCTGCGTTCGCAGGCCGCCCGCAACGGCTGCCATCAAAGCGCGCTGCCGTTCCATCCGCACATCACGCTGTTGCGCGCCGCCACCCAGCCGGTGGCGATCCCGCCGGCGACGCCGGGCTGGGCGTTCAGCGCCGACGCCTTTTCCTTATATGAGTCGGTGTTCGAAAACGGCCGCACCCGCTATCAACACCTCGAACAGTGGCCGCTGGCCAAGCAGGCATCCGCATGATTTTCTCTCCACCGCTGCGTTCCGCCACGCTGATCAAACGTTACAAACGCTTTCTGGCGGACGTGATCACCCCGGAAGGGGAAACCTTTACGCTGCACTGCGCCAATACCGGCGCCATGACCGGCTGCGCCACGCCCGGCGATACCGTTTGGTACTCCACCTCGGATAACCCCAAGCGCAAATACGCCCACAGCTGGGAGTTGACCCATACCCAACAGGGGCACTGGATCTGCGTCAATACCCTGCGCGCCAACGCGCTGGTGCGCGAGGCAATTGAACACAATTTAATCAATGAATTATCCGGTTACAGTAAAATCAGCGGCGAAGTGAAATACGGCGGTGAAAACAGCCGTATCGATTTGTTATTACAGGCAGAAAATCGGGTTAACTGCTATATTGAAGTTAAGTCAGTCACATTACTGCAACAACAACGTGGTTACTTTCCTGATGCGGTAACGCTCAGAGGGCAAAAGCACCTGCGTGAGTTGCTCAGCGTGGTTGAAAGCGGGCAACGGGCGGTGTTGTTCTTTGCCGTGTTACACAGCGGTATTGAGCAGGTCGCACCGGCACATCATATAGATGAGCGCTATGCGGCGCTGTTGGCACAGGTCCGGCAGTTGGGAGTGGAAGTGGTTTGTTACGGGGCAAAGTTATCACCTGACGGTATTTATCTCTGCGATAAGCTGCCGTTTTTTATCGATTAGCGCAGTCGGGTCCCATAAATAGACAACCGGCCAGCACGATCGCCAAATACGCCCTCCTTCACACGATTGTCAAGCGGGCGACAGGAATAATTGCCAACCTACCTTCCTTCTGTTATTTATAGCGGCCTGTTTTTCCCCCGCATTGGGGATTCGATAGTGCGTGTGTATGTAGGAGAAGCAACATGCAAGAAGGGCAAAACCGTAAAACCTCGTCCTTGAGCATTCTCGCCATCGCTGGGGTGGAGCCGTACCAAGAGAAGCCGGGCGAAGAGTACATGAACGACGCCCAGTTGTCGCATTTCAAGCGCATTCTTGAAGCGTGGCGCAACCAGCTCAGGGACGAAGTGGACCGTACTGTATCGCATATGCAAGAAGAGGCAGCCAACTTCCCTGATCCGGCCGACCGTGCTACCCAGGAAGAAGAGTTCAGCCTTGAACTGCGTAACCGTGACCGTGAACGCAAACTGATCAAAAAGATCGAGAAAACGCTGAAGAAAGTGGAAGACGATGATTTCGGCTACTGCGAATCTTGCGGCGTGGAGATCGGCATTCGTCGCCTCGAAGCGCGTCCGACCGCCGATCTGTGCATCGACTGCAAGACGCTGGCTGAGATCCGCGAAAAGCAGATGGCCGGCTAATACCGTTGTTACCGCTGCGGCGTGCGCACCTGCGTGCGCCGCACAGAGAAAAGGGAACCTCCCCCCTCTGATATGCAAGAAAGTCATTATGTGGGGCGCTTTGCCCCATCGCCTTCCGGGGATCTGCATTTCGGTTCGCTGATTGCCGCTCTGGGAAGCTACCTTCAGGCTCGCGCCCAACGCGGGCAGTGGCTGGTTCGCATCGAAGATATCGACCCGCCGCGCGAAGTCCCCGGCGCCGCCGCTCGCATCCTGTCCGCGCTGGAACATTATGGTCTCCACTGGGACGGCCAGGTCATCTATCAATCCCAACGTCACGACGCCTATCGCGCCGCGCTGGATCTGTTGCAGCGCCAGGGGCTCAGCTATTACTGCACCTGCACCCGCAGCCGCATCCAGCAGATCGGCGGGTTGTACGACGGCCACTGCCGCGATTTGCAGCTCGGCCCACAGGGTGCCGCCATCCGCTTACGCCAGACCGCGCCCGTTTACGGGTTCCACGATCGCCTGCAGGGAGAATTGCACGCCGATCCGGCGCTGGCGGGGGAAGACTTTATCATTCGCCGCCGCGACGGGCTGTTCGCCTACAACCTGGCGGTGGTGATCGACGACCATTTTCAGGGCGTGACCGAGATTGTGCGCGGTGCCGATCTGATCGAGCCGACGGTGCGCCAAATCGCCCTCTACCGCCAGCTGCAGGCGCCGGTGCCCGCCTATGTGCATCTGCCGCTGGCGCTGGGCGCCAACGGCATTAAGCTGTCGAAGCAAAACCATGCGCCGGCGTTGCCCGCCGGCGATCCGCGCCCGGTGCTGATCGCCGCGCTGAAATTTCTGCGCCAACCGCTGCCGGAAAGCTGGCAAGATCTTGACCTGCCATTATTATTGAGCTGGGCGGTCGCACATTGGCGGTTGGAAAACGTGCCGCGTCAGGAGGCTATCCCTCTGGATGAAAACACGCCGGCATTCTCAAAGGAGCCATGGTGAGCTATGATTAGCCGCTATTTTTTGTTAGCTCCATTTTTATCAGTCACTATCGAGGTGTACCATTTTTACCCGAGTAGCCAACTTCTGTCGTAAGGTACTGACCCGCGATGACAAGCTGCCCCGCGACGACGCGGCGGCCGGCGATAAAAACGTAGTCCGCGAAGAGCGTGCTGCGGCGCCAAGCCGCCCTGCGCCGCAGCCGCGCGCCGCCGATAACGGCAGCAACGCCCCTGCCCGCCGCTCAACGCCGCGCAAGCGTCCGCCTTTTCCTATCGCCGAGAGCAACGACTCGATGACCGTGATCCCGCGCGAACAGCACTCGATCTCCCGCAAAGACATCAGCGAAAATGCGCTGAAAGTGCTTTACCGCCTGAACAAGTCCGGCTACGAAGCCTATCTGGTCGGCGGCGGCGTGCGCGATCTGTTGCTCGGCAAAAAGCCGAAAGACTTCGACATCACCACTAACGCTACGCCGGAGCAAGTGCGCAAGCTGTTCCGCAACTGCCGCCTGGTCGGCCGCCGCTTCCGCTTGGCGCACGTGATGTTCGGGCCGGAGATCATCGAAGTGGCCACTTTCCGCGGCCACCACGAACAAAATCAGGAATCCGACAAGAACTCGTCCCAGCAGGCGCAAAACGGCATGCTGCTGCGCGACAACATCTTCGGCTCGATCGAGGAAGACGCCCAGCGCCGTGATTTCACCATCAACAGCCTGTACTACGGCGTGGCGGATTTCACTCTGCGCGATTACGTCGGCGGCCTGAACGATCTGAAACAGGGCGTGATTCGCCTGATTGGCGATCCGGAAACCCGCTACCGCGAAGATCCGGTGCGCATGCTGCGCGCGGTGCGCTTCGCCGCCAAGCTGGATATGCGCATCAGCGAAGAAACCGCCGAGCCGATCCCGCGCCTGGCCTCGCTGCTGCATGAGATCCCGCCGGCGCGCCTGTTCGAAGAATCCCTCAAGCTGCTGCAGGCGGGTTACGGTTTCCAGACCTACCTGAAGCTGTGCGAATACCAGCTGTTCCAACCGCTGTTCCCGCTGATCGCCCGCAACTTCACGCCGAACCACGATACGCCGATGGAGCGCATTCTGGTGCAGGTGCTGAAGAACACCGATCACCGTCTGCAGAACGACATGCGCGTCAACCCGGCCTTCCTGTTTGCCGCCATGCTGTGGTACCCGCTGCTGGAGCATGCGCAGAAGCTGGCGCAGGAAAGCGGCCTGGCCTACTACGACGCCTTCGCGCTGGCGATGAACGACGTACTCGACGAGCAGTGCCGTTCGCTGGCCATCCCGAAACGCATCACCACGCTGGTGCGCGATATCTGGCAGCTGCAGCTGCGCCTGTCCCGCCGCCAGGGCAAACGCGCGCACAAGCTGATGGAGCACCCGAAATTCCGCGCCGCCTATGATCTGCTGGCGCTGCGTGCGGAAGTGGAAGACAATCAGGAGATGCTGCGTCTGGCCGAGTGGTGGGGCGAATTCCAGGACGCCACGCCGGCGCGGCAGAAAGCCATGCTGAGCACCCTGGGGGACGATCCGGCGCCGCGCCGCGCGCGTCAACGCCGCCCTCGCCGCCGGGCACCGCGTAAAGAAGGGGCATAATGATCCGCGTTTATATCGCGCTGGGCAGCAACCTGGCGCAGCCGCTGCAACAGGTTAAAGCCGCACTGGAGGCGCTGGAGCATCTCCCGCGCACCCGGCTGGTCACCTGTTCTTCGTTTTACCGCACCAAGCCGCTGGGGCCGCAAAACCAGCCGGACTTTCTCAACGCGGTGGTGGCGCTGGATACCCTGTTGCCGCCCGAACAGCTGCTCGACCATACCCAGGCGATAGAACGCAATCAGGGGCGTGTGCGCAAGGATGAACGCTGGGGGCCGCGCACGCTCGATCTGGACATCATGCTGTACGGCGACAAGGTGATCCATACCGAGCGCCTGACGGTGCCGCATTACGGCCTGAAAGAGCGCGAATTCATGCTCTACCCGCTGGCGGAAATCGCCCCCGACCTGATTTTCCCCGATGGCGAGCCGCTCGCCAGCTGCCTCAAGCGCGTGCCGGCAAACGGCATGGCGCTGTGGCATCAGCCAAAACCCAAGTCCTGACCCACCTACAGCGCCAGCCGCGCAACGAACCCGCCCGCCGGGCGATTGGCGAAACTGACCTGTAGGCCATGCAAGCCGGCGATACGCTGCACGATCGAGAGCCCCAGCCCGCTGCCGGTTTGCTCCTGCCCCGGCGGGCGATAGAAGCGTTCTCCGAGCCGCGCCAGATGTTCCGTGGTGACCCCCGGACCGTCGTCCTCCACCGTCAGCGAGCGTTCGCTCAGCGTCACGGTGACGACGCCGCCCTGCGGGGTGTAGCGCACCGCGTTATCCAGCAGGTTGCGCAATAGCAGCGACAGCAGCAAGGTTTCCCCCTGACGCGGCGGCGGCGTTCCCCGATGTTCATAGCGCAGCGTCACGCCCGCCGCATGGGCCTGCCGATCCTGCTCCGCCAGGGTCATCGTCACCAGATCGTTCCAGTCGATCGGCGCCAGTTCGGCCAGATCCGACAGCGAATCCAGCCGCGACAGCGTCAGCAGCTGATCCACCAGCCGGGTCGCGCGATCGATGCCGAGCGTCAGATTGTCCAGCGCGTGCTCGCGCATCGGCGCATCGTCCCCCGCCAGTTGCACCACTTCGGTCTGCACCCGCAGCGCCGCCAGCGGGCTGCGCAACTCGTGCGCGGCATCGGAGGTGAAACGCCGCTCCCGCACCAGCAGAGCGTTGATGCGGGTGAACAGCGCATTGAGCGCATCCACCAGCGGACGCACCTCGGTCGGCACCTGGCGCGCGTCCAGCGGCGTCGCGTCATCGGGTGCGCGCCGGCGCAAACCGGCCGCCACAGTGCGCAGCGGCCGCAGCTCCCGCCCGACCATCAGCGCGATCAGCAGCATCAGCACCGGCAGCGTCGCCAGCCAGGGCACCAGTTGGCCGGTCACCATGCCCAGCGCCATATCGCGCCGGTAATCCCACTCCTGGCCGACCACGATGCGGTAGCGCCCGTCCGGGCTGGTCAACCATACCAGGCGCCAACTGTCGTCATCGCCTTTGCGCTCGCCGTCGGTAAAACCTTCACGCTCCCCGTCAAACAGGAAGTCGGCGCCGTTCTCGCCGTCGTTGAGCAGCATCTTGCCTTGGCGATCGAAGATGGCGAACGCCAGCGCGTCGTCGTCCTGCTCGCCGCGCTTGCCGTGATGCACCAGCTTCTTGGTTTTCGGCAGGCTGCGCGCACTTTCATCGGCCAGCAGATCGCCGAGGTTGGCGGTCGCCAGCCGTTTGGCGAACAGCATCTGTTGGGTGTCGAACACTTCGTTGATGGTGTTGCGCGACATCACCCAGGCCACCACGCTGGCGGTGCTCCAGGTCAGCAGCGCCAGCAGGCTGAAGATCAGGATCAGGCGCAGCCGCAGGCTGAGACGCTTCACGGCGCATCCCCCAGCGTGTAACCCACGCCGTGGATGGTACGGATGAAGCCGTTGCCCAGCTTGCGCCGCAGGTGGTGAATATGTACCTCCACCGCGTTGCTGCTCACCTCGTCATCCCAGTTGTACAGCTTCTCCTGAATCAACGGCCGCGCCAGCACCCGCCCCTTGTTGTGCAGAAACAGTTCCAGCACCGCCAATTCGCGCGGCGTCAGCGTCACCGGCTCGCCGTTGCAGCTCACGCTGCGGGTGGCGCTGTCGAACACCACGTTGCCGTGCGTCAGCTGCGGCATCAGTTGGCCGTGGCGACGGCGGATCAGCGCCTGCAGGCGCGCCGCCACTTCGGCCAGCGCGAACGGCTTGCACAGATAATCGTCGGCACCGCTTTGCAGCCCGCTGACCCGCTGCTCCAGCGCGTCGCGGGCGGTGAGGATCAGGACCGGCACGTCCTGCCCGGCCTGGCGCCACTGGCGCAGCAGATCCAGGCCGTCGAGGCCCGGCAGGCTGAGATCGAGGATCACCGCGTCGTACGGCGCACTGTCCAGCGCATTTTTGCCGACGGCGCCGTCGGTGAACCAGTCCAGATTGAAGCCGAGTTTGGTCAGCCCGGCCTTGATGCCGTCCCCGATCAGTTTGTCATCTTCGATCAGCAAAATTCGCATGAGTATCCCTTTTGAGTCTTGGCGCCATTGCACCACAAGGTTCTTAAGAACCGCTTAAGCATGGCGATCCGCGCTACCCACCCCGATCGGGTTACAGTAGAATGACTGCACTTTTTTGCAGCCTGGGCCTGCGTACGCCGCACGGCCCGTTTCAGGAGACGTTGTGATGAAACCCACCACCGTGACCCACTTGCGCCAGTGGAAACAGGAGCAGCGCAAGTTTGCTACCCTTACCGCCTACGATGCCAGCTTTGCCAAACTGTTTGAAGAGCAAGGCATCAAAGTCCTGTTGGTGGGCGATTCGCTGGGCATGACGCTGCAGGGCCACGACTCCACGCTGCCGGTCACCGTCGCCGACGTGGCCTACCACACTCGCGCTGTGCGCCGCGGCGCGCCGGCCTGCCTGCTGTTGGCCGATCTGCCGTTCATGAGTTACGCCACCCCGGAACAGACCTTCGCCAACGCCGCCGAGCTGATGCGCGCCGGCGCCAACATGGTGAAACTGGAAGGCGGCAGCTGGCTGTGCGACACGGTGAAAATGCTCGCCGAGCGCGCGGTACCGGTGTGCGGCCACCTGGGCCTGACGCCGCAGTCGGTCAACGTGTTCGGCGGCTATAAGGTACAAGGACGCGACGAACTGGCCGCCAAACAGCTGTTGCAGGACGCACAGAATCTGGAACTGGCCGGCATTCAGCTGCTGGTGCTGGAATGCGTGCCGACCGAGCTGGCGCGCCAGATCACCGAAGCGTTGTCCATTCCGGTCATCGGCATCGGCGCCGGCAACGGCACCGACGGCCAGATCCTGGTGATGCACGACGCCTTCGGCATCACCGGCGGCCACACGCCGAAGTTCGCCAAGAACTTCCTGGCGCAGAGCGGCGATATCCGCACGGCGGTGCAGCACTACATTCAGGAAGTGGAGCAAGGCCTCTACCCGGCGGCTGAACACTCTTTTAACTAAGCGATGGTTCCAGGAGTCACCCAATGATTATTATCGAAACCCTGCCGATGCTGCGTCAGCAGATCCGCCGCTGGCGCCAGGAAGGCAAACGCATCGCGCTGGTGCCGACCATGGGCAACCTGCACGACGGCCATATGACGCTGGTCGATGAAGCGCGCGCGCGCGCCGACGTGGTGGTGGTGAGCATCTTCGTCAACCCGATGCAGTTCGATCGGCCGGACGATCTGGCGCGCTACCCGCGCACGCTGCAGGAAGACAGCGAGAAGCTGACCCGCCGCGGCGTCGATCTGGTGTTCGCGCCGGCCCCGGCCGCGGTCTATCCGCAGGGGCTGGAGCAGCAGACTTACGTCGACGTACCAGGCATCTCCAGCATCCTGGAAGGCGCAAGCCGGCCGGGCCACTTCCGCGGCGTTTCCACCATCGTCAGCAAGCTGTTCAACCTGGTGCAGCCTGATTTAGCCTGCTTCGGCGAGAAGGATTACCAACAGCTGGCGCTGATCCGCAAAATGGTGGCGGACATGGGTTACGACATCGACATCGTCGGCGTGCCGACCGTGCGCGCCAAAGACGGCCTGGCCCTCAGCTCGCGCAACGGCTACCTGACCGCCGAAGAGCGCAAGATCGCTCCGCAGCTGAGCAAGATCATGAACGCGCTGGCGCAGCAGTTGGCTAATGGCGAACGCCATGTCGAAGAGCTGCTGGAGCAGACCGCCGAGCAGCTGCGCGCCGCCGGCTTTACGCCGGATGAGCTGTTTATTCGCGACGCCGACAGCCTGCAGCCGCTGACGGTGGACAGCCAGCGGGCGGTGGTGCTGATGGCCGCCTGGCTGGGCAAGGCGCGTCTTATCGACAATCAGCAGGTCGACCTGACGCTGTAAGCCATTTTTTATACTGTCGTCACCCTGAAACCCAGGCCATTGGTAGACAACGGCGGGGCAATCGGTGACGATAGAGATTGCAGGGATGCAGGAGAGATGTTCAACCCCAGCGCCTGTGAAGGCCGATATTCAGTTAGGTAAAGCTATGATACGTACTATGCTGCAAGGCAAGCTGCATCGCGTCAAAGTCACTCAGGCTGACTTGCACTATGAAGGGTCCTGCGCCATTGACCAGGATTTCCTGGAGGCCGCCGGCATTCTGGAATATGAAGCGATCGATATTTACAACGTGGATAACGGCCAGCGCTTCTCCACCTACGCCATCGCCGCCGAGCGCGGTTCGCGCATCATTTCGGTCAACGGCGCCGCCGCGCGCTGCGCCTGCGTGGGCGACAAGCTGATCATCTGCTCCTATGTGCAAATGACCGACGCCGACGCCCGCCAACACCACCCGAAAGTCGCCTATTTCGAAGGTGACAACAACCTGCAGCGTAAGGCGAAAGCCGTGCCGGTTCAGGTCGCCTGACACTAAAACGGGCGCCTTACGCGCCCGTTCTCCCTTACTGCACCACCACCGTGCCCGGCTTGTTGGCTATCCGATCCGCCATGGTCTGGATCGAGTCGGTGCGCAGAATATACAGCCGCTTCAGCGTATAGGGGTTATCCCCCGGTTTCACCTTGCCCTGCACCGTGGTCACCGCCAGATGGAAACCGGCATCCTGCGCCGCCTGGATCGCCCGCTGGTTATAGCCGCCGAACGGGTA
>Ga0157361_1000185_pt1 | contig 31423 bp, 42 predicted proteins | sample AttlaeALBM2_FD_111481 | JGI IMG/M metagenome (GOLD analysis project Ga0157361, IMG submission 111481) | Fungus gardens microbial communities from leaf cutter ant in Ribeirão Preto, State of São Paulo, Brazil - Atta laevigata ALBM2 | ecosystem: Host-associated > Fungi > Mycelium > Unclassified ...
CCACCACCCAAATATGGCGCCACTTTTCCGCACTCACCGTTTGGTAATACATGTAATTATTCCCGGTTGACTGGAAGTTTAATGAATCCGGCATAAAGTATAGTCCGGCAGCGTTTAACCAGCGGAGGGAACAGCATGAGCAGTCGTAAGCAATTCATTGGCGTGTTGGTGCTGATCTTTATCGGCAGTTTACTGCTCCTGGAGTCGCTGGCCCGGCTTGTCCATCTGCTTTTTGTGGGTTAAGCGGTTTTTCACGCTGCGCTAAATGTTTAGACGCCTGCACGCAGTCCTCACCTGAGACGCGCGTTCAGCGCTACAAAATTTCTGTTTTTTTGCCAGGCTTACTAAACGGTTATTTTATAAGGAGTGAGCCGATGAAAGATTATTACCGTATCGACCTCGAAGCATTTATGCAGAATAATGCAGCACTGATCAATGAAATTAAGAGTAAGGCTCCGGCCTATGCCGACGAACTGGGCGTAGAGACAGAGCAATATATTAACCGCGAAGTAAAGCAGGCGCATCTCGACTATATTCAGAGCCTCAATGTGCGTGACCCTTATGAATATTATGTCGCTCAGCATGAAGAGGATCGCTACCTCGCAGACCAGCTGATCGCTGCGCACCGCGCGGCACTTCATCCAGCCTCATAAATGCATAATTGCCACACCCGGCGTGTGGCAATGTCCAGCCGTGCTACCGGGTGATCAGAAATATCGCCAGCATGAAGCCAACAAATAGTCCTGCAAAGGTGAGAAAGCCGGTGCGGCGCGTTTTGGCCTGCCCGACAATCGCACCGATAAAGATGCTGAGAATTGTCAGCGTGCCAATCATTACCCAGAGAAGATAGTGCGTACTTGCAGCCATACAGAATCCTTATTAGCGGCAAAAAATGATGCGCACTCTTATAACATTTTTCAACGCGGCTGGCTGCTGTTTAATAACCTGAGCTTCTGCTGGCAAGCGCGATATCCGGTGCACAGCGCACGGTTTGCAGCGCTTCAAGCTGCTGTAAGCGGGTATTAACACGTCGCGTGGCGTTGGCCTTTGCGATACCGTTGCCGGTACCGAAATCACCAAAAAATCCCAGCACCGTCAGGGTATCAAATTTTCCGGTTGCGGCTATCTGCTGCTGTACGTTGTGTGCCTGTACAATTTGCGCGCGCAGCATGGGGCAGTCATAAGCATGGACTTCTGCATCGCTGACTTCAGGCATCTGAGGATACTGCTTAAGCACACAACCGCTGAGCAGGACGACACTCAGCCAGACCATCTTTCTCATTAGTACTGCCTCATGTTTATCATTAGCTCATGATAAACCATGCCTGAAAATGCAATGTACTGATTAAACGCCTGATAAGTAGCTAATTTGACGCAACGCATTTTCTCCGTCACTACGCATCAACGTATCAAAAAATAAATAATATCCCGACAATATAATTTCTTAGTTAAACGATATTATTCCAGTAAATATATACCCGCAACCAGAGTGCCCACGGTGATGATGTGTAATAGCTCAGTCATAATAATGCTCTCCGGGATTCCTTAATATTTACAGTCAAGAACAGGGATCGCTATTCGTCAAATATGGTCAGTTTCGATAAGCGCAGCCGATGGCAGAAACGCCAGAGAGTGCTTAACTGTAAGAAAGAACACGAGAGGAGAACGCGATGAGCCTGACCACATTAGCTACTTACCTTGAGCTAACCGAAGATGACCTGCGAGAAATGGGCCTTGAGCAAGCCGATCTGTTTACTGACGAAGATAAAAGCAGTGGCGAATCACAATATTACTTTAACGTGCCGGACACCACGCCACAGCGTGTGCTGGGCAAAAAGGGCTGGTCGCTGGGCGAGCGAGTGGACGTGCCGGCCAGCGTGGTGACAGCAGATTAAAAACGGCAGCGCCCCCTGCCCGGCCAATCTTGTGCCAGGCTTAATCAGTACTGGAATGTTGCATTCATGAGGGAATAAAGATGAAAAAGGTTGTACTGGCTTCACTGATGATGGCGTTTAGCCTGGGTGTTTCTGCCGAGGAAGGCGGTTTTGAGGGCGGCAAAACGCCACCGCCACAGCAGAAACAGGATGCGGGTTACAAGGGCTCTGAAGATACCGGGCAGACCCATATCAAACAGATTCGTGATTTTCGCCAGGGCGGTTATGTCACGCTTGAAGGGTACATTGTTAAAAAGCTGAAAGGCGACAGCTACCAGTTCCGGGACAGCACCGGTACGGTGACCATTAAAGCGAAAGAAGAGACATTCAAAGGTAAAACCTTTGATGCTAAAGATCAGATACGTGTCAGTGGCAAAGTATATGGCCGCGGTGACAGCACCCACATTGAAGTGATGCGTATCGACCTGCCTTAATCCTGCCTTGTCCGAACGCCTGTCGCTGTAGAGGTTTATGCAGCGGCAGTGCACATTCTCCCTCTATTTCTTTTAAGCGCCCTTATCTTTTTCGACTGAATAAGCTGTATTGCGTGCGGCCGTCATAAACGGCGTAATTCTTTCGTCTGCTTTTTAATTAATCCCACCATTTCGGTAACTATTGCAGAGCTAAAGTCCTTTTATTTAGCGAAAAAAAGACCCAATACGATTCCTGTTTACTACACATAGGGATATTTCTATTATCTATCAACAGGATAGATAACAAAAGCACCCCTTTTTAAGGTTGCAACACTTACCATTGCACATCTTGCAGATCAAACAGTTACCAATTTATTCGGATCGTGTTCGGACAAATTTCGGTATTCTCAAATCGTCGGCCGGCTATCTTCGTACGTTTCCACGATGCCCCACGTTTGTACGCCGATCACCGTTATCTCCTCCAGTACCTCTCCTTCAAACGTATCGCCATCCTCGCAGATGATGTAATCGCGACCCAGTAACCCAAGCTGGCAGATGCCGAACGCCTCAAAGTAAATCGTGTCGCCCACCTTTGGCCGGATTGTCCGGTCGATAATCGCCGCACCCTCACAGGTAGGAACGTGGAGCGTTTCAGATGGCCGTGACAGGATCAGCATCGGACTACCGGTAGGTCTGACACTCTTGTTGTGTATGCCGGCGAGAGCATCTCCCGTTTCATTGACCACGTATTCTGCACGCCCTGACCTGCGAACCATAGATTCCCCTTCCCGCTGTGATTCAGGCCATCCATAACGCGCATCAGCGCCTCACTGTTAGCCTGTGGTTTATATTCATCAAAGAGATTGAGCTGAGCCACGCCCTCGCTGTAGAAGTCACCCAGCATCACGCCAGCCTTCATGTAGCGACGACCTTCCAGCCAGATGCGATCCAGCGCCTCTATGGCAACGCGAATGATGTCGCGAGTATCGTTTGTAGGGATGATGAGCTTTCCGGTTGCCTGGTTGCCGTAAAACACTTCACCGACGGCGTGCGGACTGGTACGGACGAACACAGCTATCTGAGTGCAGAACTGACGCTCACCGCGCAACTTATCAGCGGCCCGGGCGGCAAAGGTGCAAATGGCTTCCCGCATGTCATCGTAATTCGTGATGCGGCTGCCAAAGGAGCGGGAGCAGACGATTTGCTGCTTGGTGGGTGTGAACTCTTCAAGTTGCAGGCATGGCTCACCGCGTAGCTCTCTGACAGTACGCTCGAGCACTACATTGAAGTGTTTGCGGATGGTGTTGGTGTTTTGCTCTGAGAGGTCTTTCGCAGTCATGATACCCATGGCGTTGAGTTTTTTGCTGATGCGCCGGCCGACACCCCAGACATCCTCAACCGGTACCAGAGCCATCAGCTTGCGCTGACGATCGACATTTGACAGGTCCAGCACGCCGCCAGTTTTCGTCCACTTCTTAGCAGCATGGTTTGCCAGTTTGGCGAGAGTTTTGGTCTGGGCGATGCCGACACCAACGGTCAGATGGGTTTCTTTTTTGATGCGGGTTCGAACGGCGCGGCCAAACTCTTCCAGCGGCATATTGCGCCGCATGCCGTCCAGGCTCATGAAGGCTTCATCGATAGAGTAGATTTCGACTGCCGGCGCCATATCCTCCAGCGTCGTCATCACGCGATTACTCATATCGGCGTAGAGCGCGTAGTTGGAGCTGAACACATGGATGTTATGCCGCCTGAATTCATCCTTCAGCTTGAAGAACGGCGCACCCATTGGCACCTGCAGCGCTTTGGCCTCCGCTGAACGGGCAATGACACATCCGTCATTGTTGCTCAGCACCACTACCGGCTTTCCCCGCAGGTCAGGCCTGAATACTGTTTCGCAACTCGCATAGAACGAGTTCACATCCACCAGGGCGAACATCACACACCGCCATTCGGGTTGAACACCTGAAACAGGCGCTCTTCACCGTCAATTGCTGTGATATCGCGGAACGTCGTGGTGTGCATCTCGATCCACTTATTGGCCGCACGAAGCGTGTAATGCCAGTTTAAGCGGTCAAGCTCATTGATGAAGTCGAGTGTGCTGATGGTGTAACGGCCGGCAGCGTCGCGTTTTACCGCCTGCCGGAATGCAATCATGATTTCGTAGTCGCGTGGCATGGTCAATTACCTCCCTGATAATTACTGTATATAAATACAGTAATATCGATCGGTGAAAATGATCAAGCCGCTGCGTTTGGGGAATTTGTCAAGATATTGTCAGCAAAGGAGTTTTAATCTCCACGCTCCGCTTTTAACACACCGGCCCGGCGTCTACGCTTAACATGCCTTTAGGCTACACACAATGGAGCATATATGGATGTCTCACCAAAGTTCGTGGTTGCTTTAAACGTAGTTGTTGCGATTACCTTAGCGCTGGGACTTGCATGGCAGCAAAGCTGGCTTTGATAAAGACCCCACCCCGTAGCCACCTCAGAATGGCGCGGTACATGTCTGCCCCGTCGCCGGGGCTTTTTTATGCACATTTCACACTATGGGTTGCACTCTGATTCACTCTGTATAAGATCGGACAACTCTTAACTAAAGCTTAACGCTATGATTAAAATATTCTCACGCTACTTTACTGTAGGCATCCTGAACACGGCCATTCACTGGGTCGTCTTTAGCACCATACTCTTCAATACCGGTGCCGGGCAGTCACTTGCCAACTTCGGCGCTTTCTGCGTTGCTGTTACCTTTTCCTTCTTTGTTAATGCAAGGTGGACTTTCTCATCAGAGGCCACAACGCTGCGCTATTTAATCTATGTGGTGTTCATGGGTGCCGTAGCCTCTACGGTTGGATGGGCTGCCGACAAATGCAATTTGCCGCCGCTTGTAACACTTGTGACGTTCTCCGCAATTAGTCTTATCTGCGGTTTCCTTTACTCTAAATTCATCGTTTTCAGGGAAGCAAAATGAAAATATCCCTCGTCGTGCCGGTATTTAATGAAGAGGAGGCTGTTCCACTCTTCTATGAAGCCGTCCGTCGTGAGCTGTCGCAATATGAAGTCGAGATAGTCTTCATAAACGACGGAAGCAAGGATGGCACAGAGGGCATTATCAACGCCTTGTCAATTTCAGACTCGCTTGTTAAGTCGATTTCATTTACGCGCAACTTCGGGAAAGAGCCAGCGCTTTTTGCTGGGCTGGAGCATGCTACCGGTGACGCCGTAGTGCCTATAGATGTAGATTTGCAGGACCCTATTGATGTTATACCGCAGCTTATAGAGCACTGGCAGAATGGTGCTGACGTCGTGCTAGCAAAGCGGACAGATCGAAGCACTGACGGCCATATGAAACGTAAAACGGCCGAATGGTTTTACCAACTGCATAATAAGATTAGCTCCCCCAAGATAGAGGAAAATGTTGGCGACTTCCGCCTGATGTCTCGTGAAACAGTAGAGCATATTAAGCTCCTTCCGGAAAGAAACCTGTTCATGAAAGGGATACTGTCTTGGGTAGGCGGGCGTGTCGATGTGGTTGAATATACTAGAGCTGAGCGGGTCGCTGGTACAACCAAGTTCAACGGATGGAAGTTGTGGAATTTAGCTTTAGAGGGCATCACCAGCTTCTCTACTTTCCCTTTGCGGATGTGGACGTATATTGGCCTTGCTGTAGCGGCGCTATCATTCCTGTATGGCGCATGGATGATCGTGGATAAAGTTATATGGGGGAACCCAGTTCGAGGATATCCGTCAATTATGGTTTCTATCCTTTTCTTGGGTGGAGTGCAGTTAATTGGGATAGGTGTGCTGGGTGAGTATATTGGGAGAATATACATTGAATCCAAGCAAAGACCACGCTTCATTATTAAAGGCAGGGTTAAATAATGATTAAATTAAATTTAAGGAAGATGGCAATTCCATCAGGAATATTATTTCTTATTTGGCTGCCAGTTTTGTTTGCCTCTAGGTACTACATGGATGATCTTGGCAGGAGTGTTCGAGGATATTATGAGTGGAGTCCGAACGGTAGGCCTCTTACAGAAGCCTTATTTTGGATATTTTATCAGGGAGGGAGGGTTTTTGATGTGTCTCCTCTTTTTCAGGTTATGGCTATCCCTGTAATGGCTGCAGCCTCTCTGCTGGCACTAATAGCTCTTAAAGTTAAAGTTGATAGGTTCAATTTGATCTCTTCGAGTTTGTTATTTTTATCTCCACTTTACTTGGAGAACTTTTCTTATAAGTATGACTCGCTATCCATGGCATTATCCTGCCTGTTCGCCACAATGTCATTCTGGCTATCTCAAAATTTCAATGAGAGGTTCAAATATTTTTTAGGGATAGCATTAGGCTTAATGTACCTAAGCACATATCAAGCTTTTATATCTGTATATTTAGCGCTAAGCATTGCATTATCATTAAGAAGCGAAAACCTATTATCATCAATTAAGAAAGCAATACCCCTTGCTGTTTCTCTATGCATTTCTTACATAGTATACTCAAAGCTGATAGCTGCAACATTTGTTGTTGGAGAGTATAACAAAGTACACAGCCAGATATCTCATGATCCATCAGTTTATTTATATAACGTTAAAACCCTCTTCCTTTTTGCCTATCACTACCTAAGTAATTTCCAGGGGGTGATGATGTCAATAATCATCCTAGTATCGATATCGGTATTTTTAGTAAATAGCTTCATATCATCTCCACTTTTTGGTATCTGGAAAGCGTTACTAGTTATATGCTTGGTATTATGTCCATTTATTGTTTTCTTACCTCTGCAAAGTCCTGTTTACTACCCTCGCGTTTTTGTTGGGCTCGGTGGAACACTGGCGATTCTGGTTATACTAAATAGCAGCTCAAAGAACTATACTAAATTCATGTATCCTATTTTGTCGGTTTATATGATTTCTATTTTTACTCTTGCGTGCTCATATGCTAACGCATCAAGGGAGATGGATAAATATGAGTCAATTTCCGTAAAAAATATTATAGAACGCATAGATCAATCACCTGGTAAAAAAGTGGCCTTATTTGGAGAGCTTTATAAGACTGGAGTGACTAAAAGCATTTCAGAGTCTAATCCTATGATTGAATATATGACACCAGTTTATCTGAAAAATGAAAGTTGGTGGGGAAAATTGCAGCTTAATCAGTACGGCATGGATAGAATATATGTAACAGATAAAGATGAAAGGTTTTCACTGCAGCGTGATCTTTGTAAAAAAGGAATGACAAAAAAGGGATTCTATGACCTTGGGGATTATTTAGTTGTAGAACTCAATGACTTGAAGTGTTAGATGTTCTTCGTCTAAAGATGTAGGATCTTCATGTCATATATCTGATATTTCTTGTAAAAAAGGCCGCTATTGCGGCCTTACCTTAGTTGGCGCAGTTAATTATACCAAGAGTGTTATCTGCTCGCTTAACCCAAGCTACCGTTTTATCTGTTGGTGTTGATGTGCTGGCCCGGTACCATGTAAATCCATTTGGAACAGTGGGAATGTAAGTAGGTGTTATTGAGCTTACACCCTTGCTCTTGTTCCATCCAGGAAATTGTGGTAGCGGGCAAACATTATAAGGAGTAAAAAACGCCCCGCCGACATATAGACCCAGATTGCCAGCTTTGGATAAAATTGTGCATCGACAATCCTTGGATGGGTCAACAGTACCAGAAACTCTATACAACCTCCAAGATCCGGAAAGCTGGGTAAACTTAGTAGTATCCTGATATAAACTGTTGGTGCCATCGACATTGCCTATAAGTATCTGGTCAGGCACGCCATTAATAAATATTGCTCCACGTACTTTACCAGTTTTTGACACCCCCAAAGAATAATTGAAGTACGAATCACTCCCACCTCCGGATGTATTTGCTGATCCATAGAATCGGCCGCTCCCTGAAGGCTCGGTGGCATCAAGTCCTACATAAAAACCAGCAGTTCCAGTTTTAGTCAATCCAACAGGTATGCCATCCCCCCCAATAATGCTCCAGTCTGCGCCTTCACACATATTTACAGGTGATGCAGATATAAAGTCCCCTCCTGCCTGCGCTGTATCACCGCCATCTATCATTAGTGCCGAGTTCATTATGCCTAAAGTCTGCCAGTTCCTTTGATTCACTCGGCCACCTATGACATTCCAGTTCCCGACTATTTTACCTGTTCCTGTGACCTCATCGTACCACCCGATGACAAGATTGCATTGATTAGGTGTGGATACATTACTAAGTGGGTTAAACGAGGAACCAGTTGTGTCTAGGTTAATAAATGTATTTGCGTGGCATTCATATGTTCCAGCACCAATAGATAGTCCTGCGCAGCTAGTTTGAATGAAAGTATTATGAGTTATAAAACTGTTGTCAGGAGATAAAAATAAGCTGCCTCCTCCTGAGGTTGACCCAATATGTGTATCTATAAATGTTGACCAGCTAGATCCGCCACCCCAGTTCATGATTGCAGGGTCAGGCGTGCTTAAATCACCTGATAACTTCACGGTGTCAGTACAGCGAAGACGCTCTACTGTTATATACATAAACCCTCTGAAGTGACAGGACTTGCAAGACAACCCCGAAACTCGAATAGATTTTGCGTGAAGTACAACAAAATCACCGTCCGGTATGGCTCCTATGCAATCCAAGTCACAACGGATTATAAAGCGCCCAAGTTTTTGGTGGAGCCCAGTTAGCTTTGTCATGTCCACCTTGTAAACACCAGGGGGTATATATAATGAGCGACGCTGGTCTCCGTATTGGACGAATCCTAAATAATTACCATTAGCTGCGTCTAAGGCCGCGCATAGCTTGGCGGTAACATCAGTTCCATCAGGGAATACACCAAACTGTGTAACAGAAATCCTGTCATTCAAAAGAGATGAGATCTTTGTATTCTGTTCGCCGGTGTAGCCTTTTTTATACCCTACCAGGGATGCCCCACCGTCTGATGAAAGCATTGTTCTTAAAACACCATCACCTACACTGATCCAGGCGCCTACTCCCACCCCGCCAGACGATGATGGGCTTGAGCCAGCAGCTACCGTTTTTGGGAGCCCACCATCCCAGCGGTAATACTCTCCGTCGGTTGTGTCTTTCAGGATTTGGTTTGGCAGGGTAAGAGTTGCGCCAGCCTGAAACGTGCCTACAGGAATCCAGCCATATTGTGCGATAGCCTGTTGTGCCAACCAGCGCAGGCCCTCGATTGTGTAATGCTCATTACCAAATCTATCTACGTAGGTGTTCACCAACGAGGTAACAAACTCGTCAATCTTCCCGGCGTTAAACTTGAGGTCGCGCGGTGATTCACTCGGAACTGCATTCTGTGTAGGTTGCGTGCTCATATTTTTCCCATGACGATGCGCCGCTAAAATTAGCGCTGATTTTTGAAGTTATAAAAAAGCCCGCTAGTTGCGGGCTTGTTCTATTAGGCTACATCTGCGCCGTAAATAAGGTGCCGTAAAGCTTTCACACCTTCGGCGTTGTATCTGAACGCCTCAACCTGCTTGTCTGAATGTTTCGATTTGTCGATGAAAAACTTGCCGTATTTTTCCGTCTTGATTCCATTCGCGTTGGCAATGCGGCCTACTTTATTTGCTGTGCTTCCGATCTGCTCTGCAACCTCTCCTGCTGTCATGTAATGCTCTTCAATGACCGGCAGCGGTATTGCGTTGAAGCCAACAATGGGGTTAATAATGCTCGCCGCCGCACACTGTTTGGCTTCAGGGGCAAGATTCGGCATCAGGTCAAACAAATTAGTTACTGCCTCAACAGTCATTTTAAGGGTTCTGGCCTGTCGATACTCAACCAATCCGCTTGCTGACTTGCCTCTTGTAAAGTGTGCTTCCTGCATTGACTCCAGCTTATCGACGAGTGATCGACGTACTGCCTTAGATTCGCGCGCCGCAACCCTTAGCGCCTGCTTTATACCCATGCTGATGATGTCGATATCAGCACCATTCTTACGACCTACACTTTTTGTGTAGGTCTCTCCCTCAAGCTCATCTTCTATTTTTTCAATGAGCTTGTTATTCCTGATCGCCGGTTCGCCGCATTTCTTCCGCGCATCGTTAACCATTGCAAGCAGAGACTGGCTATCGATGGTTTTCTCCGTGACAACAGATCCCGCCACTGCTAAAGTAACTTCAGTCATTTAGAAATCCTTCTTTGCTTAGTTGGGTTTTGACAGTAAGCCGCCAGCTGCACACTGGCGGTTTTTCTTTATGCGTCACTGCAATCTCTCCTGGCGCAGGAACGGCAATACCCTGCTCCAGTTGTCATCCTTCCATGGTTGATGTTCGATGTGTTCCACTTCCCTCTTGATGATCTCTCTCGCTTTCTCCAGCGTTCTAGGGTACTCATGCGTAATCGAGTAAAAGTGTCCGGACATACGGTGTTCCGCAACACGTAGCAGTGGGTACACCTCATTGCATGCATTCATCATCACTGAGCTGGCGCGCCATAACCAAGACAGGTCACAGAGCTCTTCATCAGTCAGTCGCTTAGTCAGTGGAGAATTGGCAACTTCTCGATCCATAATATCCAACACCCAGCGGCGAAACTCTTTAGCTACCGGCGTGCGGGCAAACATAGCCAGAAGGTGTGCCACACGAAGAGAGAAAACACGAACCTTCAATCGGCGAGAAGATCCGCCAATCCCATTGGTCACTGATTCAATGACCATTGTCATTCCCGGTGAAAACTCGTCGCTGTATTGGTTGTACAGGTTAGTCACAGACTTGGTGCTGCCGTAATGAAGTGCCCTGGCAACATCAGCGGATGTTAACCAAACGCCATTCATATCTGATACTGGCGTCAGGGTGACACCGTGGAAATTCATATCTGATTTAGCTACAATGTTCATGTTGGTTTTCTCGCAAAGGTTAACCGGCAAATTAGAGGCCCCGACTGTTAGCGCAGCTGGGGCTTCGCTGTTTTTACTGAGCATTCAATCTTTCCTCACGCAGGCTTTTAGCCAACCTCTGCACAATTGCAGAGTTAATTGAGATTCCATCCATCTTTGCCATGCGGCGTATTTCTTCTTTCATGCTTTCCGGCAAGCGCAGCATGAATTTGTCGCTTTTTGTTTGGTTGTAAAGCGTATCCATAACCCCTCCTAGTAATGTCACGGTGACATGATGTCAATGTGACTTATTTTACTGATAGTGTCAATGTGATATCATGAAAATATCGCAAAACTTTTTTAGGTTGCTTATGACTGAAAAGCAGGTTCGTGATTTCGATAAGTTCATGCTTCGGCTGCCTGAGGGCATGAGGGATATGATTGCTAATCGAGCCAAAAGGAATGGACGATCGATGAACTCAGAGATAGTTCTCACATTGATGAAAGAGTTCTCAACTGAGGGAAAGCCAGATGCATGGCTCGACGCCCTAATGAATTCTTTAGAGCTAGTTGATACTTCAAGCGAGAGAGGAATGGGGGTATTTAATCGTGCGGCATCCTCTGCAATTAGGGAGATTAATCAAAGGATTGAAACTGAAAACTCCAGGCTTTCTCGGATTGCTGATGCTTATGCCAAGGTAATAACAGAGACAAAATAATCCTTATGAGATATTGATTCCATACCAAATTTTCTAAGAGCTGGCCCAAGTAAACCAGCTCTAAAACTAAGCCACAAGCACTCCAAACCTGCTGATTTTGATGGAAATCGCCATCAATCGTTAGCAAGAACATAACTCTATGCATGACCACACGATATGCTAAAAAGGCCAGCGCAAAGGCTGGCCTGGTGTCGGATAAAGGGTTTGTTAGGGGTAAATCAGATCGCTGTATTCAGATAGGGTGAAGGACGTTGTGCCATCGCTATTGGGTTTCTTCTCATCCACCTTCCATAGCGTGGCATCCATCTCCTGCTGAGTAGCAATAACGTAGCGAGAAGGCGACTGAACTTCGTACCCGTCATAGATATTCAGGCTAATGGCTGGAATGTCAGCTACGAACCCAAAGCGGGTATCATCTCTTGCTGAGGCCATGTAACGCCCTGAGGTATTGCCAAGGCTGTCGGTAACGGTAACGAACATTGTGCCGCTGAAAATGATAGCCTCGCTCGTTTCAAAGGCATCACCCTGCCTGCTGACGATGTAACCTGACTGCTGATTGATGTCATACGTGTCGGGAACCTGAACCATATCCCCTACCGAAACATACTGTCCGTCAGCGAGCGTTTTACATGTCATTTTCCCGCGAGAGTAGATGAGCTTATTCGCCTCAATTATTGCCCTGTCTCGCGCCTGATATTCGTTCCGGCTTCCGTTGAGAGTGATTTTCAGCGGAGATTCTGCTGCCTGCTCTACGATGCCAGCAGTTGTAATGCGATATCGTATGTACGTTTTCTTGTTGGTCACCGGGCTGACGTACTCGACCTCCACACCGTCATAGCCGCCGGGCATTGTCATCTGATACGTCAGCTTGTATTCGTCTGCTACCATGTTGGATCGGTTAAACGTAGTGGCCGGATAAGCGACCCTCTCATCCCTGACGAATGACAGCACGCTGTCATCCCAGAAGGCGACAACCCTGGCGGCGTTACATATGGTCTCCGCCCTGTTTCCCAGAGAGATATCTTCATCGTCAAAGGTGTAATCGAAGTAGCCCAGCCTGGCATCAGGAAGCGAGCCCGCAATATGATAGAGCGCGTAGAGGTCTATTGAGCTTTCATCCTGACCAGCTATTACCAGCCACTCATGCGCCAGAGCGTCTGCAAACGATCGGGATGCCCTGAGCGTGTAATCCACCTTTCTGGTTGCCATGTCATAACTGATGGTGTGCCTGGTAATCAGCGCATTGTATTTACGCTCACGGACGCCTGTTGCCTGCTCGGTGGCCCGAACGGTTACCCTGACCAGCGTGTCATCCGGATGCACCTCATTCTGCCTGACCCTTACAGCATGCACTTCATTCAACTGCAGGACGCTATTGTCATTGCTGTTGTTGCGGCGATAAATCTGCACAGCATATCGACCATAACCCGCCGCAGGAGTTATCTTCTGTGTGCGATAAATGCTGTCTGCGCCGCCACTGTTGTTAAGAAGAGTACCAGTGAATGACTGGGTGGTTCCGGCGACAGGATTATTGCTGGAATCGACCCTCCAGATTGTCCCGGTGTAATCAGCGTAATCACCATCACCAAACTGGCCCTGCAGGTGAACCCACAGCTGATCTCCCTCTATAGGCGCAAAAAACGGGCCCACAACCAAAGGCTGGTTGTCATAAAGGATGAATTTGGTGTTGTTGATGGTTGCGTTAGATGGCGTGGTCTGGACGTCACTGCCGGTCAGGTTGCTGAAGAAAAAATTGTAATAGCGGACCGGATTAACGGTTGCACCATTATCTGTAATCGTTGCGTTGAAAAGTGAAGCATTTACCCTGATGTCTTTAGTGACAGTGCCGCTGGCGGTGTTATAGGTGACATTAACAACAAATGTCACCGCGTGCGGCTTGCTCAGATTATAGAAATAATCGAAGTCAGACTGGAGACCGATTTTCATCGTCGCCTGGCCGCCAGAGAATTGCCCTGATATCACGCTGTTTGCTGTCGCAGAATATGCCGGGAAACTGTCGCTCTCGTTGGGGCCTGGAATCTCCTGACCATCAACGTCATCAAATTCAAAGCCTTCGTAGATTACCGGAATAACTTCTCCCGGCCCGTAAATCTGGTAGCTGGCACCTGCAAGAGAGCCCAGCGTAGACTCAGAATAACGCACGCTCTCTACCGTGTACTTGCCGATGCCAAAATTCATCCACTCGGTCACGTATTTGACGTTATTGATAAACTCAAACATGGACTGCTGTATAAGGTCCGGGTAAGCCCTGACCTGGCCGTAAATGTCAGGGCGCGCCTGATAGGTGCGCGCAACGTTCGTCTGGCCGGTCAGTTTATTGTTAGGGCTCTCTTTAGAGTTAGTGTCTGCAACGGAGAAAGATTGCTTCGGCATCAGGAAAGACAAGACTTTGCTGACCACTTTGAACACAGGGCTCAGCACATCCCCAATTACCCCTTTTGGCTGATCGAATACCTGAACCCGATCGCCATGCTTCAAAGCAATACCAACTTCATCATCTGGCTGCAGCTCAACGCCATTGATGACGACAACCACATCGCTGTGGATATCTGCATTTGTCAGCCATTCTGACAGCATAATCCCTGCGCTGACTTCAAACCTTTCCTTCGGCGTGCCAGGTACGCTCTGCAACTCAATCAGCGGCATAAACCATGTACTCCACTCGGGTGAATATTTTCTCGATGGCTGCAAGCCTGTCGCTTCTTACGGCCCCGCTCTCACCACGGCTGTGCAAAGCCCTTCCATTAATAACCAATCCAACGTGTGACCTCTGAGAGCCTTCATAAGCAATGAAAATACAGCCCTCCTGCGGATGCTCTGATTGACGCCAGAAAACCACCTCATCGGTGAAGCACGTATGGAAATCGCATTCCGCTTCATAGCCGGGAGAGTGGTGAATTTCTTTGCCTGCAACATGCCGGTAGTAAAGGACAACTAATCCCCAGCAATCGCATTGGTGAAACGTGCACGCCCTGTTTGCCCACGGCACACCTATCATCTGACGTGCGAATTCATCAGGCCGTAACAAGGCCAGGCCAGTCTGCCGGGTCATATAGAAGCCCCACGTTTTTATTGAGTGGATTAGTAATGGACAGAGACACGTTCACATCAGAACCATCCATGCTGCAGTCGTTCACATACAGCAGCCACCGCTTCAGGAGGGTGGTTTTATCGGCGTCGTAAAGAGCGTATTCAGCCGTGATTGGCTCAATTCTGGCGTAGCTTTTCCATGCCTTCAGGCTTTGCTTGAAGTCCTGCGCGAGGCGGCTGAATTTGAGCGTGCTATCTATCACTGGCGTGCTGCTTTGCTGGCTTTCAGTCAACTCGAACCGGCAAGGGATAAACTCATTACCGGCGAGAGTCTTGGGGAAAACCTGATTGTTTACGATACGGATATCACCAAAGGTCGAGTGGTGGAATTTGATGGTTTCGTATTGAATGCGATTGGGTCTCTGCGCTCTGATTTCGCGCAGTGTAGGCATTAAGGTAATCTCGGTAAGGTTTCCGGGTCACGACCATCTGGATAGCCGGTTACGATAATATCCAGCCAGGATTCCCATGGCGGAGGCAGTTCAATGATAATGTCGTCATATTCATCATCAGCCGATTTAAGTTGCCTGCAGATGACGTCACCCGACCAGATAAACACGCTGCCGCTCTGACTCCACGTGGGATAAGCAGTAAAATGCAACTCCTGGATTTCAACTCCGCTGTCACCAGTTCCGGTGCCAACCGGCATTGAAAACCACTGGTTGCCATTGTCCAGATACCGCGGACTCCTGAGCCATTGCATGAAGGCTCGATGCTGTTCGCGGGTGAATATCCACGTCAGCGAGAACGATGTCTTCAGGTCATCGGTTAGTTTCTGAAAGATTGGCGCGCCAACCTGGGGCGTTTCCGTTCTGAATCCCGTGTCGGTATTGGGTGATTTCCCGCTTTTTTGTGCCAGTGGCAGCCACTCAGGATAAGGTATTGCCATCAGCCGCCTCGCGCTTTACGTGGTGCATTATGGAAAGAAGATATTGCCTGGCTCATCTTGCCGCCGTTGGAAATATCCATGATAAAAGCGTCGATAGTGAGCGTATTTCCGTCCTGTGATGACTGGTAGTCGTAAGAGTGATCACCTGATGCGTAGTCATTGAAATTAACAACCACATTCATAGCGCCACCTGACTGCATGTCCTTATTGCTGATCACCTTGCCGTTATCGCCCGGTATCATGTACTGCTTACCAGTGCTGGCCTGGTATATCTCAGGTAGGCCGCTTTCACCTACCTGGTACATAGAGCCAGCCGACACCGGGCCGCCGTTTTTACGCGCTCCAGCAATTGACAGAGCTTGCGCCATACCGACTGTTGCACCAATGCCTGCCTGCGCCGGCACCGCGTTAGCGCCTGCTGTGGCAAGAGAAGTCATCGCTGCTGCCGGAGCCATGGATGCTGCAATTACTGCCCCCTGAGCAGACGCCACACCTGCCGCTGCGGTCATACCAACCTGCCCCATAATCACCGACTGCAGCCAGGCCACTCCCATCTGGACAAAGGAGTTAATAACGCTGTTAAGTACTGAGCTAGCCAGGCCGCGCATGGCATCGCCAACGGTTTGGGTGCCACTCAAAATACCGGCTATCGCACTGGACGCGTTGTTTCCCAGAGCATCAAACGCGCCGGCAGCAAGGCCGTTAATTTCACTTTGCTGTGACCACTCCTGCCACATGGCATCAAGGCGCTGCTGTCGATATTGCTGCTCAATTCCGCTCCTGACAGCCTCTGCCTCAGCTATCTTCTGGGGGTAAAGTTGTACGTACTGGTCAAGTTGCGCCATCTGTTGCTGATAGGTGTTATCTGCTGCAGATACCGGGCTTACTTGCCCTTGTAGGCTGGTAAAGTTCTTTTGTGCTTCCTGCTTTTGTTTTTCCGCTTCAGCCTGAGCTTTAATTGCTGCAGCATTGTCATAGGCTTTTGCCGCATATTGCCCAGCCAGATCTATTTGCTGCTGAGTTGCTTTATTACCCAGGCTTTGTTGTGCCTGCAAGATGGACTGCTGGCGTGACAACTCGCCTGTAGACTGACCTGATAACTCAGACTTCTGCCGGAGATTATCCAGTTTCTGCGCTATCCCATCTTCTGCAGATGCAAGTCGTTTAGATGCCTGCTCAGCTTTCTTTTTCGCTTCGGCATCCGCCTCTGCTGCCGCTACTTGCTTACTGAGAGCAATTGCTGACTGCTTCTGGTCTTCGGTAAGGTCCTGCTGAGAAATGGCATATTCAATTGCCGCCTGCTTTCCTTGCTTCAGCGCGATAAGTTGCTGGTTTAACCCCTTGGTCAGAGAATCAAAGTTGGCTGTCTGAGCCTCTGTTTTCATCCTGCCAATACTGGCCTCAAGGTCTTTTACGGCCTGCTCTGCTTGCGCTGCTGATGCCCCAGCTTTTGTCAGCTCGTCCCGGAAGTTTGCAAGTGCAAGACGGCCTTCGTCTGTAGTGCTTTTCATTGTCGCCAGCGACTGGGAGATCCGCGTTACGTTATCTGGCGTTGGGTTTTTGGCAAGGTCGTTAAGCTGCTTAACTAATGTGAATGCTGCCTGCTCAGAAATATCAAATTTGCTGGCCATCATGTCGACGGTTGATAGCAGTGTTTGTGTGCTTGACCTAAAGGCTGTCCCAGCATCATTTGCCTGTGCGATAGCTTCGCGGAAGTTATCGGATTTGATGTTGAGGGTTTCCAGCGCATTGCCAGCTGCGGTTACACTTGCGACGCCACCTGAAAAGCTCCGCCACCAGGATGACTGCTCCTCCGCAATGTTGGAAATAGCCTTACGTGCGTTTTCTACTTCTGCTGCGTATCTCGCAACTGCAGCATCACGTAACTGCGTTGCTAGCGCTGCGTTCGTGGCGGCGAGGCGGGCATAGTCATTTGAAAGGGCTGCAACGCCCTGGCTATTGATTACGACAATCTTATTCAAGTCTTCAGCAGCTGCCTGAAGCTCCTTCATTTTATTGCTGCTGCTTCCAAGCGCGTTCATCAATACGCCTGCAAGCACGGTGCCGAGAGCGATAAACGCACCAACTACAGCGCCACCCGGGCCGAATGCGCCAGCTAATTGCGATCCCTGCTGGCTAAATGCAACCAGAGCAGATTGGCCGCCTTGCACCTGCACGATGAAGTCCTGAATCTGGTAACCAGCTTGCTGAAAGCTGCTGCGAAACGACTTTGATGCGTTTGATGCCTGGTTAACAGACTGAGCGGTTCTGGAGAGTTGCGTATCAAGGGAAGAAAATGACTTGTTCGCGCTTTCGGCTGTTTTACCCATTACGCTTAGAGCTTGTGACGCTTTCTGGTTCGCAGTTATCATCTGCGTTGTGTCAATCTCAACCTCATAAACGATACTTCCAACGTTCTCTTGGCCTGCCATTCAGCTTTCTCCGGGCATACAATATCCCGCCCAGGCGGGGTAATTGGTTGTATTACAGGTAGACAAATTTCACTCAGTATTGAAAAGGAGCTTGCATGAACGCAAAAATTTACATGGATGTCTTCACATCCATAGATGTGAATAGCTTTGTCATAAAAGCATCTCAAACAGAAGACACCACTGGTGCCGTTCTCCGAGTGCACCTTTTATGCGAAAAAATGATTGAAGCTTGGGTATGTGCTGCGACAGGTTTTGAGCAGCTGTTTGACGACGATGGCAATCAGCTCTTAATGGAATGCAACACGAAACTGAAACTGGCTAAAAATACAGGAATGCCTGAAGGAATTTACAAGGCCCTTAAAGTTATAAACTCCTTAAGAAATGATGTTGCTCATAACCCATCTAAACAAGAGATACCTGATGGAAGGATTGCTAGCATCCGAAGCCATCTTGACAATCATTTAAGCTCAGTAGGTAGAGCATTGACGGCCAAGCAATACATCAACACCTTCAATGACAAGGGAGATGAACTTGCATTTGTAACATTTGACAGTGAAGAGCCAAGTAATAAATTAAAGTTATGCTTAGCTCTAAATATTATTGTTGGAGAAATGACAATTGTCGTTGCTTCTAAGAATAAGGTGTGGGACAACGACTTTAGGCAAAAATAGTCCTCATTGAACTGGCGTAGAGGCAATCTTTGCCAGCCTCTTCGCCTTTTTAGCAAGATAGTCATCTGCCACCTGGTCATACTCTTCTCGGGTGAAACCTTTCTGGTCCGGGTATTTGGAAGCGAGTAACTGCTGAAACTCAGTCATAGTAAGCTGTTCGGCTTCGGCGCGGCTCATGCTGAAGTGATTCCTGGCCGCGTTGATATAGTCGAACGTCTTAAATTCCTGCACCGACTGGCCTGTTTCATGACGCTGCAGCTGACGAACTTTCGCCTTTCCAATGATACCGTGCGTAATCAGGGACTGGGCAATTGCCATTATTGGAAAAGCATCCATGGCTCCCGGCTTCATCAATATTGCTCTCCGGCCGGTTTTGCCTGGTACATACTCGCCAATGAGAGGGGTCACATCACGATCACAGCACGCAGTGAAAATCGTCATTGCTGCCTGATGCGCGCGGCGACCATAGCTTGAATTGGCGATGTGTTCAGCCAGCCACGCAGGGATAGCTCCGTAAGCCTCTATGGCTCGCTGCAAGAGTGGTGTCACCTCATCGTTATGCAGGTCGTAAAATGCCTGAACAATCTCCTGTGGCTCGCCAATGCGCATCATGTTTGCAAATGACGGGCGAAAGAAATAATCCTCGTCACCCACTGTAATCAGGCATTCGCCTATTTCTTTTGCCGGGGCCATGTTTCCTCCAGAATCATTATCAAGGGCAGTCGAAACCGCCCTTTGTAATGCTTATGAAGCAGTTACAGTCACTGCTGTTTGCGCCGTTTTAGCACCGTCATTGGTGGTAAACGTTGCAGTACCGGTACCAGCCGCCACACCTGTAATCAGGCCGCTGCTGTTGATAGTGAACTTAGTCGGATCGGAAGACGTCCACACACCGGTTTTGTCTGTCGCATCAGTCGGGGAGACTGTCGCTGTCAGTTGCCGGGTTGCGCCCACCACTACAGACGTGGTCTGTGGCGAAACGGTGACGCCCGTTACGGCTACCGTATCCTCATCTTCAACCTTGGTCACTTTAACGGTTGTGCCGTCGTACACCTTGAACTCAGTGCTGAATGTGACGATGTCGTTAGTGCCACCATCTGTGCTCAGCGCGGTGATAACCATGTAGCCCTGAAACTCAATCGGACCCACTTCAACGCGCACCCAGATGGATGGCTGACGGCCCGCGCCAATTTCAGTAGTGAAGTAGTTTACGAAATTGCCGAAGCCAAACTGGTCCAGACGATCGCGTTTACGCACTTCACCTTCAAAGCTGATAGTGCCGTCTGCGTTAGTAGTGATGTTCTCTACCCAGCCGCCAGTATCATCAGCGTCTGAGTTGGTCGTGTTTGGCGAGAAGTCCAGCGTCTTTGACGTGCCGGCAGCCAGAGATTTCCAGTCTGCTTCCGCAGGCACCGTATCCGGGCAGCCTAACGCCACTTCCAGCACAACGTTACGGCCAAACAGCTTGCCGTTTTCGGTTGGGCAACCTTGCATAATTGCTTACCTCATTTCAGATAATAAAAAAGGCCGCACCAGGCAACCTTGTTTGAGTGTGTGTTGCTTACTCTCCATAGAGGCAAGCGAAAAGCAGCCGGTAAACCAGCCTTCCTTCTGCTGTAAGAACTGGAGCAGGTATGCCGCCGACGTTTTCTATGTGGCCGATGCAGTCATTAGGCATGGGGCTTTGCTGAACGGTATTGATAATGGACTGTACTGCTACATCCACCGCGCCGTTGCCACCTTTAGCGCCAATGACATCAACCATGACGTAATATTCAGAGCCAAGGTCATTGCGCACTGCAGAGCCGCCATTAGGACGGAACACAATGAATTTATCAGTCAACTTGCCAGTGTCATTCCACACCAGAAGCTGAGTGAGAAACCCTGCTGTAAGGCCGGCATCAACGAATAAGTCACGCACCCGCGCATGCATTGGGGGATTCAAAGTGCCATCTCCTTTTTGATCGCTGCGGTAATGGCATCACGCGAATCCTCGAAGCCCTTATTCAGGAACTCTTTCTGGGCTGAGGCGCGCCGGAAGTTCTGCGGGATGTTCGGGTCATGCACATAAGCGGCGTAATTGGCGGAGTAGCCTACGCGGCCGGTCAGCCGGGTACCGTTTACGCTTAGCTCTCGATACTGGCTGTTCAGCAAAGTGGACGTGTCGATAGGCGTGTATAGTGCTGCCTGAGATGAGCCAATAATCAGCGCGCTCTGCAATGCCCGCACCGCTTTGCGCCCCTGAATGTCACCAATCAGTGCATCGAGATTGCGCTTGGCCTGCTGGATGCCTTTAACCTTAACGCCCATGGCTAAACTCCCGTGATAATCGCCCAGTCATCGACAAGCCGGTCGAAAGTGTCTTCATAACGCACAGCCTGCATCACCTCATCAGCGCCTGCAGCAAGCGGGTCTAAATCAGTGAACACTCCGATCGCGATGTAATCGCCAGTATCAGCGCCGGCGAATTCGGTCCAGAACGTGTTTTTAACTACGCGCTCATTACCGATGCTGCCAAGGCGCTTACTCAAGCCCCCCTCATAGCCGCAATCGATAACGACTGGTGCAGAGAACCCCAAGGGGTCGCCATACTCATTCTGGCCTTCCAGGCGCTTCCAGAACGTTGCTTTGCCGGTGTATGACCAGCGAGCTATCTCTGACATGGTTACGCCCTCCAGCCGATTACAGCAGGCTTCTCGGCGGCTATACGCTTGCAGTTAAAGACCCATTCACCGCTACTGTTCACATAGCCGGTTGTCTGATTTCCCGTTGAAGTTTTCAACCATACGCGCTCGAACGGCTTTGGTGGTGGTGATGGGGGTAGCCATTTCATCAGCAGCCCCCTACCACTTCAAAGAAGCCAACAGAGACGCCAGAAATAGGCAGTCCGCCGAGGCAGCCGTTCTTATCCCATGCCAGCAACTGACGATACAGATAGTCAGTGCCGGCGCTGTCGTAGGTGAATGAGCGTGAAGCACCAGAAGGTGCATGCTGCGAGGCAATCTTTCTGGCACCAGACAGGGCGGCCAGTCGCGCGGCTGCATAGATAAGCATCAGCTTCTGCAGGCTTTCGGAGTAGCCCGCCCCGTCCATACAGGCAGACGTGACGTTAACCTGGTCGATGAGCAACTGCAGGACAGCATCAGGAACCGTGAAGCCCAGCTCAGCCATCAGCGGCTTTACGTCATCCAGCGTGATTTGGGCTGCCATGGTTACTTATCCTTTTTGGTTGCTGCTGCCAGCGCTGCTTCTGCGTCTTCAGCGCGCTTATTAGCGGCTTCCAGTGCATCGGCGTGCTCTTTGTCTTTTGCCTCTGCTGCATCCTGAGCGACTTTCAACTGCTCCAGCGCGTCATCCAGTTTGGACTGCAATACTGAAGCATCGGTGCTGACCGGCGCGGATGGCGTAGCCACTTCGAATGACAGCTTTTCGCCGCCCTTCTCTTTGGATGTTTCAGCCTTGCTCTGATCAATCCACTTCTCAGCGATCGCGCTGTCCACGTCATAAACCTTACCAACCTCCAGTTTCTGGAAGTTGGCACCAGCAAAGAGGTTTGAAGCCAGAATCTTTACGAGTGCCATTAGCTGCTCCTTAAGAGGCGTGGATTACGGAGTATTTGTTATTGATGTCCTGCTTAACCATCAGGCCCATCGCACCCCATGTGCGCCAGATGTAATCGCTGTTGTAGAACTGGCGCGGATCTGCAACGGTGCCGATAGCCTGACCGACAACCGGCGCGATAACGCCTGCAGTCAGCGGAACAATCAGGATTTCGTTACCGGAAAGCTGAGCATCTTCTTTAATCGCAGCGATGCCTGACAGCTTCAGGAGCTCTTCCAGCACGGTACGGGTCGCGTTAACGTCGAAGTAGCGCTCAAGGTTCGACATGATTTCAGCAGACACATACCACGTCTGCGGCGCGTACTGGCTGTTAGTCACGCGAACAACGTCGCGCAGCGCAATAGCATTAGTACGCAGGGCTACCGGGTCGGTGCTTGTGGCGAAGTTGAAGGTCAGCGTCACCTGAGCCACGCGCTCATCTTCTTTCAAGCCCTTCCAGGTCAGGCCGTCGAACTTAACGTAATTGCCCTCTGAGTCGCGGAAGCCGTTGAACATGTAGTCAACGTACTGGCGCTGCACATCTTCCACAGAACCGCGCTGTGCGTCTGCCTGAGACTGAAGCGCTGACGGGCTGTTGAAGATCGGGTCACGCCAGGTGAACTTGAAGCCGGAATCATGGATAGGAACCATGGTGCCGTCGAAGGTGTAGGACTTAGCATCCAGTGCCGCGCCAATCTGGCCGCTCATGGATGTGTGAGCCCAGCCACGACCACCGGTGCGAGCGTAATCGTAACGAGACTGCTCGATGCGCACAGAGCGAGCCAGTGGCATTAGGTCATTCAGCAGGGTGAACTGCGTGGTTGGCTCAAACTGCGCCAGCACGGTGGTATCAAATGCGCGATACAGGCGACGAATGTCATCAACGGCGTTGACAGCATCCAGTCGGCCGGCATCTTCACGGATGCCACGAACGCGACCGAGGAAATCGGCAGCGGCCTGAGCACCTTCGTTACGCGCCATCTGCAGCTCAGCGAATTGCGCCTGGTTAACTTCAAGGTTTCCGGTGCGCTCGCCAATGGAACGGGAAAATACAAACATTCAGGTGCTCCTTACTTGAACACAACGCGAATCAGATCACCCGCCACCGCAGTGACTGGTTTATCTTCTTCGACATAAGCGAATACAGCAGCGTCAGCGGCAACTGCAGTGATGCGGCCATTAGCCACGGCAACCGGTTGGCCTTTTTTGTATGTGCCGGCCGCAGCACGGACATTCAGGAACAGGCCCGGAAGCGGCTGAATAGCAACAACGTTTTCACCAGCAGCAATAGCGTCATCCACGCCCATGCAGCGCAGATAATCCATGTTTGCCACATACAGGATTGCTGACTCAGCGCCAGCTACTGATGCAGTGAACTTGGCAGCATCAAAGAAGCCAATAGTGCCCGGGGCAGTGGCAGCTGCTGCTGCGCCTTCACGGTTAAGCAGCGGATTAGGGAACACGCCGCCAGCGTGAATTACATGCTTTCCATCTTTAGCCATTTTTTACTCCGGCATTTCGCTGAGGGATTGAGTGTTCACCTGATGACGCATACCGCCATTCAGGCCAACAGATGACTGGCACTGTGCGTACAGGCCATCCAGCGCCGCGCCGTCCAGAGCGTTAACCGCCAGATCGTCGAGCTGGAACTTGGCTTTAACTGCCGCGCGCTTGTCTGACTTTTCTTTGTCAGAGTTGGCGTTGAGCTGGCTGTTGATCGCAGTCACTTGGTCGCTTAGCAACTTTGCCCAGCCCGGCATTTCTTCACCGTTGGTTGCTGTCTCTTTGGCCTTCTTCTCATCCGCCTCTTTCTTCTCACGGGCGGCCTTCTCTTCAGGCGTCTCTTGTTTTGCAGCTGCCTTTTCCGCAGCCATCTGGTTGTATGCGTCCATCAGCTCTGCGTCGGTTTTGCCTTCGGTCGGCTTACCAGCTGCTTTCAGCGCATTTACGATCAGGTCTTTCATCGGATCTGTTTCTCCGTTGGTTTTAATTTCGTACTCAGTGGGTTTGCGCACGACTTCTACAGGTTCGCCGACGAATTGAGCGGTGCCGTCATCGTCGATGAGGTACTTCTGTTTGAAATAGCGAGTGTCATCTCGGTAAATAAAACTGTCCGGCCAGACGGTTTCGGGCCAGAGCCAGTTATCGCCATCACGACCTTCACGCAGCCGATCACTGATAGCGCGCTGAATGTCGTCAAAGCTGAAATTGGATGCGTTTGTGAAGAAGAACTTTGTTTTATTAACGAGGCCTTCTTTGGTGCAGTTGGATGCCTCAGATAGGCTGGCTACTTCAATCTGCTGGTCCTCGCCATCAGAGTTAACGAAGATGCCTACACCTTCATCAGGGGTGCCTGCACCGGGCTCATCAAGCAGCACCGCAACATGGTCGAACATCATGTTGGTGGCGATTTCGTTGTACTTTTTGCCCTTCGATTCGCCGTTAGCGGCAATGCCGGAATACAGCAGGCCGGTTGAGATGTGAATGGGTTCGGCGTTGGTGCCGGCTGACATTTCATCTAGGCGATTAATCAGGCGCTTGCCCTTCTCGCTGGATTCGGCATATCGGCGGTCAACGTACATGTCGCCAGTTACCTTGCCATCGGTATGACTCACGTTCTGCAGCCACGCACCTACGTGGTAGTTATTGACTGCACGAACATCCCGGGCCGATACGTGCTTGCCATCCACTTTAGGGTGGCCCAGCGGCATCGGGTTACGCTCGAGCGTGTTATAGGCCTTGCCAATTTCTGCTGCCGGGTACAACTTCCGGTTCATCACAATATCGTCCACAACGGGCGTAATGCCGCGAACCACGATATGTGGCTTGCCGTCGATGGTTTCAGTGGTGATGTTTGAAGCGGAGTTGACGACGGTCAGCACATTAACGCGATTGCGCTTCATGCCGTGTCCTCGTTTGGTAATGGTTAAGCGGCCTGCTGCCACTCCTGACGCTCTTTACTTAGCCTTTCGACAAGCCCTGCGTTAACGACTTTGCCGTCTTCATCCAGGATGACCGGTATCTGACTGCAATAGCAGTTGTAGCGGTTGCCATTAGTGGCATAGAAGGCTTCAACTTCTTCCGTGGTGTATGTCCGACCGTGCCTTGCTGCGTGCCATGAGCGTGTTGTGGATTTGAGCGCAGACAGCCAGAGAACCGCTGTGTTCAGGCCCAATCGCTCCCGTGCCCAGTCTGTTTCCTGCCACTGGGCTTTACGCAGTGCACCGACCTGCTCTGTCTGCGCCATGTTTTTGGCCCGGGCCATAGACACATCCAGTCGCTGACTAACGATCCGCGCCGTTTCGCGTGGGTTAATTCCCCGACCGATCGCATCAGCAATCACGTTAGCCAGGTCACCACGAGCGCGGTCCGATTCAAGAAGCCAGTCGCTGTACGTCGAGACGTAAGCGGCCGCCACCTGATTCTGGTATGCCGGGCTGCTCAGCAACTGCGCCAGCGTGGTCTGTTGCTCGTATATCGGCGATTGCACGGACAGGTTTGTGAAAGCCTGATGTGTGCCGCGCTCATACTCGTCAGAGACGTAGCTCAGAGCCCACAGGTTGTTGCTTCCACCCTCTAGCAGTGCGTCATCAAGGATGATCTGCATACGCTGCAACAGGTCGGCAAGTTGCGTTGCCGTCATGTCGTAGATATAGGCGCCTGCGTTCACCTGATAGATGACATTGCCGTGTACAGCATGCGATTGCTGGTTGCTGGCTCGCTCACGTCCGGTCAGTCGCTCATCGAATAACTGCTTAAGCGACACCTTGATGCGGTAGTAGCGGTCTTCGATGTCGCGGAACATCCGGTTAACCGGGCGAGCTGATTGCGTCGGGTCTGCTTTATTGCGGGGAATTACCGGCGTCCGGATTAACTTCTGCGTCATCACTTAACGGGTCTCCCGGTGGCACCGTTGGCGGTAATTCATTTTCAGGCAGGGGCTCCAGTTCACCAACAGCGCGAATCTCGTTTTGCTCAATGGCCGGAGTGCCGTATGCCTGCTGCGTTTTCTGCGCTACGTCTGCCAGCGCCTGCATATTGGCAATCTTCTCTTTCTCGCTCGGTGCGAGTAGGTCAGACCATGCCAGTGTGACTTCACCAGACTGAGGGGCATCAATGACACCAAGCTTCCAGAATCTCTCCAGAATCGCTTTAACCACTGCCGTCATAAAGCCCCAGCGTCGACCATTGCAGCGCTTAGCCCAGTCCGATTTATCCTCATCAGATGCCAGGCGGCCGGTCTGCTGTCCGAACAGAATGGTGAACGGGCATTGAATTGATGAGGAGAACTCGTTGGCAGTAACCGTCCACGATGGTGACGGGTCGGCGGCTGCAACAGAAAGCACTGAGGGTGTGCCAGCCTGCATTACCAGCGCCGCATCGGTACCGCGATTCATGCGCGCTATTTTGTCGTTCATCGCCTCGCCAATATTGGCGTACCCAGCCTCTTTCGCTTGAGCGGCAATAGTCACCATGTCGGTCTGAGTATCAAAGGCAATGCCAAGCTGCCGGCTGGCGTTCTTCAGGAATCCTTCAGCACTGCCGCCGGAAATCTTCTCAAGGTCGAGAAGCTTGTTATAGCCGGCACGGAGATAAGGCACGCCGGAAAGCATGTTTTCATCCTCAGAGCCTTCACACAGGATGATGACGCGATCCGGATGCACTGTGACGCTGCGAACTGGCCCGTATGTGCCATCGTCGCCAACCGGCTGTTCATTAAACTGGTAGTTAACTGGCTCGCCGTATGTCTCGGACATAGTGTCGGTGTCGAAGTTGCCAGGCTTAATCTGCGACTCCCACGCCGGGATTAGCTTAACAACTGCTCTGTCACCCAGAAGCTTAATCACAGCGCTGTCTACGGGCTCTTTCCACTCGCGACCGTCACGGAACTGAATCAGCAGCGCGGAGTATTTGCCCACCAGGTTGCGGCGGTCAGCATCCTTAACTTTCGGCCAGTGTCGCGCCAGCAGCTTGGTCGCCGCAGCTTCCCATGGTGTCGTGGTAGTCGATTCCTTGTTTTCATCGCCATCGATGATTGTCGGCTTATCAACCCAGCACGAATCCAGCAGTTTGTGCACGGCGGCATAAGCCACCGGGTTGCGCTCATAGGCGCGGTAGTAGCGGTCAAAATCCAGATCGTTGGGATAACCAAACTCTTCATAAAGCTTAGTTCGCTTGGTGTTGCCCTGATGACCGCCGTACAGCATCCGCTGACGGCCCATAGCATCAGCAAGGGCATTAACGAGGAATGTGACCTCGTTGCTTTGTTCACTCACTGATGAGCTCCTTAGAAGAAGATTGCGCCAGGCGTCTGGCCGCTTAATTCGGTCATCGCCCAGACAAGCGCATCAAGGCGGTCAGGCGATTTTTTAGCAGTGGTTGGCACATATTCCATCTGCTGATTTTCCAGCTGATAGAGATTGCCACGATGCGAAACGCGCCCCTGAGCGTAGAGGGCTGAGATTGGTTCAGCGCGGGCAAACTTACCCTTGCTGGCATGAACGCGAATGATGCGGTCACGGAAGCCTGCATTACGCAGCGTTTCTTCAGCCATGTCTCCGCCCTGGTTGGTCTCTATTACAATGGCATCGGCATCATGCTGTTGGTAAGCATCCATGGCTCTAGTTGCCCAGCCATTGGGTGAGTATTTGCCACTGTAATCACCATCAGCTGAGTATTGCTTGCGGTCGCCCATACCATAGGCGCTGGCGGCCACAATGCCTGTCTCATCGCTTTCTGCGCTGTTAGTAGCTTGCGGGTCAATTGCAATAACCGTTCTTGAAAGCGTTTCGCTGATATTGAGCGATCGCGCAGCGGTAATCATATCCTCGGTCCAGAGCGCACCCTCAGCGTTAAATCGACGAGGGTTTTGCATGTACTGCGCTTCAGCAGTTCTCCGGTGAGAGAACAGCGACACACGATGTGATTCATTGTGTTTGAACGGCCACAGCCATCCGTCAGGTAAGCCGTGGTCAATCGGTATGGCGTGAGTATTATCAGGGTACTGCTCAGAGTAGCTCTGGCTGTTATCAATCAGCACAGGCAGGCTCAGGTGATGCCACGTCTCACCGCTGCCACCTCGCAGCAGATAGCCGCTCAGGTCGTGGTAGTGGATGCGCTGCATAATCACGATCATCGGCGTGGTTTCAATCGCCAGACGTGATTTGATGGTTTCGTTGAAGCGGTTATTCACGCCATCGCGAACGGTTTCGCTGTAAGCGTCATCAGGCTTTACCGGGTCATCGATAATCAGCGCGCCCTGCCAGCCTGGCTCCATATGGCCGGCACGAAAGCCCGTAACCTGACCAGCAGCAGATGATGCATAAACACCACCTCCGAACTCGTTCCACCACATCGCCTTACTGTCTGCATCATCACGCAGCTCCATCGGCCACATGCCCTGATAAGCTTTCGACTTAATCATTCCGCGCGCGGTTGATGAGTTGAGCAGAGCAAGGTTGTGCGAGTAGGACAGGTGCATGAAGCGAGCGCGGCTATTCAAGGCCAGCCCCCGGCCCATCATGTTGATGGTTGCCAGTTCAGTTTTGGTGTAGCCAGGTGGAACGTTGATAATCAGCCGGTTAATTTCACCTGTGATAACGCGATCGAGCGTCTGCTGTATCACCTTGTGGTGCGGCGCGACAATCATCTTGCCGCCAGTACGCTGCTTGAAGAAGTATCGGGCGTAGTACAGGCCATCTTCTTCACATTCTAAGCGTCGCGCGTAATTCTTCTGCTCAGCAGTCGTCATCCTCCAACATCTCCCGCCGCGCAGCTTTGTATTCGTCTTTGGTCAAGGCCGCCACTTCAATCGGACCGCCGTTCTTGCCAGTGTGCTCATGGGCTGCCTGCTCTTTAAACGCCATGACGCTGATGTGCTTACCCAGCAGCTCAAGGTTTTTAACCTTATCCGGCCACTTAATCTTCTTGAGGATGTTCTCCATGGTCGTTTCATCAAAGTTGGTGACCGTGGTGAGGATATCCAGGCCGCTCAGCGTGGTGCGCCAGACCTTCGGCCATTCGTGAACCATCTTCAGGCCGCCGTCATCTTTGAGGATGTCGAGCACATCCATTTCGTCTATCTCAACTAAGCGACGCAGCACGTAATCTGCGTTTACCTCTACCCTTTCATTGCGCTCTGATTTAAGGTCAATGATGCGTTGCGCAATGTCTGGTTTTGAGAGGTTTTCACTGCCAATCTTGCGGGCTGTGTTATCGCTGTACCCCGCCCGAATGGCCGCTTGCGTGGCGTTCAAATCGATGAGGTACTCGCGACAGAACATTTCTTGTTTGTCGGTGAGTGCCATAATTACCTTAAGGATTTATATGGATATTATTTTTAAGCTCATTTCTGAATATCATATTTTATCAATATTCTCTGGCGTTATGTCTGCTTTATACTGGCTTTACTCTGCATTTGTTACCTCGAAAGAGAAGCCAAATAGGGTGGTGCTGACAATGAAAGAACCAGATGATATTGTTGATATGCATAATTTTGTTCTCACTGCTCGTTTGCAAGCCAAATATAATAGTCGTGCAGCTATTTGTGCGGCGGCATGCGCCTTATTGCAATTGGCGGGGCTTTAACTACTTTCCGGCACATACTCCATCTTCAACACATCATCAGGAGCCAGGTATACCCAGCCACCATCTTCCCGGGCGATTCCAATGAAGCCGTTAACCACTTCAGGCTGTGACCGGTTCATCAGGCCTTCATGCGTTTCACCGGATTTGGTGGTTACTGTAATGCGGTAGGTTTCTGGCATGTTGGCTCCAATAAAAAACCGCCCGTAGGCGGCTTAGTTACTCTTCTTCGGGCTCATCTGGCTCATTGAATAACCAGACAGGCACTTCAATTCTTTGGCCTATAGTCCATCCCTTTTCTTCAAGGATATCGTCAGGAGTGTCTTCAGGAACATTGAAGTAATACGAGTAGACCATATCACCGGAACTGCCTGAATCCTCCTGCAGTAGGTCTTCGTCAATACCAGCCTCTTCAAGCTGTTCGTCTGTAAGCCCTAAGAACTCTGCTAACTTTGACTGTGACATATGTTCTCTCCTAATGGGTGTGAAATTAGATAAACACACCAACTAGAATATGTACATACCCGGGTAAATAAGCAGTAACGCCAACCAGTTTCGCAACGCTTCACAGCGTGGCTAACCGTTATCCCTTGTCGGAGAGATTCATCATCAGGCGCTCTGGTTAGAAAGCGCCTTGTGATGGTCAGTCGCTTTTTCCTTTAGCAACTTGAGTTACGATCTCAATAAAATCTTCGCAAAACTCAAGACGGTGACCGTGATCGTCAACAAAGTTGTAATCATTAAAATGCTTTAATATTTCATTGGCGCTTTTGCCAACTAATGGAGAGTTAACAATTGATACGTCAGCCTGTTTCATCTTCAAACCTTCAATCAGTAGGTTACGATTCTGCAACTTCCATTTTGGAAATTGCATTCCATGGGGGCGGTATCTATCAGTATTCTAGAGTTCCGGCCTCTGTACACACAGCGCTTATGAACGCGCCTTCCAAGGGGCAGTATTTTGATGTGCATATCAAAAAAGCTGGCTACCCTTATCGCAAAGTCGGGTGATTGAATAACTCGGTTATCATTTGCGGCACTGCTCAATGATGTACTGCTGTAGTGCCGCTATTTTGGTTTGGTCGCTTTTGATTCCGGCTCTGATACCGAGAACGTTTCGTCCAGCAACTGGAGAGAGTTCGACGGTGGTTCCATTGTCCAGGCTGGCGGTGCCGGTGGCTTGCTTCTGACAGTTGCCGGAGACGAGCACCCGACCACCGCGATCAAGCTTGCGCTGCAG
>Ga0157361_1000186_pt1 | contig 31383 bp, 30 predicted proteins | sample AttlaeALBM2_FD_111481 | JGI IMG/M metagenome (GOLD analysis project Ga0157361, IMG submission 111481) | Fungus gardens microbial communities from leaf cutter ant in Ribeirão Preto, State of São Paulo, Brazil - Atta laevigata ALBM2 | ecosystem: Host-associated > Fungi > Mycelium > Unclassified ...
CATTGTGACAAAGTCACGTGATACTTTCCCATGCTCCACCTTGTAGTTGTAAGTCCAAAGGAAAAGAAAAAGAAAAGAAAAGAAATATAAATAATGACTTAGCCGTTTTGCCAAGTCATGACAAGTTTAAAGATCAGGGAACAATGGACAGGAGAGAAGTATGGAGGTGAAGCAGGATTACATAGTCATGTCTGGAAGGTAACATTTATTATGGCTACATAGCAATGTTATGGAGAAAAGATATATAAAAAAATGGTAGAATAAAAAGTTTCTTTTTCTATTTTTTTCAATTAAGTTTTCTTAACATTTGTAATATTCTAATATATTTTTCAGAGTAGAAATTAGTAGAGAAAAGTCTCCTTGGCCCTTGCTTTCATCTTGGAAGCTCTTGAAGTTGTAAATATGATTCTTTTAAGTATGTAAAGAATGATCTTGGTGAGAGGTTGAGTTAGTAAATGTTTTCTACCATATACTCTATTCTTTTAAGAGACAAGATGCAGCAGTCACTTGGGTAGCCTTCTATAGAGTAGCAGGTCTGAAAAGCCTAGCTAATTATTAACTCAGATTATATCACATCTATAAGGTTTAGTATGGGAATGCAGATAAGAGCTTAATTGAGTGTAGTAAGGCCCATAAGTAGTTTACTAACTATTCTACTAGTGAGCTTGTTATAGTGTGTAAAGGTAGACACCTTAGGGATACCATGTAAGGAAGATCTAGATCAAACCCACTATTATTTTGTTTATTTTTACATTACAAATAAGCTATGCTTCTACATTTTAATTTCTTTCTGATATCCCCACTTTCTCCTTTTCTCCACAAACTCTTTAGCATGCAATTGGGAACTGTTACTACCCATTTGTACTTGCTTGTCACAGTAAAAATCCCTTTTGCCCTTTTCACTGGACAGCCATTTAGGCAAAATAAATGGTATTTTATTCATTATAACTATCAAAATCAGCTTAAGAGATGAGTCTAACCTTTAGAAATAACCACTAGATGCCCTATCATGGACTCATATATACTGCTTGAGTAGTAGAGTAGTGGCTGTAACCACTGCTACAAATACCTCATAAGAACTGCACAGATAGTTTCATATTAGATTTATACTAGGACTTTCTCTAGAAATTGTCCTTGAAAGCCTTAGAAGACTTATTTTTAGCCAAATGATATCAAGTATTGATAAGCCATTGCTTATTTATAATTCCAGGTTACCATTAGATTAGAGCTATCATTGTTAATAGCTAATTATAGTAAGAACAAGAAAGACAAGTTGTCATGAAGGTTATATTGCAAATGCAATAAAAGAAAGATAGAACTTGAAGGAGAAAGAAGATATAGAAGAGATAGTAGAAAGGCTAGGGAAGTTAGGAAGGAAGGTTTGAGAAAGATAATATGCTTGAGAACAAGATAACTCAAGATCACTGCCTCTTTTTATAGCCTCTCAAAAGGCTCAAGAGCCACTTATTGTGTAGAGTAGGATTCTAGGAGTAGGGTTAAAGGAGCAGGAAGTGGTCATTCAGTATTCAGAAGAGATACCATTTCATTATTCTGGCTTTGCTATCTTTGGAAATTTAGAAGTTTTCTTTGTCTCATTTTTGTTGTTGTATCACTGCTTTGTAATCCTAAATAAATACTCTAGGGCACAGAGGAGAAATTGACAAATCATACCCCCATTATCTCTCTTTGTTGCTCTAGAGCTTAACAGCTATTTGAGTGATTGAGTCTCTTATTTTCTTAAACTACCAAAAACCTTCTCTTAGATGGGAATTCAAGGCTCAGTGGACTTGGGTATTCACTTATGCTAGGAGTTAACAGCTCACTACATGTTTTTGGAGTAGGCTTCTAGTTATACAGTTAGCTGAAGTAGAGCTTACATGAAGGTACAGGAGTTCTAGGTAGTTCTGCTATATCAATGGCAAGCCAGACTACTAGACTAAGTAAGGGTAGTAGTATCATGGTATAAGACAAACATGTGCCTTAGAGATCCTATTATAGTAAGATTAACCTTGAGTAGATTTATTAAAAATACTATTTCAATTTCTCTTGGTTATTTTGAGTTTCTCCTCCTTTATTTCCTTCTATACAAGCTCTCTTTTCTATTTGATAATATTCCCAGTACCTACTTGTTTAGTACACAATTGTGAAACATTTTAGAGATTTTATTTCTTTTACTTGAATCTACTATTATTTGTGATCAATTCTCTTTGACCCCCATCATTATCTAGTATAAGACTATTGATGTCTGAATAGACTAACTATCAAAAATAAATATACTCTTCTACTCATCTAAGAGTTGATTGACAAGGTCAAAGGAGCACAGTACTTTACAAAACTTGATATCAGATGGGGCTACAATAATATGAGGATCAAAGAGGGTAATGAGTGAAAAGCAGTATTCAGAACCAATAGAGAACTCTTTGAACCATTGGTAATGTACTTTGGCTTGTGCAACTCTCCAGCAACCTTTCAACTGATAATGAATACCTTATTCCGAGATCTTGTTAACCAAGAGAAGATAATTATCTATATGGATAATATCCTAATCTTCTTGAAGACCTTGGAAGAACACTCTGGAGTTGTAAAGAAGGTTCTTAGAATCTTAAGTAACAACAAATTATTAATCCAAACAAAAAAATATCATTTCCACTAAATAAAGATTGACTATCTAGGGGTAATAATCTCAAAGAATAGTGTTAAAGTTGACCCTATTAAGATCAAAAAAGTTGCTAAATAGCCAGAACCTAAAGAAAAGTGAGAAGTATGACAATTTCTAGGCTTTTGCAACTTTTACAAATGCTTTACTTGGAGATTTGCCAAGGTTACTAAACCTCTAACAAAGCTAATAGGAAAGATAGAATGGAAATGGAAAACAGAAGAGAGAGGTGCCTTTGAAAAGCTAATAAATTAATAACATCTACTTTATTCTCACAATATCTGATGCCAACCACAAGCTGTATATGGAAGTTAATACTTCAGGATATGCTATTGAAGGAGTCTTGTCTCAACAACAACCTGATAAATCATAGAGACCTATCTCATTTATTTTCCAATCACTAAGCAAAACAGAGAAAAAGTATGAGATCTATGATTGTGAGTTGTTGGCAGTAATGACAAGGCTAAAATAATGGTGCCCATACCTCATGGGAACAAAGCAAGTTGAGATCTAGACAGTCATAAAAACTTGGAATACTTTAGACAGCTTTAAACTAGTAACAGGCTCAATGGCTATCTGAGCTCTAGAACTATGACTTCAAATTAATCCATAAGCCAAGAAGTACAATAAAAAAGGTTGATATACTATCTTGCCATTCCAACCATGATTCTAGAAGAGATAACAATAAGGAAAAAATAACATTAATTCAGAAATGTTTTTATCAATTCATCTAGTAGATAGAAAAGTAATATGAAAGGAAATAGAGAAAGCAGAAGAGTTTGTTGAAAAGGAGATGAGAGTAGCAGTAGAGAGTAGAAATGAGCAATGGAAAAAAAAAGAAAAAGTAATAACCTAGAAGAAAAGAGTCTATGTTCCAAACTCAGTGATACTTTGAGAAGAGATTCTTTGGTTACACTATGATCAAGAACTTGCTAGGCATCCTGAATATACCAAAACTCATGAACTTATTACACAAAATTATTGGTGGCCAAGGATGATAGAGAATATTAAGAGATATATTGCTAGTTGTGAAAGTTATCAAACCAACAAACCAGACTAATAAAAGAAAAAAATTACCTTTATTCTGATGAAGTCCTAACCCAGCCATGGGACATTATCAGTGTTGATCTGGTAGGACTGCTACCAATCTTGTCTGGCTATAATGGAGTCATAGTAGTAGTCAATTGTTTCTTCAAAATGGCAAGATATATCCCAATTAATATAGAAATTTTATCAAGAGGTATTGCCCAAAAACTATGAGAGAAGGTATTCAAGAATATAGGACTATCTCAAAAGGTTATCAGTGATTAAGGACCTTAGTTTGTTTCCAACTTTATGAAAGAGTTGTATTTATAGCTAGAAATTAAACAAAATCCCTCTATTGCCTATCATTCATAGACTGATAGCCAAACTAAGTGAGTAAATCAAGAGTTAGAACAATATCTTTGCCTTTATATTAGTTACGGGCAGGATGACTAGATAAAATGGCTGCTACTTGCTGAGTTTGCATATAACAACTAGAGCTACTCAAGTACAGAATGATCTCTTTCCTTTGTCAACCTAAGGAGGTACCCAAATACAGGCAATGAGATCAAGGGGACAAAAGAAAAGGTCCCGACAGTAGATGAATTTCTAGAGGGAATAAGAGAGATAAAACAAGAAGTAAAAACGGCTTTGAAGAAAACTAATAAGATAATAAAAAGAAAATTTGATAGAAAAAAAAGGAGTAAGTGAAAATATAGAGCAGGGGGACTAGTATGGGTTAATAGATTTAATCTAAGTAATAGTTGTCCATCAAAGAAATTATCATTCAAAAGGGCTAGACTATTTTCAGTTATGAGAAAAGTAGATGAGTTGTTATATGAACTACAAATTTTCAAAACATGGAAAAACCTCCATCCAGTTATTAATAAATCATGATTGAAACCATATGTTAGACCCACCTTTGACCAATAGCAAGAACAGTCTAATACAAACTTGAAACTTATGAAGGGCTCAAAACAGTTGCAAGAGGTTAAAGAAATACTAGACTTCTAATGGAGAGAGAACCAGTTACAGTATCTCATTAAGTGGAGAGAATAGCCATTGGAAAAGATGATCTGGGAATATTATTCAGATGTTTGTGAAGAGGCTAATAAGGCTTGCTATAACTTTTACCATAAATATTCCAATGTACTATGTATGCCCACAATCAGTATTCAAGTGAATATATACACCAATATTGCAAGGACACAATTCTAGAAGAGAGGTAATGTAACAAATATTAGCTATCTATAGATAACTTACAAGTCATGTGACTCTCATTGTATAGTAGTAACATAGCTTAGTAGATTCTTAGCTTCAAGCTAGTATACACATATCTATTAATTTTTTAACACAGGATTAATAGTTTTGTAACAACATGTCTTATTAAATATAGCAAACACTAGGCTATTCTAGATTCTCTAATGTTCCTAATTCTTTTCACCTTCAAATATGGTCAAAAGAAGTCATAGAAAGATATAGTGCTGAGAGAACTGCCAGTAGATAAGGCCCAAACTTTTTGAATTTTGGGGGAAAAAAACAATCAATGCAATAATAGGGGAAATTTGTTATAAACATGCAACATTTTTCATTACTAGGTAGACTATTTATATACAAAGAACAATAAAACATAAAACAATAAGAAATAGCTTAGAACTTATTTAGTATAGCATTCAATATTCCAACAAAACTATCATTATGTACAGAGTTGTACTTAAACCAAGTAGTAAGTTGAGTTTTCTTTACATCTTACCTAGCTAGTACTTCATTAACAGTCTGGTGTACATGGAAGTTAACATAGTGTTCATTGGGAAGCATGTTAAATTCAGAGATCTTTTAGCAAGCTTCTGTTGGACCAATAAATCAACCATCTAAATGAGCCTTGATTTCATTCTGTATTTCACTACTAATTTCCATAGTTGCTTTATCAGGACCCTTATAGATGTACTTACTCAGATACTTGACAGTTCCCAATCCAGCAGAGATCTCAACATTGAGATAACAATCAAAGAGAAAGAGAAGTTAAGGACAGTAAGGGACTATATATTGATTGTGAACTTGGTCCCATTGTGTTCAAAAACCAAGCCACTGTTAGGCTTAGTATAGAGTGGATAACTCTCCTTAGCCCAATCTGTTCTCTCTCTAAAGTTCTTGGGAAAGCATTTACTATATTGTCTATTGATTATATACTTGGCTTGGGGATTGTCAGTATCACATAGACTATATAGCATGTATTTGGTAACTTTTGCATAGAGAAGTGGCTGTAGTTGAGGATCAGGTAATTGAGCTAAGATCATAGAGTTTATATGATAAGAGTCTCAAATGTGATGTTGAAGATGAAGAAAGATAAACAAGTAAATACAAGGAAGACCTCTCTTTTGAAACTTGATAGAGTAGTACTAAAGAAACCACTATCAATGAGCTTAAGGAGTACTTTCTTCTTCTACTCAATGTTAGAAGGATGGAGAGCAGCAATTACAGTGGGGACAAATGATGGCCTACTCACCGGGTTATCCAACAGATAATAATAGTCAACCTGATAGGAAAGAGAGATCTCAAAAGAAGCAGAGAGGTTTGCGACGTGGCAGTCGAGATAAAGAAGCACCGCACTTAGGTAAGCGCAACTTGTATATTAGACTACAGTAATATACAGTACAATAATTATTTTAATTTAACACTCAAAGACCCATGATATAATGTCAGGACAATCAGTAGCTGTTTGTCCAGGAAAGAAACTATGAAGGATTTCTGGCCACTTGGGATTAGTAGTCATAGTAAGGAAGAGATCTGGTTTGTGGAAGTGTCTGCAAATGGCCATAGCATCTTAGCATCCTGTAGTCCTTGGTAGAGCTTAGATCTAAGAGTATATTGATGTGTCCAAGCCCAGTCAAGTTTTCTCTGCTCACAATTTACACATGCATTAACAATAAACTGCTAGAATAGCTTTCTACCATAGAAGAGAGATAGCTAAGAACTATCTCTGATAGCATATATCAGACATTATCTGTGAGCAAGCTCATTCCTCTCTATCTCTTTGCCTTGCATTCTTCCCTTATTCTCTCAGTTGAGCACCACAGATTAGAATTCTTGTATGCTACCCATTTTCCCCCTTTGGAAATAACAGAACATAATAAAGAGTAGTATATAAAGGACTATTCTGGTTGATCTATTCAAGTTATCCTCCTTTTGTCTATAATACCACATTTCTATTGTTCATTGCATGATGCACCCCTTTCTCAGGAATAATGACTGCAATATTTTCAGCAGTAGACAAATTGTGAGTTCTTTGATTTTGCTATAAATTGATATGCAACCTAATTTTGACCTCTTACTGTTCATTTGCTAGTTTTTCCTTGATGAGCTCATATACATGATGGTATTGACTAATATAAGAATAACTATTTAGGATTATTGTCTAAATATTATCTATTACCACAAGATCTAGGTTATTATTGTTAGCTCTTCTGACATTAAGCTGTTCTGCTATGTCAAGGATTTTGAAACAATAGAGACCAAATTGCCTAGTGACTGAATTGTCAATTTTGACTTCTACTGAAGTCATAGCAAAAGCTACATTATACTATTGTATGTTGTTGTGAAATTCTCTTGAGGAATAATCATCTCTAGTCAAGTAGTTTTGTAAGATTTCAGTAAGAGGTTGAAGAGGAATAATTGTATTTGTTCTTGCAAATAGCATATGCCAAACTTTGGATAATTAACTCTTGAGGAAAAAAGCTTTTCATAGTCAAAGTAAAAAGCATGACAGTGAGAACAGATAACAAATAACATACCTAAGTTGTTATACTATATATCAGCCTCTAGAAATGGTTGTTCAGTTAGTGGATTCTCATTTCTCCATTATTTGATTGATTTTTACCTGTCTTTGTCTTTCTTTTTCTACTCTTCTCTGCTTCTGAGTTTTTCTTAGTAATTGCTTAGCAAGTTGGCATCTGCACAAATCAAGTATATTATCCTCAAGGTTTTATAGAATATGTACAGAAATCAAGTAGAATTTAGTTCTTGTCGTGAAATGAAACCCTTGTTATTGAATGACATTGAGTTGTCTTGGAAACTCCACTTGCTAGAGCATTTGTTTCAGATATTTACATATAAATATGGGATTGTAGTTACATTTTAATTAAGTCTTTCTGTTTTTCTGTCTTTTTCCTTGCACTTCAATTTATTTTGCTACAACAGTTCTTCTTTCTTCTCTTTCTCTATTTAAAACAAGAGCAATAGATTATTTATCTCTTTGTGCTCACTCCTCAGCTCTCCTAGCTTGGCATTCTTCTTTAACAGGATCCATTTCTCACAATTTTCTTATTGTTTACTTATAGCTACTCTAAGAATAAAAATATACTATTGCTCCTAAGAAGAAGACCTCTACTCTAGACCCCTCTCTTAATGAGCAGTTGTCAATCCTGTATGTATAAGGATCATAATGGACCCCTAGCACTAGGTTTATAATAGAAAAGTTTATAGGTATACTACTATAGCACCACTCAAGGAAATAGGCCTTTTAGGAGAAGAGACCTGAGCTTAGTTATGTACTTCAAGCTCTACACCACAGTTGTAGAGTGCTGTCCCCTTTACACCTAGGGCTTGGCTTCCAGTTAAGGTATAGAGAGAGTAGCAAAGTATAAGAGAGCAAAGAGGAAAGCAGAGAAGAGTAAAGAATAGTGATTATGATTTGAGAGAGTGAACTTGATAATGAGCTGACATTGTTTGTACATATTATGTTCCTCTCACACATCCATTTATGTTAAATTATGAAAAGAGGAGGATTGTGATAATTGAATATTTCATTAAAAATGTTTAAATAAGGAGAGAAAAGAAAAAATCAATTACTAATTTCCTCCAAAATTTCCTTAATTTCTTTGAATTTAATGGAATTTTTGAAGAGTGTGTGTGAAGAAAGCTGCTATTATCCCACATTTGGCCTTACATACATAGTAAACAAGGTTTTCATCTGGGCCTCTAGCCTATTTAGAACTCTTTACTAATTCTATGTTATTAAGTTTGTGTTGAAGTCAGTCCACTATGCTCCCTTCCTACAACAGTCTGTACAGCTGCAAATAGTGTTGTCTATTAGGTTACTTTGCTCTCTTCTAACAATGGTCTGCACAGCTACAAATAGTGTTATCTATTGAATTGCTTTGCTCTCTTCCAACAATGGTCTATATGACAGTGAGCAATGTTGTACATTAAGTTGCTCTGCTTCTCTCCTATACTAGTAGTTTGCACTGTTATAAGTCAGGTTGCTCTGCTCCCTTCCCACAACAGTGAGGCCACAGCTAGCTCACTTTGCTTACTACTTGTTCCAATTTATTCTAATTTTCCCTAATTTATTTGCATTTTTGAGTAAAAAAAATGTATATGTGAAAAAGTTGAACTATGTGTTAGTGCCATCTTCCCACATTAGTCTCGCATATATACTAGATTCATTTATGAAACAATAAGCCTAATCTTAGATAGGACTTATTGGAAATCTTTGAACTAACCACAAAGTATTTATAGATCTTATAGGTCTCTTATGAACTTTAAAATTATCTAGAGATTTGTTAGACTAATACATTTTCAAACTCTGACTTGAGTTGTTACCAGAGTTACAAGTAGTAATAAATGATAATATAGAGTTATTATAAATATAGATTAAAAAGAAAGAGAATAGCAAGTTTTCTTTTTTTGAGTTTTTTTCTCTAAATCTTGAGATTATACTCTGTAGCTCTCTTAACTATCTTAGGACATTCTTAAAGAGTACAATATAAGTCTTATACCCTTCACTTTTGATATAACTCTTTTGAAAATTTTAATTTAACATTGCAATTGAAAACCATGTAATAAATTAGTGAAAAAAGTAATTTTAGTTGATTTCCTCAGTATCCCCTAACAAAAGTTTCTCTAGTAGCAGCTACAAGCCTAGAAGCAGAAAAGAAGTTAGACTACCCCATATCTACTACTATGTGGCTTAACAAACTATATAGCAATATCTGTACTCTAAGCAAAATCTGGGTTCTAGACTACTAATTCCTAGCTCCTGTTCTGAGTTTTGCCTATTTAAGGTCATCTAGACCTGTTATCAAAGTTATTCTCATAGTACTACTCTTTTATTTATATGTTAGCACATCTGGTAATTTTCTTTAGTTTATATAATAAAAAAATCAGAAAACTCCAGAACCTAGAGATATGCTACTCAGACAAGCTCTGTATAATAAATCATTGAATTTTTTTTTAAAAAAAAGATATGCTACTCAGATAAAAAATAAAATAAAGTTAGTCTAGAATATTATTAATCTTTAAAGACAATAGTAGTAGTAAGGTTTGAACTCATGTGAACTTGCATTTACTAGGAATTAAGAAGAACTTAAATCCAGCATCTTAAACCAACTCAGCTATGCTACCTTGCAAGTACATTGGTATATCTACTTGATAATACATATTGCTTTTAAAAAGGGAGAATGAAAAGAGTGGAGATGAAAGTCTATTTTATTTTTTATCTCTTCATCAAGCCTTGATTACACTTCCAAACTTTTCTGATAGCTTTAAGATTATCTTTTGAAAATCCAGATATTTTATGAGCATTTTGAATTAAATTATAAGTCATGAAAACTCAGACTAACTATTAAGTACACCTTGACATCCCTGACATTGTTAGTTGAAATTCTGAACATCATCAGAAAGTATCAATGAATTCTTTTAAGGTACATGACTTGCCAAAAATTTGCTTGTATACATGCTGCCCCTATTAATCTTCTCCAAATATCACCATAGTTTGAATGCTTAGACATTCCTTGGTGTTTTACTATATTACACAACTATCTCTAAATAACTGACATGTTATAGCATAGTTCTGTGCACCCAATAGTTGGCTAGTCTTTGGTATTCACATTCCTAGCTTGCTAACCCAGACATATGAGATATGTATTGCCTTTACTTTCCTTGAAGTACATATTAGTACTACTAAACTCATGGAATTTGAATTTTGGTTTAATATTCTCTCACAATCCCACTTCTTTGCCATCCCAATTGATTATAGCTTATATAACTCATTTTAAAGCTGAGGCCAATGTTCAGCCTTCAGATATAGAAAAGCAGCTTGCTTTGTTTTATGCACTCATAAAAACTAAACTCAAGACTTTGTTTGAGTTAATCATCAACCAATGGGAATAAATGAGTAAATTTGTAGGTTGTAGGAATTTGTGTTGTGAATGACTATGTTGATTTGTCTATTCTGGGTAAAAGATCTCTCTTCACCATTATTCCACTCACAAGAGACATTCAAAGTATATTTAAGTTGCTTGATGTAGACCAGCCAACAGATTACTACTATGAATGTCACTGTATTGAGATAAGATAGCTTATTGGCTACTTACTCTCTTGCAAGTGGTGAACCTTCAGTGAGCATTAATGATACAATTGCAATATTTGTGGAAGCTGCCAGCCAACCTAGCAATGCAACTATATCAATGAAATCTGTACTTTCAACTATACCCTTAGTGTCCAAGCAAGCTGAAATTTCTATTATTGCAGTGGGATGAGTAAGCAACCTATTAGAACACGAAGTCTCAGTCTGAAGTGTGCAGAACTTATTCATTGATGTACCTATTAGAACACGAAGTCTAACTATATCAGCATGATATATGAAACAGTCTAAAAAAGGTCTTTACCTCAGTCTGAAGTGTACAGAACTGAGGTGTAAGAAAAATTTGCACTAGCAGACATACTTGCTTACTAATCAATCAGAAGATAATGATGAGAGAAAATAGAGACGAAATAATAGTCCACAAAGGACATATTCAATACCCCTCCTCGTCAAAGATCTCTCATGCACGTACTCCAATCATTTCTCAAAAATATGAGAACTTCTCAGCACCAAGCAGCTTTGTTATTATGTCTGCAATCTGTTCTTGCATAGCCACATGTAGACTTGAGATCGTTCCTTGGTCCTCTTGATCACAGACATGTCTGAATTTAATGTCAATGTGTTTTGTGTGATCATTGATTTGTCCAGATTTGATGAGATCCAGGGCACCTTGATTGTCAATAAGAAGTGAAGTAGAACTTGTTAATGCCATGTCAAGTGAGCTAAATAAAGATTGATGCCAAAGAATTTCCTTGATAGCTGTCGACGCAATAATGAATTCTACCTCAATAGTTGACAGTGACACTGATATTTGCTTCTTAGAACCTCATGAAATTGCCCCTCCATCCGACAATACTGCAAAACCTGAAATTGACTTCCTGTCCATGCGGTCTCCTCCCCAATCTGAATTAACATAAACTATTGGCGAAGCGTAATTTGAGTTGTTGGCTTGGAACTCAAGTCCATAGTGACTTGTTCTGCAGAGATACCAGAAAACATGTTTGACAGCTTGCATGTGAGTTCTTCCAGAACAAGCGACATGACATGAGAGTACTCCAACTGAATATGCTATGTCGGGACATGTACATATCATCAGATACATCAGAGATCCAATACATCTCTGATATTCCGTGATGTCGATCTCGGCTTCTGTTAACATTGGAAGTTGTAAGTTGGCTGCCATTGGGATCTTTGCCGGTTTGCAGTTTGCCATGCCATGCCACTCTAATATAGTCTTGATGTACTGTTCCTAAGAAATTGTAAGTTTTCTCATTCCATTGTCCATCTCTGTCCTCTCAATTTTCATCTGCAATATCCACTTTGCTTCTCCCAGATCTTTCATCTCGAAGCGCCTCTTGAGGTCTTCCTTGACAGTTCTGATGTGACTGATATTGGACGAAAATAGAAGGAAATTGTCAACATAAATGGCAATCACAAAGAGTTTCCCATCGATGATCTTTGTAAAGACTCCGTGGTCGGCATCACTCCTCTTGAAGCCCAGCTTCTCTAGCTGTCCCTTCAACTTCAGGTACCACTCTCTAGATGCTTGCTTCAAACCATAGAGTGCTTTGTGTAGTAACCACACTTGTCCTTCCTTTGCCTTAACTCCTAGCGGTATCCTTATGAAAATCTCGTTCTCAAGGTCCCCATTTAGGAAAGCCGATTTGACATCCATCTGATGAATATGCCAGCGATAACGATTTGCCAATGCAAGAAGTGTTTGAAGTGTCTGGTGGCGTGTGACAGGTGCAAAAGTCTCATTGAAGTCTATTCCAGAGATCTGCAAGAATTCTTGGGCAACAAGCCATACCTTGTAATGTTCCACCTGGCTGTCCTCGTCAAGTTTAGTCTTAAAGACCCACTTGCACCCTATCACTTTGCGTCCTACAGGTTTTAGAACTGTGCTGAACAACTCTTGTTTGACAAAGGCCTCTAATTCCTCTGCACATGCTTTCTTCCAATAAACTGCATCATTCCTTGACATAGCTTCTTCATAGGTGACTGGGTCCTTCATTACAAGTACTGTATTTTGTGGTTCCTCTGACTCTCCAGGCACTTTCCGTCTTGAATAGGATGTCACAGAGTACCAGAGATCATCATCTTGAGTTGGAGTGTGTTTTACTCTTGTTGATCGACAAAGTTGGATAGGTGCGTTCTCCACAGTTGTTTCTGTAGTGTCACTCTTTCCAACATTGTTATTCTCAGCAACTAAATTCTCAACCTCCCTATTCCTTCCCTCTATATCCATGGGAGACCCATCAGACTCAGGCACTTCTTCATCAATTTGAATTGTCATGCACTCAGAGGTCTCTGGAGTTTCAACAAACATCACATCACGAGAAACATATACCCTCAGTGGATTTCGACTGTCACTGACTATGTATCCCTTTCTATTTTGAGGTAAGCTAATGAAACAACCCTCTACTGTCTTGGCATCTAACTTCCCTTGTTTGTCATCAGGTACATGAACATATGCTCAGCATCCAAAAATTCGGAGATATTTTACTGATGGTTTCTTGAGGTGAAAGGCTTCATATGGAGTTTTGTTCTCAGATAGCACTCGTGTAGGTAGTTTATTCACAATTTCTTGAGTATATTGTACTGCAAATGGCCACAAATTCCTGGGTAAATCTGATTCATGTATCATGGTTCTCATTATTTCCAAGATGGTCCTGTTGAGGTGCTCTGCTATCCCATTCTCCTATGGGGTACTTGCATTCGTCACCTTGTGGTGCATACCTCTGGATCTCAACTATTCTTGAAATTCTGTACCCATGTATTTGCCACCTCCATTAGTTCTCAGAAGATTAGCCTTTTCCCCTGTTTCTATTTTGGAGCGTGTGATCTACTCCTTCAAAATTTTAGAAGTCTCATCTTTGCTCTTGATAGGTTTTACCCTGATATAATGCAAGAAACTGTCAACAAATGTCACAAAATATCGACTCCAGGAATAGCCTTCAATGTCAAAAGGTTCATAGACATTGGAATAAATCCTGTGTAATCTCCTAGGATTTTCCACATCGGATTTCTTAGGAATTACATTCCATGTTGTCTTCCCTTTTATGCATGCTATACATTCACCATCTGCATGGTTTGTGCCATCATCTATAAGTTCCATTCCTGTCACCATTGATGTTTCAAGGAGCTTCTTGACAGAACGTGTCATTGCATGTCCAAGTTGTTTGTGCCATATACTGAGTGACGCCTTTGCAACATGTGCAACATGAGGATTGGGCACAACAGTTGCCATCTAAGACCCACAGTCCCTTCCTATTTTTGGCTCTTCCAATAATTGATCTAGCTTTTGAGATCTTGCATATGTTTGTTCCAAAGTTGACAGTGTATCCCTTCCGGACCATGTAAGTGACTGACAGCAGATTGTTTGTTCCTATATCCGGGATGTAGTATACATCCTGGAGTTCAAACAATCTTGATGTTCCATCAACTGTCATTGAGATCCTAACTGATCCTGATCTGACTGCCTTGATGATACTGTCGTCACCTAAACCAATTGAAATGGGTGTCCTGAATGGGAAATAGTTGATGAACCATTCCTTTCTGGATGTCATTGGTGATGTTGCTCCTGAGTCAATAATCCATCTACTTTTTAGATCTGAGGTCGCTTCCTGTGCCATAAAGAAATGAATGATGCTTTCTTTAGTGGTTGCGGCAACCTTTGCAGTCTGGGTTTTTAATCCTTCTACTCTTTTGTTCTCAGGAACTGTCCCAGCTGCCTGATCGGCCTTCAACTTCCTACACTCCGATTTGACATGTCCCTTCTTTTTACAATAGTAACACTTCACATTCTTCTTCTTCGCATCACTATCAGTAGAAGGACCCTGAGAAGGCTTCTTTTCCTTGCCATCTCCCATCAATGCGACGTGTGAGGCATTGCTATGAGAATTTTCTTCTATCAAGATCTGTTTTGTAACAAACTCCATCGTCAACTTGCTCTCCTTCTTCATGTATAGATATTGTCGAAGTAAAGCATATGAATCTGGCAGCGACATGACCATCACTGCTGCAATTAAGGAGTCCTTTAGATCGTGTCCAAGAACCTTGAGTCTGTGAACCTTTTGATACATTTGACTGAGCTGATTTTCCATTGGAATAGTATCAAGGAAGATACACCTGAAGATATCTCCAAGTAATTGAACTATCATATATTGTCCCTTTCCTTTATAGCACTCTTCCAAGTAATTTCATACCTCTGATGCCAAAGTATATAGAATAACAGCACTGAGCAGTTCCTGTGACAAGTTTATGGTAATTTCTGCTTTTGCCTGATAATTGTGTGCCTGCCATTTTTCATAAGCAGTAGTAGTGGCAGGTTGGTCCTTTGGATCAAGGGCTGTTTGTGGTGGACATTATTCAGTTCCTTCAGCAATTCCAGACAGTCCCCTCAGATATAGTACAGTTGAGACTTTGTACTTCCAATCATGGTAGTTTGACCCTGTGTTGTCCAAATGAGGGATGTCATACATGCGGTCTGGTTTTGAGCTCATCTTGATCTGATGTGAGGTTTAAAATAACTTAAGTTCTTGTGCTTCTCTTTTGTTAATGGTTTAGGTAACGGGGCCCATAATCTATTATTGCAGTAGGATGAGTAAGTGACCTATTAGAACATGAAGTCTCAGTCTGAAGTGTGCAGAACTTATTCATTGATGTACCTATTAGAACACAAAGTCTAACTATATCAGCATGATATATGAAACAGTCTAAAAAAGGTCTTTACCTCAGTCTGAAGTGTGCAAAACTGAAGTGTAAGAAAAATTTGCACTGGCAGACATACTTGCTTACTAATCAATCAGAAGATAATGATGAGAGAAAATAGAGACGAAATAATAGTCCACAGAGGACATATTCAACAATTTCTCTAGTCAGCAAATTGCTCAATCTATATTGTTTGGTCAACTGAGAGCATCTGTATCTAGTCTTTTCAACAATATCTCACTTTTTATCAAACTCAAAGGCTTTTCTTTGACTCCAGAAAGCTCAGCAGAAAGCCCAATTCAAGTATTCATTATTGAAAGTCTATATTCTCATTGAGTTGTATTCAGTCTGACTTCTGTTACTAGGAAAGGGTCCTTGGATGCTATGTCTCATTTGGTTTATTGCTTCAGTTATCACTAGTTCCTTTTGTGAGTTGTAATGATATTGACCTATCCAATGGTAGAGTGATCTGATTGGTTTATTTTGTTCCAGTCCTCCTTGTTCTTTTGTTTGTTCTTCAAGAACACTACTTTCATGAAAGCTGGTCCTTGTCAAAATGAGTTTGAACCTACAAAAGGAAAAATTGTTGTTTCAGTGATGTTTATGGGATAGATAAGATGAAAGAGATATGTTCTATTATTCTTAGGCTCCATTCTAGATAGTTGCATTGTATTTAGATCTAATGATAGGAACTACAAGACATCATTGTCTTATTGAAAGACCCTACTGTGTTCATATCTCTTAGTAGTAAACTCCCAAATGGTATACTCCTCACTAGGTCTGTCAAATGAGAATTGCTGTTATATGTGTCAATTGATTGTACTTCTTTTTTCTTCAGGTCCCTTGACACTGGTAAAATCTATAGCTATTATGGTTCAGAGCTGAGGATAGAGATATAAGGGAATATTCTATTGATTTGTCTAATGGTAGATATGTTTCTTTTTATACTAGGATAAATACTACTAGAACATTCTGTAAACTCATAGAAAGGTAGAATTACAAAGAGAAATAAAAAACAATGAATCTTTTTAGAGAGCTTTATGGCTGTGTTTGTTTACATGACTCGGCTTGCTTACTGAGGTCTAAGAATATTCTATACTCTCCCTCAAGCTAAAATTAGTCCTAGTATGCAAATAAGAGGTTTGAACTTGTGGGAAGATAGTAGCTTTATTAAAATATCAGCAGTCATCTTGGTAGGACAATAGGTGATTTTGATGAAGCCATCTTTGATTTTCTCATGGATAAAGTAGTAGCATATGTCAATGTGTTTTGTTCTGGCATAAAACTGATCTAGTTCAGCATGTGTGAGGGAGATGGCAGACTGATTATTATTATATATGTTGAGTGGAAATGTGATAGGGCTAATGAGTTTGGAGAGAAAATTGTAGAACCAGATTGCTTCCTTGGCTGTATAGATAAGAGCAATGTACTCGGCTTTTGTGGTTAATAAAGAGATAATTTCCTACTGTTTTGATGACCATGAGATAGCAGCACCATTTAAGATAAAGGTATATTCAGACACTGCTTTCCTATTATCAAATGACATTCCATTAGCATTAGTGTAGATTTAGAGTCCAGATATTGAGTTTGGGTTATTGTAGGTGAGTCCATAGTCTCAAGAGCCTTTCAAATACTATAGTACTCGTTTTTCTGCCTTCTAGTATATTATTCCTGGGTTATTAAGAAATTGTGATAGGTTTCCAACTATGAATACTAGGTTTGGTTACAATCCAGATGAATCCTTCAATAAGTTCTTGATAGGGGAATTTTTTCATTTTAGTAGTTTTTTTAGGAGTTGTGGGGCATTGATCTTGACTGAGCTATATAAATAGATCAAGAGGTATAGAGGCTAGTTTGCACTTCTCTATATTGAACTTTCATAGCAAAGAGTTGACATAGGTCTTCTACAATAGGATGAGGGTATGGCTTTTTCTATTGCAAGTCACTTTTATCCCAAGTAGCCAACTGATTGGTCCAAGTAGGGTAATCTTAAAGATGTGTTCTATTTTTTTCTGAATGTTATTGATTAAGGCAGGGGAACTTTCAGTGATGGTATTGTCATCAACATGGATAGCCATAAGTAATATATCTTTGTCTTTGATGAGACAATAAATTACATAGTCTGAGTAGAGTAGATAGATGTTAAGTTTTTTGAGTTTCTTAGTCAGCTTCTCATACTATTTGCAACTTGACTATTTGAGTCCATGTATTGTGTGTTGTAATTGAATAACGTCTTTGGGGTTGCCATTTGTATAATGTGGTGTCTATTCTATATAAATTTCTTCTTCTGGGCTGAATTCTCTATTTAAAAATACAGCTGAGTAGTCAAATACTTTGATATCCCAATCAAGATATGTTACAATAGATAAGATGGTTCAAAGTGATGATAGTTTAGTAGTAGAAGAGAATGTTTCAAAATAGTCTACCCCTTATACCTAGGTAAATTCATATGTAACAAGTCATGCTTTGTATTTATCAATTTCGCCATTGGTCTTTCTTTTGATTCTAAGTGTCCATTTTGATCCTATGATATTTTTATCAGGGGGTCATAGGATAGCACTATTAAGACTCTAGACTCTAGTTGAATATGTATTTTAACTTAAAGCCTATATCTAATACTTGATATCTTCATACTTTTCATTAGAGAATCTAGTTAAGGTTTTCAGTAAAGTTATATCAGAGGAGAGATATCAACAAGACTTTGAGTAGTACTCTTGTAGTTGTCTTAAGACAAGTAAGAGTACCAATTCCTTAGAGTAAGATTTTATAGAGGGAATACAGAAAGAGAGAACTTGTCATTCTCTTCTCTTTTTGGTCTGTATTTATCCTAACTAGGTATTGTGACTATGTTACAATGTAGTAACACTAATTATAACTATGGGTGACTAGTTAAGTAATAGTCCAGTGACAGAAGCGATGAAGGTGACAATTTGAGTCAATGTCTAATAATGGGTTAGTCTGATGTTGTTCCATTTAGCACAAGTCCAAAGATAGAAAAAAAAATAGTCTGAGATTTCTCCAAAGAGTCCTATCCATTTTGTGAGTCCATTGTCTCTTAGAGTTCTCAGACATTTACTGTATAGTAATATATTTCTTCACTTTTAACTTGTTTCTTTTCCTTATTTAGTACTTTGTAGATTTCTCCACTTTGTTTATGCTCTGTAAATTTGATGCTTTTCTCAATCTGAATGGTTTTGATGTTCTCATAATATATCCAATGTCCTTGAATGCCCTTTTGATCAAGTCCTATCCAGCATCCCTCTTATGCTTGTACTTCTAGTTTGTTGCTATTACTGTTATGTGCCATGACCTTGTATCTCTATTTGTATAAGTTTTGTAAATTAGGTTTGCTTCCATTAAATGCCTCAAATGGTGTTTTCCTTCCTAATGCTCAGATAGATGTCTAGTTCTTTAACCAGGTAGCATGCTTTAAGACTTTATCCCATAGGAATTCTGGTAAGTTAGCAGCATGTAATATGGCTCGTACTTTTTCTAATAGTATTTAGTTTAGTCATTCTGCTATTTCATTGTGTTCAAAGGTATTATAAACTGTGAAGCAATGTTGGATTCCTTGTTCTGCAAGGTATTTGTTAAATTCTTTGCTTTTATATTCTCTACTGTTATTAGAGTGCAAGAGTTTGATTTTAATTCCATAGTTCTTTTCCTATTGTACATTAAGAGCCTGAAATAATTTAAGAGTTTCACTCTTTTTGTGCATAAGGAATACTAAGTAATGTGTCACCTTGTTAGTGAATGTGACATAGTATTTCTTATGCTGTGGAATTTCTATTAGGGCTAGTCCCTATATATCAGTGTGTATCTCGTCTTTTATTTTTTCACTTGCTTTCATTTCTAATACTTTGGAGATAGGTTTTCAAGTCATTCTGCTATGCAAGCATGATTTGCACATTTCCTTGGGGGTGTCCTAGGATTTGTCAAGTTCTATTCTGTCTGCTAGGTGATCCTTGACTAGTTTTGTTGCTGTATCTATTGATATATGACCCATTAGTCTATATAGCTTATCCAGTATTACAGTGAGTGGGTCTTCTGTTATTGTATTTGCTTGTAATGGTATTTTAACTCAAATGCCATATAGTCTATTTGTGATTGGAATTGTCCCTATTTGATGGTTCTTGGGATCAAGAATTTGGCAGTTCTGTTATTTGAAGTGAAGTGTATATTCTGCTTGGGTGATGTATGTAACTGATAGAAGAGTGACACCAAGGTTTGATGTGTATAACACATTCTTCACATACATCTTTTTGCTCTTATCTCTATTAGGCACTTGAACAAATATGTTTCCTTTCCCTATTACTTCAAAATGTTTCTTATCTGCTACAAGAATTTCTTGAGGTTAAATAGGTTGAAAGTTTGTGAGTCTATGATGTGATGGTATCATGTATTATATGGCTTCTGAGTTATAGATCTCAAGTTTGTGTTCTAGTCTTATGGTAGTTGTCATAACTTGGCAAATTGGCTAAGTCATTATTTATATTTCTTTTCTTATTTACAACTACAAGATGGAGTGTGGGAAAGTATCATGTGACTTTGTCACAATTGGTGTGACGGAGGTCACAGTCACAGTCACAGTGGGTCACATGACAAGAGTAACATGAGGACCATGAGAGAGCAAGCGTATAGCCACAGTAGTAAAGTGTATAAGTAGTAGAGAAATGAGTGAGAACTCCATCGAGTTCTCTTTGTCAAACTCTGAACAAAGAGACAGTTGGCTTAATTCTGGTCATTGGACTTTAGACACTGACAGTAGTTACTATTGCTGCAAAATTGGTAGAGGTAAGTAGTGTTTTCTCTGTAGTTTTGTGTGTTCCTTTAGATTTTTCAGCTTCATTGTTGTCTCTAAATATGTCCTCAAGTTCTGGTATGTCATTATTATCTTTGTTCTCTATTGGTAGCTGATTAATTTCTTCCTGTTCTATTTTGTAGTTTATTGTAAACCATGTGGCATCTGTAGTACTCTCTGCTTGGGCTATATTAGCCTTTTCTTTGTGGGTTTTGACCTTCTTTGCCACCTCCCTTTGCCCAATAGTCCTTTGCCATGTGACCTTTCTTGTGGTAGTTGTAGCATTCCATCCTATCTGGGCATTTTTTTTGGTTTTTTGCTGCTATTTCCACTGTAAAATGTAGTCCTAAAAGTAAAAGGGGAGAAGACAACAAGAGAGATATGAAACAAAGTAAAGACAAAGCATGAAAAGAAATCAAAAATAGTCACAGTTGACATGGGAAAAAAGCTACAGGATGAGAAATATCCAGAAGGAGAAGATGTAAAGGCTCACCTAATGAAGTTACAGACTATCCGAGAAGAATTAACCACAATAGATATAGACTCTAGAAATGAAAACTTCATTGCTATAGTACTAGGATCACTTCCAGTATCATATGAAATATACTTATCAGTACTCACTGGTGCAGTAACACTCCTAGGTAAGAACTTTAACCTTGATATAGTATTACAGAGAATTAATGACAAAACTAAATGAAAGACTATGCAAACCAAAAAGAGAGGTGAGAGAGAAAATAGTGAGTCTGGTATCACTGATGCAATTCCTTACTTGATGACTGCTTGCTCTGATTTCTATAATGTATTTTATTAATGGATATTACTTTATAGCTTCTTTTTCTTTTGTTGTTGGGTTTGTTGGATTAGCTACCTGGAGCTTAGTTGGTTCTGAGATTGTTCCAGTAGGTCCATTATTAAAGTGGTCACTCAGACCAGTAGCATTGACTATAAAAAGAAAGTGATCTTGGAAGAAGATCTAATTGGTTCTATCAGCTTTGCATGCAGGGAGTTTAGCAAAGTATTCTCTGAGTTTGGTTGTGGATACAAGAGAGATTGTTGACATAGTTTCAGAATATTATGTGAGTGTAAAAAGATGAGCGCTTTGGTTGGCTATGTGCAAGTGGGGCCAATAACCTATATGTTATTGATAGACTGTGATAGCCCTTAATAATTACCCAAGGTGAATGTTTAAGAAGAACTCAATGGAGTTCTTTGTTGGATTGCTTAACTACTTATATTACTTTATAAGTGGCTATATACTACTAGTCTATGATCGCATGTCTTTCTGAAATATTCTATGATCACATGACCTTGTCACATGATCAGATTACCTAAGTTCCTATACTATTTATATCTTGACTTTGTTGTATAACTTGATATTGTGAATCAAGTATTTAAATGCATGGGAATTTATTTCCTTTTTGGGGCTCTTATAACAGTGCTCCCTTCAAGTTTCCTTGTCTCAAGGAATTTTTCTATTGTTTTCAATTTTCCTTTCATCTCTTCTCTCTTTCTTTCTCATATCTTTTTTTTCTTTATCTATATAGCAATTTTGCCATGAACTTATGAGGTAATTCCTGACTAAACTCTTTTTTTTCTTCTTTTAGCTCCTGTTACCTTAGTTCTTTAGCCTCTTTCTTGTACTCCCTCTTAAACTCTTCTACCAACTCTTTTATGTTCTCCAAGTTTTTCCTATTCTTCCACATATCTTCCTCTGCTGTATACCCTTTCTATCATACTAAGAACTTTTCCTTCCCTCTTATTGTTCTCTTGTTTAAGATTTTTTCTATCTCAAATTCCTCTTCTTCCTCGATTATGACTAGTTTTGGTGGTATCTTCTTCTGTCCCTCTACTTGTGGTTTATAGAGCTGTACTCTACTTATGTTGACTACAGGGTGTATTCTAATAGACTTAGGTAGTTCTAATTCTATTGCATTACTAGAGATAATTTCCTTTACTTTGTAGGGGTCCACAAAACATTCTGTCAATTTCTTTGATCTTCTTCCCTTTATCTGCCATTTTAAGTACTTTATACTTAACAGTACTAAGTCCTCTATTTTGTATTCCTCTCCCTCTCCTTTCTTTCTATTCACAAACTTCGTTATTTCCTTTTGTGCTTTTTCCAGTGTTGCTTTCACTTCCTCCTGGATTTTTCTCATTTTTTCTACAAACTTTCCTGTTGCTTTGTACTTCCTCTTTCTTCTTTCCTCAAATCCCATTCTTGGGTCTTGACCATAGTTTACTTTAAATGGAAACATTTTTGTTACTGTATGAATTTTGTTATTATATGCAAATTTTGCTGTTTCTAACTAGTCTAGCCATTGCTCTTGTCTATGGTTGATGAAGACCCTCAAATACTATTTCAATTCTTGGTTGATCCTTTCTGTTTGCTTATCTATCTGTAGGTGATAGGCTGTTGAGAGTTTTGTTTGGATTTTCAATAATTGGTTCAGTTTCTTTATTATTCCTATTGCAAACTGTACTCCTCTGTCCAATACAATACTTTCTGGAAGTCTATGTAACTTCCATATATGATCTTGGAATAGCTTTGCAAGTCCTTTTGCTAATGTCTTTTCTGTCGTTACTATAAAATACACCATTTTGCTAAAATAATTGCATACTACTAGAATAGCATTGTATCCCTAGACTAGTAGTAGCTTAGTGATAAAGTCTGCTGAGATATAACTCCATGGCTTTTCTGGGATTGCATTGGACAATAGTTTCCCTGCTGATGCTTTACTTTAATTCTTGTATCTTTGACAAGTATCGCATCCCTTTACATACTTTCCCACTTTTTTTGTTACTTCTGGCTACCAGTAGTTCCTGGTGACCAACTCTGTTGTCTTCTATCTTCCTCTATGCCCTTCTACTGGGGTATTGTGATGCAACTATATTACTTCTCTCCTGAGTTCCCCTTCTGGTACATACACCCTTCCTTCTTTTATTACTACCTTGTCTTCTATTTTCCATTCTTTATCTTTTAATATCTTTATTCCTGCCTTCTTTAACTCCTCCACTGCTTTCACTACTCTTTTGTCTCCTTCCTGCACTTTCTTTATTCTTTCTCTTAAGTTTCCTTTCTCTACTAGCATTTCTGCTCCTCTGACCCATTCTGGTTTTATCAACATTTGATCTTTGTTATCTTTTTTCACTCCTTCTTGCCAGTCTGGTCTTTTGCTCAGTCTATCTGCCTTTTCCATGCTCTTTCCTAGAATATACTTTAATACAAAGTTGAACTGTGATAGATACAAGGCCTATCTCGCTTGTCTCTGGTTTAACTTTTAGCTTATCATGAAGTACTAGAGATTTTTATGATCTGTTCAGATTTCAAATTCCAGCTTTGTCCCTTTCAAATAGTATCTCCACACTTCTAGACATCTGATTACTACTAGTATCTCTTTATTGTGGATTTTGTAATTTCTTTTCATGGTATTTAACAATTTAGAGATGAAGGCTACTGGTCTTTACTTTCCATTCTCACATTTTGTTGAAAGTACTCTCCTAGTTGTGTAATCTGAGGCATCTGCTTCCACTCTTATTTCTCTATCTATGTCTGGAATAACCAAGACTGGTTCCATAGTGAACACTGCTTTGAGTTTTCCAAATGTCTCCTCTTACTCTTTCTCCTATTTCTATTTCTGTTCCTTTCTAACCAGTACATGTAATGGTATAGCTATTCTAGCAAAGTTTTTTATGAACCTCCTATAATAGTTAGTAAGGCCCAGGAATTTCTGCACTTCTTTAATGTTTCTAGGTACTGGCCAGTTGAGAACTTCTTCCACTTTTTTTTTCTGCATCTCTACTCCCTTTGGGCCAATTACTACTCCCAGAAATTTCACTTCTCTTCCTTTCCACTTGTATTTCTCTAGTTTTATAAACAGGTCATTCTTCTCTAGTCTTTTTAGTATCTTCTCTACCAACCTGTTATGTCCTTTCTCTGTATCTGTGACTACTAGAATATTATTGATAAAAGTTGCTGTATTTCCTTGGTTTATTAAGTCTCGGAACAAGTTGTTTATCATTGTTTGAAAAGTAGCTGGGGAATTGGTTAATCCAAAATACATAACTATGGATTTATATGCTCCGATATGTATTGTAAACACTGCTTTCCATTCATCTTCTTCCTTGATTCTGATATTATTGTAGCCACACCTTAGATCTAGTTTCATAAATACCTTTCTCTTCCCTACTCTATCTAGTATGTCTGCAATAAGAGGTAAAGGGTATCTATTTTTTATTATCCACTAGTTTATGTAGCGATAGTCTTGCACCATTCTTTGTATCCTATCTTTTTTTGCTACAAAATGTACTGGCAATGTCTATGGTGACTTAGAGGGTCAAATATATCCCTTTCTTAACTGATTCTCCACAAATGCTTATATCTCTTTTCTTTCCTCTCTTGACAAAGAGTAGACCTTTCTCTTTTTTGGTACAAATCCCTTCTTTAACTCTATTGCATGGTCCCAGGCTTTTTGCACTGGCATCCTCTCTGACTCTCTTTTTCCATCTCTAAAACCTTTTAAGTACTAATTTTCTTAGTGTTTCTTCATCCTTTTCTTTTTCTACTTTTTCTACTTTTTTTTTCTGCTCTTTCTGCTTTCTTTTTCCACATATAGGTGGACACCTTGTTATTTTTACTTCTTCTTTCTCCCAATCTATCTTTGGGTTATGAGCTGCTAACTATGGCATTCCTAATATCACTTCTGTTTTCCCTAGGTTATATATGTCCATTCTGACTCTCTCTACATACTCTTTAAAGAACATATTGCACTCAACCTAGTGTGTTATTGCTCCTCCCATATTTATTGTTTTATCCACATTTCTAACTAGGAGTGGGTTTCTTAGTTTCTCCATTTTGAACCCTTTTTCTTTGACAAAGGCTATGTCTATGAACAGGCCTATTGTCCTATTATCTAATAATGCTTTTACTGCTATCTCCTTATGACTTTCTAGTTTCTCCAGTTCTATTTTCATTCATACTTCTCTTAGCAGCTGTAATGTGTACTGCACATTCCTTATTCTCTCAGTGGTATTAGAAAAATTTAATTTATTGCCCAATTTTTCTGGGTGCAATACACTGTACAAGTTGTTAGAGGCCAGTTGAGAGCTCACTATTCTCCATTTTCTTTTGCCGACTCTTGTGGCATATTCACTACTCTTGCTTTATTTTTCTCCTAACAATTCTTGGCCATATGGCCCTACTTTCTGCAATGATAACATATTTTATCTCCCCCTCTTTCTCTGTCGATATCCATCTCATTTGGGTCTCTCTATGGACCCAATTGATTTCCCTCTCTATTGGTTATGTTTTCTTCTCCCCTATATTCTCTTTTATTGTCTTCCTACCTTCACATTATCTATCCTCCCCTCCCTCTATATAATCCTCCTTCAAATTCTCCTCTTGGCTGTATATTTTCCCCTAGATATGCTATATTTCTCCTTAATATCCTTTTCTCTACTCTGCTCTATCTCTGGTTTTTATCTAATCTTACTGCCCTTTCTTGCCACTCTTCAATGGTAGTCAGGGGCTCCTTTGCTTCTGCTAGCTTCCTTCTTATTGCTCTATTTAATCCCCTTTTGAATTCTTCAATGAGAGGTCTTCTCTCATAACTGCTCCCCTTGGCAACCTTTTTGAACTCTTGGATGTACTTATCACAGGTCCTTCTCCCTTGCTCTATTGTTTGCAACTGCTCTATCTTCCTCTCTTTCTCCAATATCTCTCCAAAGTCATTTCTTATTTTCATGAACAACTGCTTTGCTAATTCTACCTTTGACTCTCCTTTGGACAGCTCGTCTAGTAAATTATCCTTCCATACCTCTATCACTCCTCCCTATACATATGATAACACCCAGACCACCTGGGTCGTTGCTGCCTCTTTCGTCATTTTCATTCTAATATATAAACAAGCCGTGTTGATAAATGTGCTCATCTTCGCTATTCTTCCATAGAATACTTGAGGTCTTGCGACCTCTACTTGGCTTCTCTACTATTGGAGGAGCATGGTGCTGATCTGCTGCTGTAGGGTGGCGATCATTGCAAGGAGTTGTTCCTTGCAGGTTGGTAGTGGTTGTTAGTAGTAGTTGTTGGTAGGAGGCAGGTACCTAGGAGAGTTCCCCCCCTCTTGTTATTGTTGTTGTTGTCATGACATTTTGTATGGTGGTGATAGTGATGGTGATAGTGATAGTGAAGTAGATGGTGATTCGTACTCCAAGAACTCTTGATCCAGGGTGACTATCTAAGGCTACATTTAACAAGGAGCAAGATCTTCTCCTGTCTGGACTCCTACTATCTTATCAACTACTATCCTAATCAAATGGTAAATGATTGCCTCTAAGAAGAGGACCCCTAAGCTAAGTGGCTTCCTAAAGAATAATTACCAATCTCTTGCATATATCACTCACAATAGAGCACAGCACAGAGTTTATACTAAGAAGAGTATAGCAAACAGGCTCAATTACAAGGTCAGGACTCAAACAAGATACCTGGACTTGGTACCTAGTCTCCTCCCTTAGTCCCTAACTGACTGAGAAGTCCCCTTTACAGCTAGGGTCCACTATTCAAAATACTTATGAGTGTTATGACTTGGCAAATTGGCTAAGTCATTATTTATATTTCTTTTCTTATTTACAACTACAAGATGGAGCATGGGAAAGTATCACATGACTTTGTCACAATGTCACAAATGGTGTAACGGATGGTCACAAATGGTCATGTCACACAAGTCACAGTCACAGGGTATCACATGACTAGAGTATCACATGACTAGAGTAACATGAGGACCATGGGAGAACAAGTGCATAGCCACAGTAGTAAAATGTATAAGTTGTACAGAATTAAGCGAGAACCCCATCGAGTTCTCTTTGTCAAACTCTGAACAAAGAGACAGTTGGCTTAATTCCGGTCATTGGACTTTAGATGCTGACAATGAGTGCTATACTCACTAGCAAGGACAATGAAGAGTAAGTGAGTAGTGAGGCCATGAGATACAAGGTCACCATTGGGTATTGAGTTCTTATGTTATTGATAGACTGTGATAGCCCTTAATGATCATCCAAGGTGGATGTTCAAGAAGAACTCGATGGGATTCTTTGTTAGATTACTTGACTACTTATACTACTTTACAAGTAGCTATATACTAATAGTCTGTGATCACATGTCTTTCTGAAATGTTCTATGATCATATGACCTTGTCACATGATCAGATTACCTAAGTTCCTATACTATTTATATCTTGACTCTGTTATATAACTTGATATTATGGATCAAGTGTTTAAATGCATGGGAATTTATTTCCTTTTTGGGGCTCTCATAACACTATAGCTATTATGGTTCAGAGCTGAGGGTAGAGATGTAAGGGAATATTCTATTGATTTGTTTAATAGTAGATATGTTCCTTTTTATACTAGGATGAATACTACTAGAACATTCTGCAAACTTGTAGAAAGGTGGAATTATGAAGAGAAATAGAAAATAATAGATATTTTTAGAGAGCCCTATGGCTGTGTTTGTCTACATGACTCAGCTTGTTTACTGAGGTCCAAGAATATTCTACATACTAGAGTGGCTACCAAAGAAGCTAATGTTTTATTCTTCTATGCTTCAGGGTAAGCTTACTTGCAACACCTCTAGAAAAGTGATTTAAGGACCTCTAAATCTAAATTTGAGAAAGTGTTTGTAGGTGTAGGTACAAAGAGAGTTTGTGATCTTTTTACAGCTGTTTGTCAAAAGGAACTAGCAATTATCTTCATTAATAAACAGGATACTGTAGGCAGAAAGAGAAATAATAGGGACCAACAGTATATGAAACAAATACTTAATCAACTTCTTATTGAAATGAATAGATTCCAGCCAAATAAAAGTATTATTGTAATAGTTGCAACTAATTTCCCAGATTTGCTTGATCAGTAGAATCTACTATTGTTTTCAAGGAGCTTGTACTATTGTGATAGTGTGAGGCCCAAAATATATTCAGGCCTAAAATCAAACAAATTTTTCTGTTTTACACCCCAAAATTAGGACTAAGATGAAATCACCTGATAGGTAATAGGGAAGACATAAAGGACTTTACTGCCAAAAGCTAATTACTTAACTATGTAGCAGTATACCTGGGGACATAAGGTCACTACTACTAACAGGCCAATCACTTGAGAACTAGCAGAGCCAAGCCTGCAGTCCCATGGTATCATTGCCAAGAATAGTAGCTTAGTCAGGAGAAAGAAGCCTTATATAGAAAAGTCTGAAAAAATGCTTATTATAAAGGAATAAGACCAGTGGTCCAGCAGAAAATAAAAATAGCCATAGTATCATTTGATCAGTAATGGCTAAGAATAGAAGCACATCAAAACTGATCTACTACAATTAGAAACAAAGGAGTAACAGAGAGTCTCAGGGAGCTGTGGAGACAATACCCGAAATTCCCTGGGCAAGAAAGAAAAAAAACAGGTCCTAAGTTGCTAAGATAAGCCAAAGAAAAGAGAGATTGCCATGGGATTGGTAGTAGATAACCCAGTAACTTAGTAAGGGCAGAGTAGACCTAATAAAACTAATAGGAAATAATTAAGAAAAAATAAGAAGATGTAGGATTCTATATCACTACCAGAACAATCATTGTAATAATAGATTTATGACTGGATTTTATTATTTTCTCTATTTTTTGTATATTTCTTTTGTATTTCTCTAAACCTATAAAAACTCCCTACTTAGTAGAAAGAGGACAAGCAGCCTTAGTTGTCTCTTTCCTCTATTTGGGTTTTCAAAGTGGAAATCTATTTTTAGAGAGATCAGATCAGTGATTAAGGTGCTTTGACTCAAGACTGAGTCAAAAACAAAGAGACTATAGGACAAGTGACTTAGCTGTAAAGATAATGTCATAGGAGCTCTAAACAGAGTTTAGTATTACTAGGGAGTTGAGAATAGTCTGATCATATAGCTAGAGAGTGCTACTATGAGAACAACTTTGAAACAGGGTATTAGGACAATACTAGGCAGGCAGGACTCAGGAACAGGATGAGAACAGTAGTCCAGAATTGAGAATTGGATTTTGAATATTACTGCTACCACACTATATCAGCAGAACTTTATTTAATAACTTCTTTTCACCTTCCACTTTTGAATTCATTTTCCCACAAATTTGCACAAGAGACACTGTGCTAATACATGGTGTCAACTAGGGTACTTTCTTAGGAGATTATACACTTTATTTATTAAAAACTTTTATATTCACCACTACCTAGACAGTAGTTGAGAAACTTTAATTTAACAAGAAAATAGGTAAACCCCTAGCTACAACCAGCCTCTTCAATAGCATTAGTAAGGCTGGGTTACATTGATTAAACTGTTGCTATACCACTCCCCAACATCAGAGATTATGCTCAGATCCTCCATCCCCATATGCAGGAAGTAACAATTAGCAAAGGTTGATTCTGTATCACAGCTTTACCTTCAACAGACTGATAACCTATCAGATATTGATCCCACAAGAGAAACACCAGGATTTTCTGGGGCCAATTTGGCTAACATAGTTATGTAAATTGTTTTAAATCAGTTTCCAATGTAATAATCTAGTCAAGTCTCACTCTAATATAGGCTTCAAAGGAATGTGTAAAAGAAATAGACCTAGAACATTTGAGTGGGTTAGGGCCAAGTTCAATAACAAAGAGTTAGTGGAATGTATTAGTTTATTTGCATCCTTAGGATCAGATCATTATAAGAGCAGAAAGTCAATCTATCGACTAGAAAGAAAAGCTAGTTATAGTATATTATGAATTGTGGGTTCTAAACTGGCTAGTCTAAGTACTGCTAACTGTATGAGTCTTCAGGATGAACATGTTCTAGTTGTCTTGTACATTGACATTGCATACAGTTACTTGTGTCCCTTGTGGCTATGTCCTGGGTTATGTATGTATCTTGTTGGATGATGTTAAAATGTTATTAACAAAAGAATACTTTACAGACCTCCTAGCTTTCTATAAATGACTGCACATCTATTAGCTTAAAAGAATATCTAGCTGTTATTGATATTGCAATGGAAGGTCAAGTAGCTAAGAAAATTGGTATATCAAGACTATTCTCTAAAGATCCTTTACTGAATATCTCTTTTTTAGTCTATAGGTATGACAACATATCAAGTGATGCTAGTTCAGACATGATAATTGCAATTCAGACCACTTCTGCAATGGTCAAAGTATGTGTAGCCTACTTTAGGAACTCAGGTCTTTATATTTGATTTTCCAGTAATAGAGTTTTTCCAAGCTTGGTCTAATATTTTATGATAACAGGGATGAAAGAATTAGTCAAAAAATATCAAGAGAAAATAGAGGAAAAAGTTTCAATATAAGTAGCAATACACTTTTATTTACAAGTGAGAACTGATAGTATCATGTGTTTTGCAAGATGTTGAATTACAGTTGCAAGGTTACAAATGGATGGTGAGTACAAAATAACTATACTATCTATATACCTATTTTAAACAATAGGATCTGAAACAATAAGCAATCACATGCATTGTGCAGGCTCACATCAGATCCAAATTCCAACACAAGATGTCATAACTTGGCAAAACAGCTAAGTTATTATTTATATTTCTTTTCTTTTCTTTTCTTTTGCTTTTATCTTGGACTTACTACACAGAAGGGAGTGTGGGAAAGTGTCATGTCACAAGTGTCACACCATATGACAGAAAGTCACAGTGTCACATCACATGATTGGTCACATGATAGGCATGGGAAGATAGTGCACAGACCATGTAGTAGTTGTATAAGTAGTGTAGAAAATCTAATGGGAACTCTATTGAGTTCTCTTTGTCAATCACTGAACAAAGAGCAGTTGGC
>Ga0157361_1000187_pt1 | contig 31291 bp, 30 predicted proteins | sample AttlaeALBM2_FD_111481 | JGI IMG/M metagenome (GOLD analysis project Ga0157361, IMG submission 111481) | Fungus gardens microbial communities from leaf cutter ant in Ribeirão Preto, State of São Paulo, Brazil - Atta laevigata ALBM2 | ecosystem: Host-associated > Fungi > Mycelium > Unclassified ...
AGCCGGCCAGACGGATTTACACGACCAAACAACACGCCGGCCAACGCCTCACCGCCACCGGAGCCGGGATACCAGGCCTCCAGCACCGCCGGTACTGCATTAAGCCACGGCATCGTCACCGGGCCACCGGTTTCCAGCACCACAATGGTTTTGGGATGCGTTGCTGCCAGCGTTTTGATCAGCATGTTCTGCGCATCACTAAGTCCCAGCCCCTGCGAATCCAGTGCTTCGGACCGCCACTCATCGGCGAACACGATAACCGCATCCGCCCGACGCGCGGCGCTGACGGCTTCAGCAAGGTTATCGCCGCTGAGATACTCAACGTCTGCTGCGCCCGATTCTGCGCGTATTGCATGCAGTGGCGACGACGGCTGATACACCTTGTCCGTCTGTATGCCCATGAAGTTGACGCCCGGCAGACGCAGACTGCCCACTGGCGTAACGCACGATGAACCCCCGCCTGCCAGTACCCCGTGATCGGCATGCGCGCCCACGACCAGCAATCTTTGGGCACCGCGCGCCAGCGGCAGCATATCGTCCGCGTTTTTAAGCAGAACTATTCCCTGCTCCGCCTCACGCTGCGCGATCAGCCGGTGTGCCATATAGTCGATATCGCTGTGCGGCTGGGCTATGTGTTCAACGGCCCCTACGGCAAACAGGCTGCGCAGAATGCGGCGCACCATGTCATCAATACGGTTCTGCGGTACACGCCCCTCCGCCACGGCTCTCTTCAGCGGCTCACCAAACCAGACTTCTTCGTCAAGATTGGCACCGGACTGCACGTCCAGTCCGGCGAGCGCGGCTTTTTCTGCCGAGTGGGTGGCACCCCAGTCCGACATGACCCAGCCAGGGTACTGCCAGTCTCCCTTAAGAACATCACTAAGCAACCAGGCACTCTCAGAAGCCCAGTCACCATTGACCAAGTTATAGCCGGGCATTACCGAGCCTGGCTTGCCCGTTTCGATGGCCAGCTCAAACGCCAGCAAATCGGACTCACGCATGGCGGCTTCACTCAGATCGGAGCTGACGACCACCCGCCCTGTTTCCTGGGGGTTGAGGGCAAAATGCTTGACGGTTGAAACCACGTGCTGCGACTGAATACCTCGCACCGAGTGACCTGCCATGATGCCGGTCAGCAGCGGATCTTCAGAGAGGTACTCGAAGTTACGGCCGCCGCGGGGTTCGCGGATAAGGTTAGCGCCGCCTGCCAGCTGAACATTAAAGCCTTTGGTAAACGCCTCCCGCCCGACCAGCTCACCGGTCTGTTCGGCTATCTCAGGGCTGAAGGTCGAAGCCAGCAGCAGGCCCGAGGCCAGGGCAGTGGCATTATCGCCCGGACGAACATTGCCAAGAGCTGTAACGCCAAGGCTGGCGTCTGTCTGCTGCATGGCCGGAATGCCCAGGCGAGGAATGCCCGGATAGTAAGCAGCTGAGCCTATCGCGCCTTCCGGCAGCGGCTCATTACCCATCGGGATCGCCATCGGCCCTGACAGCCAGGCATATTTCTCATCTTCCGTCATCTGCGCCAGCACAAGGCTGGCCTTTTCATCGGCCGTCAGGCCCGCTTTCTGCCACTCATGGTTCATCAGCTCTCCTTCTTTTACCGGTGATCTGCCGGCGCGTCAGGCGTTACCCTCCGGCCGGCCTTTTTTAAGTACGCTGACCAGTTGCATTCCTGCATCAAGAATTTCACTGCGCGGCCGCGAAAAGCCGTCTTCCATCCAGTCCACCGCGATGTTCAGAAGCCCCCGCGCTACCGCTGTTGACACAATATTTTCCGTCACGCTACGCCCGGGGTTGAGCGTCTGCAGCAGGATTTGTCCCAGCATTTCACGCCAGCTTTTGCACACCTCCCGGGCTACCGGGCTGATGTACACGGCCTCAACGGCAAACATGCGCGCATCGTCAGGATCGGTGGTGAAAAAATTGAAAAAGCGTCCGAGCATCTCACGCATTTGCACGTCGGGCTCAGCAGTATTAACAGGTACATCCCGAATGATACCGATGATCCGCTGGCTGGTTTCACGGTGCAGGGCGAGGAAAAGCGCCTCGCTGTTCTGAAAGCTTTCATAAAAGTAGCGCTCCGTCAGACCTGCTTCTTCGCATACTGCCCTTACGGTTGCATTGTGGAAGCCGCGCTCGGCAAAGATACGTGCTGCCGCATGCAGCAGCTTTTCCCGTCTTTCCAGCCGACGTTCTTCAGCGGAATTGCCGCGATACTGTCTCATAGCGCCTCCTGTAGCGTAGACCGCAATGCTAAATATGACATGATTTGATGTCAAAAAAATTCACCACCTCTTAATCAGGTTATTGATCCGGCTTTTCAGATAACCAGACTGCTATTCTCATTACTGAAACATATTTGACAACAAACAATGTCACAAATAGACTGCCGGACGCACTCAGTTTCTGACATGGACCGTTGTCATTATTAGCCGGAGTAGATATGTCTTTGAAAGATTTTGCGCTTGCGCTGGTCGTTATCGTTGCGTGGGGGCTGAATTTTGTCGTCAGTAAAATCAGCCTGGAAGGCGTGCCGCCTATGCTGCTGGGCGCGCTGCGCTTTGCCCTGGTTGTGTTTCCGGCCATTTTTTTCTTCCGCCGGCCGCAAATACCCTGGCGCTGGCTCATCGCTTACGGCCTGACCATCTCCATGGGGCAGTTTGCTTTCGTATTCGAATCCATTAAACAGGGTATGCCGGCGGGCCTTGCCTCAGTTGTACTGCAGGCACAGGCGTTTTTCACGCTTATTCTGGCCTCACTGCTGCTGAAAGAAAAAATGACGCCGGCGGGCCTGACCGGCCTTCTGGTGGCGGCTGGCGGACTGCTGTTAATCAGCATGCAGGGCGCTCACGGAGCTCCGCTAAACGCCATACTGCTGACGCTGCTGGGCGCGCTGTGCTGGGCGTTGGGTAATTTGATCACCCGTCGTTTTCGCGGCGTGAACCCGATGGCGCTGGTTATCTGGGGCGGGCTCGTTCCGCCGGTACCGTTTTTTGCCCTGTCGTGGTTCATCGACGGACCGGACGTTATCGCCGCCTCGCTGCAGCACATTACGCTTACGTCGGTGCTGAGCATTCTCTACCTCTCATTTGTCGCCACCCATCTGGGCTTTGGCCTCTGGAGCCGCCTGCTGGCCATCTATCCGGCAGGTAAAGTGGCGCCACTGTCTCTGCTGGTTCCGGTCGTCGGACTGAGCGCCTCCGTCTGCTTGCTGGATGAACACCTTTCCACCCCCCAGTGGTGTGGCTGCGCGCTGGTTATGGCGGGGCTCATGGTAAACGTCTTTGGCTCGCGTCTGGCTCGCGCCGTCCGGCCGCAGCGCGCTTAGGCACGCTGAAACACAGAACAGAACTCACTGAAAACCGCAGGAGAAAACCAAGTGAAACCCGATCTGCTTACCCCTCTTACCCTGCCACGCGGCCCGGAGCTGGCTAACCGCCTGTTACTGGCCCCGCTGACTAACCAGCAAAGCAATGCTGACGGCACTGCCTCTGACGCGGACTTCCGCTGGATTGAGAGCTGCGCCCGGAACGGCTACAGCATGGTCATGAGCTGCGCCGCGAATGTGCAGGCGAACGGTAAAGCGTTTAAGGGGCAGCTCGGCATCTGGAATGACGATCATCTTCCCGGACTCACCCGTATGGCGGATATCATCCGCCGCCACGGCAGCGTTTCTTCCGTACAGCTTCACCACGGCGGCATGCGTGCCGGCTTTAACCTGCCGGGCTACGCCGTCGGGCCCAGCGCAAATTCAGCTTACGCCTCCCGGGGTCTAACGCAGGCTGAGGTTAAACAACTGCGCGATGATTTCATCACCGCAGCGCTCCGCGCGCAGCGTGCCGGCTTTGACGGTGCCGAAGTGCACGCCGCCTTTGGCTGGATCCTCAGCCAGTTCCTGTCGCATACCCTGAACCAGCGTCAGGACAGCTACGGCGGCAGCACAGAGAATCGCGCCCGTCTTATTTTTGAAATCATTGACGGTATTCGTGAGGCCTGCCGCCCGGACTTCCAGATTGGCCTCAGGCTGTCGCTGGAGCGCTATGGCATGCGATTTGAAGATATCCTGTACGTTGCGCAGCGCGCGCTATGTGAAGGCAAAATCGACTATCTCGATCTGGCACCGTGGGATATCAGCAAAGTCATGGAAGAGGGGGAGTTTGCCGGCCAGCGCGCAATCGACGTTTTTGCCCGCCTGCCTCGCGGTGAAGTCAGGCTGGGCGCATCCGGAAAGATTATGAGCGCAGCCAGGGCCCGTCAGGTACTGGACGCCGGTCTGGACTTTGTCATGATCGGCCGTGCCGCCATCCTGCAGAACGATTTTCCGCATCAGGTGCTTCAGAACCCCGACTACGTTACGCCCCCGCTGCCCGTCAGCGCCGCTTACCTGACGCAGCAGGGCCTCAGCCCCGACTTTATTAACTACATGCGCAACTGGGATGGATTTGTTGCGGACTGAATGACCTGCCAACGTTAAAAGGAAGAACCATGCTCAGCTACGTTAGCTGTCCTTGGGTGATAATGTGACATAACAATTTTGTGCAAATTTGCGACAGGATTAAGGGAGGTCAGAACGATCCCCTCGTGGCGTCGGATGCGAAATAACAATAAATTCAACAGAAGACGCCGTATCATTTTTGGCCTGATGCTTTGATCCTGGCGGGATTTCCAGCCCCTGCTGAGCCTCTATATGGTGTATCTCACCTTCCAACTCGATTGAAAGAACACCCTTGAGCACAAAGAAAAACTGTCTGGAAACGGAGTGAAAGTGTCGCTTTTCAGCAGTGCCCGGGGGCATTTTTTCATGAATCACCAACATGTCCTGACGGTTAACCAGATACCAGCCATCGCACTCATCGCCCCAGACATAGTGCTTCGCATTATCTTTTGAAATCACGACCCTTCTCCTTTAAGCACGTACCTATATTTCAATAACGTAAAATACCGTAACTCAAGATAACATCATCCAAAGAGCTCCTCCAGTCATGGTATGGATAGTGACGATGTTCATTAGATCCCTCTGTGGAAATAAGGGCTCAGGATTAGCGGAAATTTCATGCATCACGCAGGCTTGTCGTCCATGGCAGGCGCACGATTACGCCTCTGCTCTCGTGACCCTGTTCACACTCTGCTCAAATAAAACGCATCGCTGCGGTCTGCCTGCCGGAAAAATCTCTCCCTCACACTTTTATGTTAAAATATTGTTATAATATTAGGCTAATCTTGTTAACAAGAGCTCACTCTACACTTTGCAAACCCACTCGATGAATTATCAAATGGATAATTTTAACTTTAAATTAACATACATCATTATATAAATTAACAAATTTGGGCATTGCTCACATTCTGCTCAATAGCTTGCGAAAAGGGATATCTCATTAAGTTAATCTCTGAACGTGGATGTAATAGCAGTCGCCTGTCCCCTTATCAGAACCTCATAGAAAGGTAACGAAATGAAATTCAACCTCGCATTAGTCAGTGCATGTGTGGTTTCCGCATGCATGTTATTTACAACACCCGTATTCGCCGCCAAACCTTATGATATCGCCGTCGTCGCCAAAGTTACCGGTATTCCCTGGTTCACCCGCATGGAGGTCGGCGTAAAAGAAGCGGCGCAGAAACTGGATGTCAACGCTTACCAGGTCGGTGCTTCCACCCCAGATCCGGCTCAGCAGGTTAAAGTCATTGAAGATTTAATCGCTAAGAAAGTTGACGCAATCATTGTGGTACCTAATGACGCTAAAGTGCTTGAGCCGGTGCTGAAAAAAGCCCGCGATCAGGGCATCATCGTATTAACGCATGAGTCGCCGGACCAGCAAATTGGCCAGTGGGATGTAGAAACCATCGACAGCCAGAAATATGCTCAAGCCAACATAGACGAACTGGCAAAAGATATGGGTGGCAAAGGGGGTTATGCCATTTATGTCGGCTCCCTGACCGTGCCATTGCATAATGCGTGGGCCGATGCCGCAATCAAATATCAGAAAGAGAAATATCCGGACATGCATGAAGTGACTTCACGTTTGCCGGTGGCTGAAAATATTGATAAGTCTTACTCCACTACGCTGGATTTAATGAAAACCTATCCTGACCTGAAAGGCATTATCGGGTTCGGCTCGCTCGGCCCGATCGGTGCCGGTCAGGCTGTACAGCAGAAACGTGCGAAAAATAAAATTGCGGTTGTCGGTATCGCTATGCCAGCCCAGGCGGCGCCCTATCTGATGCGCGGTGATATTAAGAAAGTCCTGCTGTGGGATCCGAAAGATGCCGGTTACGCCCTGGTGACGGTTGCCGATCAGCTGCTTCAGGGTAAAGAGGTTACCAAAGACCTGAGTATCGAAAAACTGGGCAAAGCCGATGTAGATATGGATAAAAAAGTGATTCGCTTTAATAAAATTCTTGAAGTCACGCCAGAGAATGCGAAATCACTTGGCTTCTGATAGGACGTTTTAATTATTTAATTTTCCGGAGATTCATTATCTCCCGCGCCACACCAGGCAAATAGAAGCAGATACGGCGTTGTATGCTGTGCTGTATCTTACCTTCTGATCAGACAATAAAAATTTATACCCTGAATAATTCGGGTTGGGTCAAAGCAGAACATGCGTGAATCCCTGCGATCACATCATTTGGTGAGGCGGGTGAACGGATGCAGCCATATCCCCGGCCCGAATATACCCGGTATGCTAAAGGATCTGTGATGAATACGCTCAACACGTCCCCTGCCCCTGCTGAAGCCTTTATCAGCCTTGAGAAAATCAGCAAAAAATTTCCCGGCGTATTAGCGCTGGATAATGTCAGCCTGACGCTTAATAAAGGCGAAGTACATTGTCTGGCCGGTCAGAATGGCTGTGGAAAAAGCACCATAATTAAAGTCATTTCCGGTGTCTATCAGCCAGAAAAAGGTGCGGCAATTACGCTGGACGGAAAACTGTTTCATACCCTGACGCCGCAGCTCTCTTCCTGGTACGGCATTCAGGTTATTTATCAGGATCTCTCTCTCTTTCCCAATCTGTCGGTGGCCGAAAATATTGCCATTCATCGTTATCTACCGGGCGGTGATTTTTGGGTACATCGCGAGTCAATGCGCAAAAAGGCTGTGGCGGCGATGCAACGGGTCGGAGTTTCTCTGGATCCGGATCGTAAAGTAGAAAAGCTTTCGATCGCTGACCGTCAGTTAGTGGCAATATGCCGCGCAATCGCCGCTGACGCCACGCTGGTGATCATGGATGAACCTACGGCATCACTGACCCGCACTGAGGTTAATGGCCTGCTGAGAGTGGTGAGTGAGCTGAAAGCCGCCGGCATTTGCGTAGTGTTTGTCAGTCACCGCCTGGATGAAGTGATGGAAGTGGCCGACCGTATCAGCGTGATGCGCGACGGCAAACTGGTCGGCACCTGGCCGGCCAGTGAACTCGACAGCAATGAGCTGGCGTTCCTGATGACCGGGCAGCGCTTTACCTACAGCCACCTGCCGCACCGGGCGCCCGCCGGGGTGACGCCGCTGCTGGAGGTTAGCCATCTGAGCCGCAAGGGCCAGTATCATGATATCTCGCTGTCGCTGCGTCAGGGCGAGATCACCTCGATTATTGGCCTGCTCGGTTCCGGGCGAACAGAACTCTGCCTGAGCCTGTTCGGCATGAGTCAACCAGACAGCGGTGAGATCCGCATCAACGGCAATGCGGTGAAATTCCACTCTAACCGTGACGCTATCCGGCACGGTATCGCCTATGTGTCAGAAGACCGTCTGACGCAGGGACTAATCATGGAGCAATCCATCTATGACAATACGCTGGTATCAATATTCGACAAGCTGCACACCCGCGCAGGGTTGATGGATCACCGCAAAGCCGCGTCGGTAGTGCAAGATCTGATCCGTGACCTGAACATTAAAGTTTCGGACAGTAACTTACCCGTAAAGACGCTTTCCGGCGGTAATGCACAGCGTATCGCCATCGCCAAATGGGTGGCGACGCAGCCACATATCCTGATCCTCGATTCACCCACTGTCGGCGTAGATATAGCCAACAAAGAGGGGATCTATCGTATTGCACGCGATCTGGCGGAGTCCGGCATGGCGGTGCTGATGATTTGCGATGAGATCCCGGAGGCGTATTACAACAGCCATCGCGTGCTGGTGATGCGCAAAGGCGAACTGGTCGCGGAATTCGCGCCGCACCAGAGCAGCGAAGCGCAGATTGCGGAGGTGATTAATGGGTAACAGATCTCTCTCGAAACTGTTTTCACAGCACGAATTCTGGCTGGGATTACTGGTTCTGATGTTGGTGATTGGTCTGAGCGTCCGCACCAGCGAGTTTATGACGCTGGGTAACCTGACGGACGTCGCCACCAGCTACGCCATTCTCGGTATTCTGGCCTGCGGTCTGTTTGTGGTGCTGATCGCCGGTGGCATCGATATCTCCTTCCCGGCCGTCACCTCCATCGGCCAATACGTGATGGCGAGTTACATTATCCATCACGGCGGCAGCTTCCCGCTGGCCTTTGCCATGTCGATGGGGACCGGTTTGCTGCTTGGGCTGGTCAACGGATTTCTGGTTTACTGGCTGCGCGTACCGGCGATCATCATCACTATCGCCACGCTGAATCTGTTCTACGGTTTGCTGGTGTATCTCACCAACGGCACCTGGCTGTACGGTTTCCCCGACTGGTTTATGAACGGCATTAACTGGTTCTCCTTTACTGCCGCCGATGGTTACGACTATGGCCTGACCCTGCCCCTTCTCAGCCTGCTGGGGGTGATCATCGCTACTGGTGTACTGATGAATCGTACCCGCGTGGGGCGCCAGATTTACGCCATGGGCAGCAATCGTGACGCCGCGTCGCGTCTCGGGCTGAATATTTTGCGGCTGCATTTTTACGTCTACGGTTTTATGGGTTTGCTGGCAGGCATTGCTGCCGTGGTGCAGGCACAAATCACTCAGTCGGTCGCGCCCAACTCCCTGCTCGGTTATGAATTGACGGTGCTGGCGGCGGTAGTTTTAGGCGGCACCAGTATGACCGGCGGGCGCGGCTCGCTGACCGGCACCATACTGGGCGTGATGCTGCTGGCCTTCCTGCAGAACGGTTTGACCTTACTCAGCATTTCATCTTACTGGCATCAGGTTTTCAGCGGCGCGATCATTCTGGTCAGCATCAGCAGCACCGCATGGAATGAGAAACGCAAACTGGCAAAGGGGATGTGACATGACAACCTTAAACCGACTCCTCCCCGGCGACCGCATTATCCGTTTGCAGTTGCTGATTACCGTCGCCGTTGCCGTGCTGTTCTCGTTCACGCTGGGCGGCAGCTTCTATAGCATCGGCAATTTCCAGTCGATCGCCTCACAGTTACCGATTTTGGGCATGCTGGCGCTGGGGATGGGGATCACCATGCTTACCGGCGGCATTAACCTTTCCATCATTGCCGGTGCCAATGCCTGTTCGCTGGTGATGGCGGCCATTCTGGTGGCGCACCCTAACCAGCCGCAATATTTCGCGCTGGCGATGCTCGCCGGACTGGCCGTGGCGGTAGTGATTGGCGTGCTCAATGGTGCGCTGATCGCGTATATCGGGGTTTCGCCAATTCTGGCGACGCTCGGTACCATGACGCTGATCGCCGGGCTGAATATTCTGCTGACCAACGGCGCGGTGCTTTCCGGTTTTCCGGCGGCCATTCAGTATCTCAGTAACGGCAGCCTGCTGGGCATTCCGGTTGCCCTGCTGTTATTCCTGCTGGTGGCGCTACTGCTGTGGGTCTTACTGGAACACACCACGCTGGGTCGCAGCCTGTATCTGATGGGCTCCAACGAACAGGCGACGCGCTTTAGCGGTGTTAACACTCACAGAGTCACCATCGCGGTTTACGTGCTCTCTGCGCTGCTCGGATGGGGTGCAGCACTACTGATGATGTCCAAATTTAACTCGGCGAAAGCGGGCTATGGCGATGCTTATTTGCTGGTGACCATTCTGGCGTCTGTGCTCGGCGGAGTTAATCCCGACGGCGGTTTTGGCCGGGTCATCGGGCTGGTACTGGCGCTGATCGTTCTGCAAATGCTGGAGAGCGGCCTGAACCTGATGGGCGTCAGCAGTTACCTGACCATGGCTCTCTGGGGTTGCGTCCTGATCCTGTTTATCGCTCTGCAAAACAGAAAATCATAAGCGAAGGCTTTTTAAGAAAGGAAAGAACATGGCGAGTTATTTTATTGGCATAGACGTAGGAACCGGCAGCGCCCGCGCGGGCGTTTTTGATATGACTGGCCGCATGCTCGGCCAGGCCAGCCGTGAGATCACGCTATACCGCCCGAAAGCCGATTTTGTTGAACAGTCTTCTGATGAGATCTGGCAGTCTGTCTGTAACGCTGTGAGAGACGTGATCAGTCAGGCGGATATCAATCCGATTCAGGTAAAAGGCATCGGTTTTGACGCCACCTGTTCGCTGGTGGTGCTGGACAAAGAGGGCAAACCGCTCACCGTCAGCCCGTCCGGACGCAGTGAGCAAAACATTATCGTGTGGATGGATCACCGCGCCATCACGCAGGCAGAACGCATCAATGCCACCTGCCATCGCGTGCTGGAGTTCGTTGGCGGAATTATTTCACCGGAGATGCAGACGCCCAAACTGCTCTGGCTGAAACAGCATATGCCGACCACCTGGAACAACGTCGGGCATCTGTTCGACCTGCCCGATTTCCTGACCTGGCGCGCCACGCAGGATGCTACACGTTCATTATGTTCTACCGTGTGTAAATGGACATATATCGGTCATGAAGACCGCTGGGATCCGAGCTATTTCCGCCAAATCGGCCTGGAAGATTTGCTGGAAAACAACGCGTCGAAAATTGGCAGCGAAGTGAAAACCATGGGTGAGCCGCTGGGGCATGGTCTGACACAGCGCGCCGCCGCAGAGATGGGGTTGATCGCAGGCACCGCGGTCAGCGTCTCGATTATTGATGCCCACGCAGGTAGCCTGGGCATCCTTGGTGCCAGCGGTGCATCCGGCGAATCCGCGGACTTTGACAACCGCATTGCACTGATTGGCGGCACGTCTACGGCACATATGGCGATGTCGCGTAGCGCGCGCTATATCAGCGGGATCTGGGGGCCGTATTACTCAGCGATCCTGCCGGATTACTGGTTAAATGAAGGTGGACAATCCACCACCGGCGCGTTGATTGATCATGTAATTCAGTCGCACCCCTGCTATCAGGATCTGCTTAAACAGGGCAAAGACAGCGGTAAGAATATTTACGAAGTCCTGAACGGCATTCTGCGCAAAATGGCGGGCGAATCAGAGAATATCGCGTTCCTGACCAAAGATATTCACATGCTGCCCTATTTTCACGGCAACCGCTCACCGCGCGCCAACCCAACACTGACGGGCACCCTGACTGGCCTGAAATTGTCACGCACCCCTGAAGACATGGCGCTGCATTACCTCGCCACCATTCAGGCGCTGGCGCTCGGCACTCGTCACATTATTGAGACCATGAACCAGAGTGGTTACTGCATTGATACCATGATGGCGTGTGGCGGCGGCATCAAAAACCCAATCTTTGTGCAGGAGCACTCCAACGCGACGGGCTGCGCGATGCTGTTGCCGGAAGAGAGTGAAGCGATGCTGCTTGGCAGCGCCATGATGGGTACCGTCGCGGCGGGCGCTTACGACTCGTTGCCGGAAGCGATGGCAGCCATGAGCCGTATCGGTAAAACCATCACGCCACAAACCAACAAAATCAAAGAGTATTACGATCGAAAATACCGCGTCTTCCATGAGATGTACCACGACAGCATGAAATACCGTCAGCTGATGCAGGGAGAAGCCTGATGAGTGCGGAAGAGGAATTTACCCTGGCGTGTCAGGGCTGGCAGACCTACAGCCAGGAGTTACTGGCGCTGCAGCATAATCTCAATGCCACGACCTGGCAGCAGCTGCTGATGCTGGTCACCGGCTGTAAGGGAAAAATTGCCGTGACGGGCGTCGGCACCTCGGGCATTGCTGCGCGAAAAATCGCCCACATGCTGGCATGCGTCGAGCAGCCGGCTGTGTATCTCAGCGCTACCGATGCGGCCCATGGCGATCTGGGCTTTATGCGCAGCAACGATCTGATGATCCTGATCTCACGAGGCGGCAACTCTGAAGAGCTGACGCGTCTGTTGCCGACGCTTAAAACCAAAGGCGTGACGATTATTAGCGTGACGGAGAATCCGGACTCAGCGATTGCCCGCGCCGCTACGCTGGTGGTGAAAACGCATATCCAGCGTGAAATCGACCCGCTTAATATGTTAGCCACTACTTCAATTGTGCTGGTGCTGGCGGTGTTTGATGCGCTGTGCGGCAACATCATGCTGCGCAACGGTTTCGATCAGAAGCAACTGTTGGACGTTCATCCGGGCGGAAATGTCGGTAAAACGTTGCGCGAACAGTCGTCAAATCCGCAGGAATAGATCCGGTATAATGCATCCCAGTTAAAGTTAAAGCCTAAACCCGTGGCCGAAATTTCAGACTTAAAGCGCAGTGGCGTTTCAAAAAACAGCAAAAATTGCTGATACCGGGTGAGAAAATTTCTTATCAGGCCAGGCGTTTACTAACCCGTTTACCCGAGGAGACCTATATAAATGTCAGTGACTAACGGTGCGCATCATATTGGCTTAGCTGTCAGCAAACTTGAAGAGAGTGCTGAATTCTTCACAAAATTGTTGGGCTGGGAAGAGGTTAAACGACGCGATGATTATCCTGCTATCTTTGTAAAAGATGACTCACTGATGATTACGCTCTGGAAAACGCAAACAGAAGAGCCGCTTAAATTTGATCGTAAAACGAACGTCGGGCTCCATCACCTGGCTTTGCGGGTTAACAGTCAGGAGGCAATGTATCAGCTTCTTGAGGTATTAAAGGAAAATCAGATTGAGATTGAATTTGAGCCAACCCTTCGGGGCGAAGGTCCATCAATGCACATGATGTGTTATGAACCGAGCGGCATCAGAGTCGAATTCTACTACGCTGCATAGTCGCTTTCTGACGTTTCTCTGCAGGAAATGCCCGGATCAGGACTGAACGTCATTATTTCCGGAAATTTTTCAAAAATCATTGACTGAGTAGAACGTTGGTTCTACTTTTAGCGCATGAACAAGAAAACAACGAATACCCGGGAAAAAATCCTGGAAACTGCCGAGCAGCTTATCTACCAAAACGGGATCCACGCAATGGGCATGGACCTTTTGGTTAAGACCTCCGGCGTTGCCAGGAAGAGTATTTATCGCCATTTTGCAAACAAAGAGGACGTGGCGTCGGCTGCACTGACTGAGCGCGACGAACGGTGGATGCATTGGTTTAGAACCGAGTCTGATAAAGGTGACACGCCTCAGGAGCGCATTCTGAATATGTTCACCGTTCTGAAAAGCTGGTTTGAGTCTGAAGGCTTCCGCGGCTGTGCGTTTATTAACACGGCCGGCGAGGTGGGTGACCCGGACGATCCTGTGCGGCAGATAGCCAAAATGCACAAACAGAAGTTGCTGGATTATGCGCTTGAACTCAGCGTTCAGTTGAACATTGAACACCCTGAGGCACTTGCCAGAAAGCTGATGATTCTGTTAGAGGGCGCTATCACAACGTCATACGTGATGGGCGATTGTAGTGCCGCAGATAAGGCGCGGGACATTGCGAAAATGATGCTGGAACAGGCCTCACCCGGAACGTGAATATCGCAAACAATCTTTAACCCGGGCGCGAAATGCCCGGGACGCTTGCCGGCAGGTTGCACGTTGGTGCCAGGCCCTGCTGTGCCAAAGGGGAAAACCTGACCAGCCCGCAACATGAAGGTTATCCTGGCATTTCGTACACACCTATTTATTAATAATCTTATATTTATGAAGATCAGATAACTGTCTGTTAAAAATATGATGGCAATAAAATGGCTGTCAGACATCAATACAACATGCATCAAACTACCACTCTCTCATCCTATTTCCTCCCCTTGCATATTCTCTGGAAAAATAAATACAAAGGCAGATTTCTTTTAAAGAGATTGTGAAACTCCCTGCAAAACGGGCTTATGCATAGCCCGTTTAAAACTCAAATTCCTGAAAAATTCGATGCCCTCTGTTACTAAGGAAAAACCGCCATCGGGAACCTTCACGACTGCACTTCGGCTCGTTTAAACCTGTTTATCCCGCGGCTCTATTTTTTGCTCCGCGCGGTATAACACCATTCTGTACTGAGTGTTTTGACCGGTGTTGAAAATACTTATCGACTCAGGTTATTCACCCTCAAGCGACATTTTACGCTCCTCCTCTTCCTGCTTAACACCCGAAAACAGATAAACTTAATAGTTAATTATTACTTTAAAAACAGGTAATTAACCGAATTTTACTGCACAGCTGCGACCCTCAGAATTGTTTATCCAAAAAAAACTGTTGACGAGGTAGAACGATCGTTCTACCTTTAAGCCACAGACAGGGTACGGGGCGATACCGGTAAAGAACTCCGGAATCTGCAGAACGGTTTTCTTATCAGAACTGAGAACGGCATTAACGCCAGCAGCGTGAGCTCTCTTGTCGGAAATTCAGAAGTTATAAAAGATTTTTCTGTAGTGGACCCTTTGTCGGGTCTGCGTAACAAAAACGATTTTTACCCAAATCAAAATTTACAGGAGTTTTACCATGACCGATTCACAAGTACGTCCACCGCTTCCTCCTTTCACTCTGGAAACAGCAATTGAGAAAGTACGCCTTGCTGAAGATGGCTGGAACAGCCGCGATGCAGCTAAAGTTGCACTGGCTTACTCGCTGGATACTAAATGGCGTAACCGTGCTGAGTTCGCAAATAACCGTGAAGAAGCGCAGGTCTTCCTCGACCGTAAGTGGAAAAAAGAACATGAGTACCGCCTGATCAAAGAGCTGTGGGCGTTCGGCGGTAACCGCATCGCGGTCCGTTATGCTTACGAATGGCACGATGACTCTGGCAACTGGTTCCGCTCATACGGTAACGAGAACTGGGAGTTTGAGGCCGATGGCCTGATGAAGCGTCGCTTCGCCTGCATCAACGACATGCCTATCAAAGAGAGCGATCGTAAGTTCTTCTGGCCACTGGGTCGCCGTCCGGACGATCACCCAAGCCTGTCCGACCTGGGTCTGTAAGTCATTCACCCGCGTCAGGCCCGCGACTGCTGTCATAGCCGGGCCTTTTCTCAACCAGCCGATGTAAAAAAATAAGCGGGTTGTAGCGGGGAAACCAGCTCCGTTTTGCAGGTGAACATTGTTACCGGGGCATTAAAGCTTCCATTTACATAGCGAGCTATGTAATAGCACAATATTAAAGGCCATATTATGAAACTTAAATCCATATTGCTGACTGCCGCAATGGCGGCCGTTTCAGCCAACAGCTTTGCCGATGCACCTCAGCCGGAGCGTCACGTACAGGAGTTCCTGAAGGCGTTGAACGGCGCCGGCGGCAAGCCGATTGAGCAGCTGTCTCCGCAGGATGCTCGTCAGGTACTGATCAACGCTCAGAAAGGCGCAAAATTGCCCGCCGCAGACGTCACTGAAAAAACGATCAACGTTGATGGCGGGACAATCAAACTCAACATCGTGAAGCCGCATAACGCGCAGGGGACCCTGCCCGTCTTTATGTTCTTCCACGGCGGTGGCTGGATCCTGGGCGATTTTGCGACGCACGAACGTCTCGTGCGTGACCTGGTCAGTGAGTCCGGTGCGGCGGCCGTCTTTGTGAACTACACCCCATCGCCGGAAGCGCATTTCCCTGTGGCAATTAATCAGGCCTATGCAGCAACCCGTTGGGTAGCCGAACACGGAAAAGAGATTGGCGTTGATGGTAAGCGCATGGCGCTGGTCGGCAATAGCGTCGGCGGCAATATGGTTGCAGCCGTGGCCCTTCAGGCCAAACAGCATAAAACGCCGGCTATCCGCTATGAGGTCATGCTGTGGCCTGTAACTGACGCGCATTTCGATACCGGCTCTTATAACCAGTATGAAAACGGGTATTTCCTGTCCCGTAACATGATGAAGTGGTTCTGGGATGCCTATACCACCAAAGAGAGCGACCGCAATAACATTCTGGCTTCGCCGCTGCGCGCGACCCCCGAGCAGCTGAAGGGACTGCCGCCGACGCTGATCCAGACTGCCGAACTTGATGTGCTGCGCGATGAAGGTGAGGCGTATGGACGCAAGCTTGATGCCGCCGGCGTTGACGTAACGGTCACCCGCTATAACGGCCTGATCCATGATTATGGCCTGCTGAACGCGCTGAGTGACGTGCCTGCCGTACGCGCCGCGCTTGGTCAGGCCGCTTACGGAATTAGAGAACACCTGAAATAGCCGCATGTAGCTGGCCGGCTCTGCCGGCTGGCCACTGACCCGGCTGGCTGTCGTCCGGATTAGCACGCAAATTCACCGGAACCGGGCCATTTAGCGCTTCTCTTTGCCCCCATTAAGTGTGTGACCCTGCTTAATTGGGGGCTTTTTTCATTCGTGCTCTTTCAACGCCGTCCAGTTCGTCCGGTCAGTTTATGCCGCCGACTGACGGTAGCGGTATTCGAGTTTATCAAGGAAGGTGAACAGCACTCTGTTCATTTCACTGTAGTCATTGGCCCGTAACGCATCGCGAGACTGAACAAAACGATAGTCGGCAGCGCGATTTAAATCTTCGTCGGAATTAGCGATCAGCATTTCGACAACTGCCGGCGTAAGTTCCATATGACACTGAAAACCGTAAACCAGCCCGGAGTAAGCCACTATCTGACGCGGGCACCCTTCGCTCCAGGCTATGATCTCCGCCTCAGGCGTAAGTCCGGGCATATCGTTATGCCAGTGGCCCACTTCAAGCGTACTGCCAAAGTGAGAGAACAGTTCGTTCGCCCTCCCTTTATCGGTCATGACGATCGGGAATTTGCCTATCTCTTTTTCCGGGCTGTGGGCAAATGCCGCACCTAATGCTTCACCAATCAGCTGGGCACCCAGGCAGACGCCGATGACGGCTCTGCCCAAATGTACGGCAGAGGCAATCAGGGCCTGCTCGGCGCCGGAATTGAAGTGCGGGCACTCGTCGAGGGTAACGGAAGGATCCTGCGGACCGCCCATGACGATCAGCAGATCAATGTTCCGCGCATCGTCGGGAAGCGGCTGCCCGGCATAAACGCGGGAAAAGGTGACCTTATGGCCACGGATCACCGCCCATGTCTCGTAAACGCCGGGCGCCTCGAAAGTTTCATGCACAATAAAATGTACCCGCACTGGAATAAGCTCCTGAATTTTGGTGTTCATTAAATACATTGCGCTATTCCGGTAAAGCTCCGGCCTGGATAGCGTTTCAGGGATCATGTTAAACGTAAGAGGGTAATCTGAAATGCCAGTTAGCATGGATAAAGCGCCAAGACACGATGACGAAACGGGCTGGTCAGCCACGGCCATCTCTTACCGGCGCGGTGAGGTCGATCTGCCCCATTACCACCTTGAAGGGCAGCTGCTGTTCGCGACCCGGGGCGTTATGCTGGTTGAAACCGCAGACAGGCGATGGGTTATTCCGCCCCAGCGCGCGCTCTGGATCCCGCCGTTAACGATACACTCGTACAGGCTTTTGTCACGTACGGAGCTACGTGCGGTGTACGTCAGTAATAGCCTGATTGCTGAATGTTCGGGTTTCATCCGGAGCAACTGCATTCATGAGATAAACGCGACGCCACTGGTCAAAGAGCTTATTGCCGGGCTTTTTATGGATGTACATAACGGCCTGATAAAGAAGAGGATGGTGCGGTTACTGCTGGAATTACTCTGCGAAGCCCCTCTGACATCAGCAGAACTTCCCATGCCACAGGATGAACGATTATCTCGTGCAGCAAACGAGCTGATGTTAAGGCACCGCTGGGAAGCGTCTTTAACAGATATGGCTGACATTGCTAATATGTCGGAACGATCTTTCTCCCGCCTATTTTTACGTGATACGGGTTTCAGCTTCAGAACCTGGAAACAGCGCGCCAGAATATATGCATCATTAGACCTGCTCTCTGACAACGTTCCCGTTAAGCAGATCGCCTGGCAGCTCGGCTTTTCATCTCCGGCCACCTTCTCTGCTGCGTTTCATTTAGTGATGGGCGTCACGCCTGGTGAGTTCTGAACTGACGTGACCGTGGCTGGCTGGCTGGCCACCTGATTGACATCCGTCCTCATATTCATCGCAAGGCACGGCGGAGATAAGCGCAGAGGCAGCCCGACCACCATGCAGGCGCCGGGCCGAATCAGCGTAAAGTCAGAAAGGCCTGGTGGGCAGATATTTGCCGTCCAGGGTGATCACGGCACGGTGACCGCCTTCCGGATCTTCAACTTTCTTAATGTCCAGCTTGAAGTTAATGGCGCTGATGATGCCGTCGCCGAACTTCTCGTGAACCAGCGCTTTAAGAGTGGGGCCATAGACTGACATCATCTCGTAAAAACGATAGATGGTCGGGTCAGTCGGTATGCCCTCTGCAAAGCTCCCGCGAACCGGGATCGACTGCAGCAGCGCCACCTCATCGGCATTCAGGTCGAGCTTTTTACCCACGACTTCCGCCGCGCTGGCGGGCAGCGGATGCTGGCCAAGCAGGGCTGCCGTCACGAAAGCTTCGGACAGGCCCGTTCCGTCAACGATTTCAGCAAAGGAGAGATCTTTGCGGGCCTTTGCCAGAATGATGGTCTCGGTCAGTGCATGACGTGCGGTCTGGGTTACTTGAGTCTGGATCATGGTCTCTTCTCCTTAAATACGTACGGGGTTCAGGCAACGTGCCTGGCTTGTGTGGAAACTGCGCTTACTTCCGGATTGTCTGCGAGGGACACAAAGGCACCGGTGCGGCCGTCAAAGGCGTCGATACGCCCGCTCTCAATGTCGTAAATCCAGCCATGCAGGGTTACACGGCCCTCTTCCAGCGCCAGGCGAACCGACGGATGCGTCTGGATATTAGCCAGCTGCGCGATAACGTTTTCGCGTACCATAGCCGCAACTCTGGCCGGCTGATCGGCATGCTGGCGGGCCTCATTTACCACCCGCGCGGAGTCGGCATATTTCAGCCAGCTGGACACGGCCGGCATATGGTCCAGGCATTTACAGGTGGCAACGGCGGTCATGGCGCCGCAGTCAGAGTGTCCGCAGATCACGATGTCATTGACCTTAAGCGCAGCGACCGCATATTCAACTGAGGCTGATACACCGCCTGGCTCCGGGCCATAAGACGGTACGATGTTGCCGGCATTACGGATGACAAACAGATCGCCAGGCTCGCGCTGGGTGACCAGCTCAGGCACCAGTCGGCTGTCGGAGCAGGAGATGAATAACGCTCTCGGGCTCTGCTGGTTCGCCAGGTTCCTGAACAGCTTGACGCGCTCAGGAAAAGCGTTCTTCTGGAATTTCAGAAACCCTTCAATAATCTCTTTCATGGTTGACGTCTCAATGTCGTTTGTGTGTAACAGAGAATAAACAGCGCGTGACATAAGGTAAAAGTCTCATTTATTATGAATTAAATCAGGTAATCTTATGAGGTAAGCCATGCTCGCCCGTCACATACGGTACTTTCAGGCTGTTGCAGAACACCTCAGCTTCACGAAAGCTGCCGCCGCTTTGCACGTCTCTCAGCCAGCCCTTTCGCAGCTCGTTAAGCAGCTGGAAGAGGAACTGGGTACGCAGTTGTTTGACCGGACGGGACGTGCAACACGCCTGACCGATGCCGGAGAGGCTTATCTACAGTATGTGCGCCGGGCGTCTCAGGAGCTGAGGGAAGCCACCCGCGCTATTCATGACGTGAGCGATTTGAGCCGGGGATCACTGCGCTTAGCCGTGACGCCGACCTTCACCACCTATCTGGTCGGGCCGCTCATTGAGGCATTTCACTTACGTTACCCGGGAATAACGATTAACGTGCGGGAAATCTCACAGGAGCGCATCGAGGAGATGCTCCTTGCGGGAGATCTGGATGTGGGGATCGCGTTCGGTGAGGTGAACAGTCCGGATATTGCCGCAATCACCTTGCTGGATGAGACCCTTGCCCTGGTGGTCAGCACCCGGCATCCACTGGCAAAGTCTGAATCGGTCGGTTTACAGGCACTCAGCACAGAGGCTCTCGTCCTGCTCAGTAAAGAGTTCGCGACCCGCGAACAGATTGACGGCTACTGCCGTAAACACGGCATACATCCAAAGGTAATGATGGAGGCTAACGCGCTCGGTGCGGTAATAGAAATTGTCCGCAGGACACTTTTATCCACGCTGCTACCCGCAAAGACCGCCCTTGCTCAGGCTGATCTGGTCGCGATCGCGCTTAAACCTGAGCGCCTGACGCGCACCGCAGTGCTTATGCAGCGCAGGGATGCATACCAGAGCTGTGCCGCCCGGGCGTTTACTGAGCTGGCCGCAGAAGTATCCGCTCAGCTGAGTGTGGAATAAACGTTATCACTCAATAAGACGGAGGCAGAGCGGTTCAGGGATGCCGGCTGCCGTGTCGAAAAAGTCAGTACCTGACCTGTTGTGCAATAAAATTCAGATGCGAAAAAGGCCACCCGACAGGTAGCCTCTTCCGTCACTTCCCTTTGCGACCATCCCTTATTTGTGTAGCTCCGCGGTCATATGGATGATGTTACTGGTGCTGGCCTCAGTGATGGTATACCGGGCACCCTGCTGCTGCGCCTGTGCAGCAATTTTAGCTTCAGCACCGTCCAGTGTGGAGCCTGTCGCAGTAACGGTTTGCGCGAAGCCTGATGCTGACATCAGTGAAAGAGCGGCAACGGCGGCGATTGACATAGCTTTGATAGTTTTCATGGCCTTAATCCTTGGTTTGGGTAGTTGATACATGTTTGCTTTCGATGGAACAGAGATTAACTAACCCATGACATAAGGTAAAAGTCTCAATTATTATCAAGTGAATCAGATAATGTTATGAGTATAGTTATACTCATCGGGCATTTTCTGATGAGCGCGAATCCCGACAGCTTCAGGAAGAGGAAGCAGGCAAGTAGCCTGAAAGCCTTATGGGAAGCCGCCCGACAAGGACGGCACGCCCGTCGAAGATTAACGAACCGGATTATCGATAAATGGTCAGGACAGAGATGTTATGTTTAATGTCGTGGGGATTTTTAGTTGGCAAAGATAAAACGTCTGTATACCGTTACTGAATAATCATATACCCCTACCCTTTACAGACTCCTGATTCGCCTCTCATTAAATTCACCCTTTAAAATTACTATGGTTATATATATCAATAAATAGTAAAATGTTCCTTTCATTTGGCCGGAGTTATTATGAATCGTAGCGATCAAATTCTCGACGCAGCCGAGCAATGTATGCGGCAGAAGGGTTTCCATCAAACGACAATCCAGAATATTGCCAGCCAGGCAGATGTCAGCATTGGTTTGATCTATAAGTATTATAAAAATAAAGAGGCAATTATTGAAGCGCTGGTTAAAAATGTGGTGCAGCGCATGATCGCTTTACTGAATGCCGATTTCGCAAAGATCGCCCATGCGGGCGGAATCATCCATTCCGCTCAAGATATTGTGCCCACGGATGTCGAGAAAAGTATTGTACTGCTGATAGAGATATCGTCAGAAGCCACGCGCAATGAACGGATTCAGCAGATTATGCATGATGCGTGGCAGACTTTAAAAAATAATTTTATTCTGCAGCAACAGGGATTTAATCCGGCATTGGAGGCTAATGTGATTCAAACCCGTTTGTATGTAATGTCATTGGTGATAGATGGGATGATCATTCGTCGCTGTATGAAGCAACGCGACGTACCCATCAGCTTTATGTCATTTTTTGATACGGTTACGCATGACGTCAATCTGCACGCCACCACGTAAATCACTGCAACAGATGGCGGCTAAGAATACCGTCAATGCGCTTCAGTTCTTGCTGGTCCACCTTTTTCTCACCAAATGCACGACAGGCCACGCCATCCACCAGCATCAGCAAAAATTGAATGCGGTTAGTGCGCGTTTGCGGGCTCGCCCCGGGACTTTTCTGTGCAAATTGCTTGTCTAACTCCGCAACCAATAGTTGCTCCTGATGTGCCAGCATTTCCCGGACCGATGCATCACGAGACGCCTCCGAATACATTTCAAGCAATAAACACCGGTCCTGAAACGGCCAATCCTGCCAAAATGAAGATTCCGCATCAATAATATCTTTAGTCGTGGTTTGTTGTGGCAAATTGGTCGCTAAAAATACACGCCAACTCACTGCGATACTTTTTATTATTTCATTGACAAGCAACTCTTTACTACAGAAATAGCGATATATCTGGCCCGCCCCTAAACCCGATTCACGGCTAATATCGGCCATGCTCGTGCCATGAAAACCGGAACGACTAAAACAGTTTTTCGCTGCCGAAATGATTAACTGCTGACGCTGTTGTAAGAAAGTTAAATTATCTGGTTTGCTCAAAGATATCTCCTGAAAACAGACTGCGATATAACGCTATTTATTTAATTTTGGTACATGGTACGCGAGGCAACAGTTCGATGGAACCCCGATAATAAATCCTGCCACAGGATAGGCTCTTGACCGCAACTATGGCGCATTTTCATTCGCGTCTGGTACAAGCTCCATGAATGGCAACCCTACAAAGATATGACGTAATTTTGTAGGGTGCTCACTCATGTGCGCCAGCGTGCGCCCAATGAACCTACAGTTTCAGCTTTGACTCCTCCCGCGCCGTGCCGCCGCCCATTACCTTGTAGAAGGTGTTGAGGTTCTGATAGTACGCCTGTTCAACGCTGACCAGGCTGGTCCGCGCGGTATAGAGCGTACGCTGCGCGGTTAACGCATTCAGATAAGTATCTACCCCACTCTGATAACGCAGGTCCGCAAGGTGATAGTAAGTTTGAGAGGCAGCAACGTTGTTACGCTGGCTGGTCAGTTGTTCGTTGATAGTGCCACGGCGAGCCAGTGCATCAGCCACCTCCTGGAAAGCGGTTTGCACCGATTTTTCATATACCGCTACGTAATACTCCTTCTGCGCTTTGGTGTAATTCAGCAAGGAAACATTGTATCCACCTTTAAATATCGGCAGTGAAATACTCGGTGCAAACGACCAAATGCCCGCGCCGTTTTTGAACAACGACGAAAGATCGGCACTGCCGACGCCACCACTGGCGGTCAGTGAAATACTCGGGAAGAAATTGGCACGCGCCGCACCGATGCTGGCATTTGCTGCTTTCAGATTATGCTCGGCCTGCAACACATCGGGACGATTATTCAGAGCGTCCGAAGAAACGCCAGCCGGCACTTCACGCAATGCATGACCCATTGCCTCAATGCCCTGCGGCAGCAGATTATCCGGCACGCTGTTACCCACTACCAGGTCCAGCGCGTTCTTATCCTGCGCCACGCTGGTGGTGTAGCTGGCCACATCCGCCTGTGCAGACTGATAGGTGGTTTCTGCTGAAGCCACATCAACCATCGAATCGACACCGTTATGCAGACGTTTTCGCGTTACGTCCAGTGACTGGCGCGCACTCTCTGCCGTCTCCTTCGCAATCGCCAGATTGCTGCGGTCGGCTGCTAACTGTAGCCAGTAATCCACGGTATTATACAGCACCGTCAGGCGCGTACTGCGTGCGCCCTCCAGCGTGCCCAGATAGGTTTCATACTGCTGACGCGACAGGCTCTGGTTTTTACCAAACAGATCCAGCTCGAATGAACTGACGCTCCCTTCCGCTGAGTAGGTATTAGTCAGGGCGGTTTGATTGCCCTCTCCTGTCAGTGCGCGTGAGCGAGTCCCGCTTATGCCAGCGCTGAGTGTCGGGAAGAGATCGGCACGCTGCTCACCATACTGCGCATGCGCCGATTTCACACTCGCTACCGCTTCGCGCAAGTCACGGCTGCTATTCAGCGCCATCGCGACAACCTGGCGGAGTTGAGTATTCAGCACATAATCCTGCCAGCTGATATCACGGTAGTTAGCCGCTTTCTCTTGTTCATTGTGCCGGGCATCATCAGCAAGGACAGCCCCCCTGGGACGCTCGTAATGCGGATCCAGCGAAACGCATCCCGCCAGGAAACAGGGTAAGAACAGCGCTAAAAGTTTTGCAGACATGGCCATCACTCCTCCGCCTTCACAGTTGATTGGGTTGACTGTGCATCATCCTGCGGAATCGCCGGGAAGACGCGACGGACCAGCACAAAGAACAGCGGTACAAAGAAGATAGCCAGCAAGGTTGCGGTTAAGGTCCCGCCAATAATACCGGTGCCGATGGCGATACGGCTGTTGGCCCCTGCGCCGGTGGAGATCGCCAGTGGCAGCACCCCAGCGGTAAACGCCAGCGAGGTCATGATGATAGGACGTAAACGCAGAGTGGCCGCATGAACCGCCGCTTTAACAAGGTTCTCCCCTTTGCGATAGTGCTCTTCAGCAAACTCCACAATTAAAATGGCGTTCTTCGCCGACAGTCCGATGATGGTGAGCAGCGCTACCTGGAAGTAAACATCATTTTCTAAACCTCGTAGCGTGATCGCCAGCAGCGAACCAATCACCCCTAACGGCACCACCGTCATGACGGAGAACGGCACTGACCAGCTCTCATACAGAGCGGCAAGGCACAGAAACACCACAATCAGTGAGAACGCATAGAGCGATATCGCCTGGTTGCCCGAGAGTTTTTCCTGATACGAGAGTCCGCTCCAGGCGAATGTCGTGCCGGCAGGCAATTTCGTTGCCAGTTTTTCCATCGCGGTGATAGCATCTCCGGAACTCTTACCCGATGCCGCCGAGCCTTGAATCTCGTAGGATGCCAGGCCGTTATAACGCGACAGCACATCCGGGCCATACGCCCACTTCGACGATGCAAACGACGAGAACGGCACCATCGTGGTGTTACTGCTGCTATCGGTTCCACGTACATACCACTGGTCAATGTCTTCTGGCTTACTGCGGAACTGTTGATCGCCCTGCATGTAGACCTTTTTGACGCGACCGCGATCGGTGAAGTCATTGACGTAACTACCGCCAATGGCTGCGCTCAGCGTGTCGTTAATGTCACTGATGGTCAGGCCCAGCGACTGCGCTTTGGCGTCATCAATATTGACATCAAGCTGCGGCAGATCCGGCAGGGAGTTGGCACGAACGGCACTCAGTGCCGGGTCCTGATTCGCGGCTGCGAGCAGTTGATTACGCATTTTCAGCAGTTGGTCACGATCGGTGGCTCCGCGCGCCTGAAGTTCAAAGGTGAAACCATTGGACTGACCAAGCCCGGACACCGACGGTGGCGACAGCACAAAAATCTGCGCATCACGGATACCCGACAATGCCGCCATCGCGCGGCCAGCAATCGCATCGGCGCTGTTCTCACTGCCTTTACGTTCACTCCAGTTCTTCAGCGAGATAAAGCCAATACCGGCGTTCTGACCGCTACCCGCAAAGCTAAAGCCGTTTACCAGCATGCTGACGTTAACGTTAGCTTTCTCACGGGTGGCAAAGTACTGCTGTACCTGGCGACGTACTTCACTGGTACGATTCTCGGTGGCCCCCGGCGCCAGCTGGTACTGCACCATGATGTAACCCTGGTCTTCGGTTGGCAGGAAGCCGGTTGGCAGGCGCATATAAAGCACGGCACAGCCGATCAGCAGCACGCCGTACAGCAGCAAATAACGTACGGAGCCCTGTACCACATGACCGACGCCGTTTTGATAGCGCGCCTGAACTTTTTCATAGCTGCGGTTAAACCAGCCGAAGAAGCCTTTACCGCCACTTTCATGATGATGTGATTTGAGTAAGGTGGCACAAAGTGCCGGCGTGAGCGTCAGCGCCACAATCACCGATAGCACCATAGACGAAACAATGGTGATGGAGAACTGACGGTAGATCACTCCCGTCGAACCGCTGAAGAATGTCATTGGCAGGAATACGGCAGAGAGCACCAGCGCTATACCGATCAGCGCACCGGTAATCTCTTTCATGGATTTTTCCGTCGCCTCACGTGGCGGAAGCCCCTCCTCCCGCATCACACGTTCCACGTTTTCAACCACGACTATTGCATCATCTACTAATAAGCCAATGGCGAGCACCATGCCAAACATGGTGAGGGTGTTGATCGAGTAGCCGAAGAGCGACAGCACGCCAAAGGTGCCCAGTAATACCACGGGAACAGCAATCGTCGGGATAAGCGTGGTCCGGATGTTCTGCAGAAATATGAACATCACAATGACAACTAAAATCACCGCTTCGATTAGCGTCTTTACCACCTCTTCAATAGAGATTTTCACAAAATCCGTGCTGTCGAGCGGATAAGCAATTTCATAGCCCGCAGGCATGCTGCTACGGAATTCATTGATGGTGGATTTCACCTGTTCCGCGGTTGAAAGCGCGTTGGCACCCGAAGCCAGTTGTATTGCCATGCCTGATGCCGGATGGCCATTCGCCAGCACATTGGCACTGTAATCTTCATTTCCCATTTCAACGCGGGCGACATCACTCAGCCGCACCACGGAACCATCAGTCTGGCTTTTCAGCACAATGTTGCGGAATTGCTCAGGCGTTTGCAGACGAGAGCGGGAACGTACCGTTGCCACTAATTGTTGCTCTTTGCTCGCAGGTTGCGCGCCCAACTGCCCGGATGAGACCTGCGTGTTCTGGCTCTCAAGCGCGGTCGTGACATCGGATGGCATCAGGGAGTAGGAAGCCAGTTTGCTGGGGTCAAGCCAGATACGCATTGCATATTCAGCACCGAACACCTGCACACTCCCCACACCCGGCACTCGTGCGAGGGTATCCTCCATGTTGCTGACCATATAGTCGGCAACATCAGATGAGCTGCTTTTGTTAGTTTTATCGTACACCGCAAGAATGAGCAGAAAGTCGCTCTGCGCTTTCTCCACGGTGACGCCCTGAGTGGTCACGGCGGTTGGCAAGCGGCTCTCTGCCTGTTGCACCTTGTTCTGCACCTGTACCTGAGCAATATCGGGATCGGTACCCTGCTGGAAAGTAACCGTGATTTTCACCTGGCCGGTCGACGCGGTACTGGTGGCGTTGAAATAGAGCAAACCATCCAGTCCGGTGAGCTGCTGTTCAATGACCTGGGTAACGCTGCTTTCCAGCGTTTCCGCTGATGCACCGGTATAGGTCGCCTGGATGCTGATCTGTGGCGGTGCAACATCCGGATATTGCGCAACCGGCAGGCTGTTAATGCTGAGGATGCCAAACATCATGATGCAGATAGCGATTACCCAGGCAAAAACCGGACGACGAATAAAGAACTGAGCCAACATATTATTTGCCCTCGCTGGTCACGACTTTATCGTCTGACGTCACTTCCACTGCTTTAACGCTCATTCCCGCCTGCACTTTCCCGGTGCCTTCAACGATCAGTTTGTCACCGCTGTTTAATCCGGAGGAGATTAGCCACTTGTTGCCAATCACGCGATCGGCCACTACTTCACGGCTTTCAACCTTGTTCTCTTTATCCACTACAAGGGCCGTCGCATTGCCTTTCGCGTTGCGGGTAATCCCTTGTTGCGGCGCCAGGATGGCATCGCTTTTCACGCCATTGACCACGCTGGCGCGAACATACATGCCGGGCAACAGTTCATGTTGCGGATTCGGGAAGAGCGCACGCAACGTAACGGTGCCGGTAGCTTCATCCACCGACACTTCAGTCAACTCCAGCCTGCCGGGGTGATTATAGAGAGTGCCATCTTCCAGTTTTACCGTCACAGGCACGGCATCAGTGTTCTGTTGCAATGAGGCTTGCTGACGTTTCAATTTCAGCAGTTGCACGCTGGATTCGGTAAGATCAACATAGATAGGGTCAAGATCACGAATCGTCGCCAGAGCCGTTGTCTGGCTGGCCGTTACCAGCGCGCCTGGCGTCACCGATGAGATACCGATACGGCCGCCGATCGGCGCTTTAATTTGGGTGTAATTGAGGTTAATGCGCGCGCTCTCCACGGCAGCACGATATTGATCGACTGAAGCGACGTTTTGTTGATAGGTCGCCTGCGCATCATCAGCATCCTGACGCGACACGCCATTCTCTTTCACTAGCGCCGCATATCGCTCAGCTTTTAATTGGCTGCTTTTCACCAGAGCCCGGGCACTCTTCAACTGCGCTACGGCCTGGTCGTAGCTGGCCTGATAGCTTGAAGGGTCAATTTGATACAGCACCTGGCCGGCTTTGACTTCATCACCTTCGGTAAACAGGCGTTTAAGAATGATGCCATCAACCTGCGGCCTCACTTCTGACGTCATACTCCCGGTTACCCGCCCGGCAAGTTCACTTTCCAGATTAACGGATTGATTATGCAGTGTTTTTATACCAACTTCTGTGATGGTGTTTGGAGTAGATTGCTGACTGTTTTGATCGCAAGAGGCAGCTAACATCATCAGCCCGGCGATCATGCCGCGTTGAAAAGTCTTCATGAAATACCTTGTAGTGAACGTTCATTCTCACATGAGATTTTAATGAACCAGTCACAAAAAGTACGTAAGCAAAACGAAAAGATTGACATTAGATTGTGCCGTGCAAATCAATGCTACACGGCTTTGTTTCACTCTCTTCCGCTGCAAAATAATCAGGGGATGTTTTCACCCTTAGCGGATATCAATTTACTCAGCGCCCATAGCTTATGCAGCAAACCACGTGATACGTTGATTCATAGATCGTTGTGCATCCAATATCCAGTCAACATACTCACATGAAAAGGAGTGTCAGATGGTTTTAGAAACTGCACGTTTGAGGCTCGAACCCTTCCATGACTCACACTATGAGGGCTTAAGGGTGATGGATAATGATGCCGGCGTGATGCGTTATATCAATAATGGCGTTATCAAAACACCGGAAGAGACCTGGGAAAACATCAGGCGTGTTCAGGCCCGGTGGGAAAAATATGGTTTTTCGTGGTGGGCGATCAAAGAAAAAGCTTCAGAGACCATCGTTGGTGCAGCATGCCTTCAGCATCTGGCGAATGTAGAGGACGCCCCTTTAGAGATTGGCTGGCGGCTTGTCCCGGATCAGCATGGTAAAGGCTATGCGACAGAAGCAGCTAAAGCGATTATTAATTTTGCGCAAAAGCAGACAGGCGCGACGTATTTAGTGGCGGTTGCCGACCCTGAGAATATCCCTTCTCAGCGAGTGATGCAGCGGTTAGGTATGACTTACAAAGCGATAGAACAGCATTATGACGTGCCCTGTGTTGTTTATGAGCTAAAGGTTGATGGCGCTGAGCGGTTGTAATGGGATGTACTCCGATGTTCGCTTTGTGCCAAAAGCGGACGTTTGCAACATCTGCATGCATTAATCTTTGGAGAAGAGTTCTCATTGCATAGGCATGCAGATGCGCCGAAATCATCAGCGACGTTGGAATTTGAGGCAGCAAAAGGAGCCGGAAACGGCCCGGACGCAGCAGAAACGCGCTGAGGGCCTCTCAGGGGGGGTAAGGGGTGTTATGGTAAATCGACCAAGTGTTACTCACTGACTCTGTTCAGTAACTGGCGGCCTTGTGCCGATACGCGATAGTAGTCCATTCCGGATGATGTTCCGCTTGGGACTATATCGACCAGACCTGCTTTAGACAGATTATCGACGAGCCTTGCGACGTTACCAATGCCATCCATTTTTTTGATACTCATAGCCCGATCAAGATTGTACCAAGTCCAGTTAACGTCATCTCTGGAAGCCAGAATTTTTAGAATATTCAGTTCTGTATTATTTACCATAATGGTGCATCCGGGTGATAGAGGTCTTCCACCGTACCTTTTAACTTGTAGTCTTCAAGAGTCGCGGTGTGAGTATTGTTCCACAGATCATGAGCTTCAATGTTATCTGCTGGAGCGCCTGTTTCCCATCCTGATTTACAATAACGCTGGTATTCACGGCACTCATGCGTGTAATAGTTTAAGTCTACTTGCTCATGGGGGATTTCCCCATCAGCTATTTTTTTTAGTCTGTTAATCATGAACTGATTGCCAGGATCGTCACCAAATCGCGATGTGTGTTTCTCAACGATGGCGATTCCTTCATGAGTGATATTCACGCCATCCGTCGTCAGGTTTTCAATTGGGCCTCCCGCTTTTTCCGGATCGAATGGTCTGCCTGATATTGTGCCTCTGGCGCCGAAGTGTTCCAGCTCTTCCAGTTCAGGGAAACGTACTCTTCCCATTGTCAGCCCGGCCGCCACTGATGCGCCGGTAATGAGCAGCCCTTTGTTATCCATGACCTGATCATAACCGGCTGAAGCATCGCCACCAAGCTGTTCGGCAGTTTTCCTGAACCCTTCCGGATTGCCGTTATAAATACCACCTGCGGCCAGAAGCCTACCAGCGGCTTTGCTGTTGATAGTTTTTGCCGACTGGGCATGTTGCATCGGCGCAGCAGGACGAACGTAATATATCGGGCGTTTTATCTGACGTGATATGAGCTCACTCAGCCGGGAATGGAATAAAAAAGGCAGATCATTGCGGAGCTGGCCGGAACTTGTCAGCACCCCTGACAGGGTATGACTGGCCAGCAGAACTACCTTCCCGGAGCTGACGTCGGCCAGCAAGTCACGTTATGCCATGCTCGGGCGCTGCCAGTGAAATTTGTGATACCGGCTGACAAAAAGCGTATAGCCCAGCGGCAGATCCCACTCCTGAATGATCCGGTTTGGCTTGGCCGTATACGCGAGGTCACGCGCTGCCGTATTCGGGTGGATGATGCGAGGAATGTCTTCAAGGTAGATGTCATCCAATGACTTTGCCTGGCAGTGATGAAGCATAGTGTCCCTTTTTTGCCGTTGTTTTCGCTCCATTATTGCGCATCGCTGAAAACTAGCAATCCCCTGGTTACGGCCTGACAGCATAAGGGGTACGGGGGGCGTGCATACAGTCCAGCTTGGATCGAACGGCCTAACCGGACAGTTGCCATCAGCCCCAGGCCGGCAGGCCCGAACCCCGCAGGGATTCAGCGGAGCTTACCGGCTCTGCCGGTTAGCGCAGCGGGGCTGACGACCCGGCAGCGCCGGGGAGCCAAAGGGGGCCATAAGGCTGTTCATGCTTTTGGCCTTCAGAGTCAGGAAACCGGAGAAGCTGCTGCAGCACAGCACAGGGATCAACAGTTGCAGGAAGCAGAGAGAGAAAACCGTGAGACAGCGTCACGGAGAGAGAAAGCGCAGGCGAAGGGGGATAACCGGTGCGTCAGCACCGGCTATTCTGGGCCCGCAGGGCTGAGAGATCCCCAGTAATTACATGCAGCATGCCAGCACCGTCTCCCGGTAGGTGCTGGCGAACCTTCGCAGTACCTCCGCCGGCCTCACCCGCGTGAACGCCGGCGGCGCATTTCTCAA
>Ga0157361_1000188_pt1 | contig 31253 bp, 35 predicted proteins | sample AttlaeALBM2_FD_111481 | JGI IMG/M metagenome (GOLD analysis project Ga0157361, IMG submission 111481) | Fungus gardens microbial communities from leaf cutter ant in Ribeirão Preto, State of São Paulo, Brazil - Atta laevigata ALBM2 | ecosystem: Host-associated > Fungi > Mycelium > Unclassified ...
CACTGGCTGCGCACGCATCCGGACGTTGAATCGGTTGTCAGCGACTACAACGACGCGTTTAACGGCTACGTGCCGTTTGAGCATTCGTCCTCGTCCCTGCAGCTGCAGCAGATCAGCGGCAAGCGCATTCCGCTGAGCTACCAGAACGCCGAAGTGCGCCGCCTGTCGGAAGATGGCCGGGGCATTATGGGATTCGGTACCGGGCTGGGTAAAACCACAACCGCGCTGGCGCTGGAGGCCTATAACTACGAGGTGGGGCGGAGCAAGCGTACCGTGTACGTCGTGCCTAAAGCCGTGCTGCAGAACTGGTATCACGAAGCCCACGGTTTCTACAGCGCCGAGGCGTTTGAGAAAATCCTGTTTGTTGGCCTGGACGAAGTGCGCGGCGATGATGGCCAGATCATGCAGGCGCCGGAGCGCGACGAAAACAACGAGCCTAAGCTGGACAAAGATGGCCAGCCGGTCATGCGCAACGTGGTAAAAGAGTCCGCTGCCGCGACCGTGCTTGAGCGCATGAACATGATCCCGGTCTCCAACTACCGCGCCGTGGTGATGACCAAAGAGCAGTTTGGCGATATCCCGATGCGCCCGGAGACGATTGAAGAGAACTCCAGCCAGGCAGTCTTTAACCAGATTGAGAATGGCCGCACGGATCTGATGAAGTCCACGCACCGCGCCGCCACGTCCCGCAACAAACTCCGTGATAAAGCCGCCGATACCGGCACGAAGAAAAAGAGCCAGATCCCCTACTTTGAAGATATGCACTTTGACAGCGTAATCGCAGACGAAGGCCATAACTACCGCAACTCGCACAGCGCCGGCCGTGAAGCTGGCCAGCTGGCTTACCTGCCTAATCCGTCCGTCTCCAAAACAGCCCGAGATATGGCCGTGAAAAGCCAGTACATGATGAAAAAGTACAACGGGCGCGGGGTGGTGATGCTGACCGCAACGCCGCTGGTTAACTCTCCGATCGACGCATTCAACATGCTCTCTCACGTTGTGTCGCTGGAAGAGTGGAAGGCGATGGGGATTCTGACGCCGGATGACTTTGTGCGGGTGTTCGGGGAAACCGACACCGTAACCGTGCAGAAAATTTCCGGCGAGCTCGAGGATAAGCAGGGGCTGGTGGGCTTTAAAAACCTTGATGGCCTGCGCGGCATCTTCCACCGCTGGACGACGCTTAAATCTGCTGCTGACGTGAAAGACAGCGTGAAAATCCCCGGCCTGGACGAGAAAACCGTGGGCGTGCCGATGACGCGCGATCAGCAGGCGCTCTATGAGGAGCTGCGCGTGCGCGCCAGCCGCATCGGGCAGAAAGAGAGCGTGCAGGATAACGGCGACGGCACCATGTCCATCGTGCAGAACGATGATGACTTCATTTTCTCCGTGATCCGCGACATGGATAAGGTGGTGATTGACCCGGATCTGTATCGCTCCGCTATCACGTTCCGCTTCCGCGAAGAGGATCTTGAAAAGGTGAAGCAGGTTGCACGCGCGCTCCCGGGCGAAGCGGGCGGCGTGCAGCTGGCGGGCGACGAAGAAGAAGTAGCAGAGGACGCAGAGAGCGGCCTGACCGACACGCGCACCAGCAAGGTTGTCAAAACCATGCTGAAGAACCGCGGGGGCGTCGTGGAGCTGGTGGTAAGCGACACGCTGGAGCAGCAGGTGCTGGACGCGATCGCTGCCGCCGGCATTGATATGCAGCACGTCTCGCACCCGGTCCCGCCGAAGTACGCCGCGCTGATAGAAAACCTCAAAGCTGGCCTGCCGGACGGTAAGCAGATCATCTTCATGGATGAAAAGACGCAGCACAACAAACTGCGCCGCATCATCGCAAGCGCCCTGGGCCTGCAGGAGCAGCAGATAGGCATCATCAACGCCACAACGGTAGCGAAAGCATCTGGCGTGAAGGTTAAGCCCGTGAAGAAGCCGGTGGAGCCGGTGGAGAAAGCGGACGGCAGCTTTAAGGAGGGCGCGTGGGATAAGTACTATCAGGAGCTGGCGCGCTATGAGGACTATCAGGCCGCGCTGAATGACGCCTCGCTTGCCGGGATGGAGGGGATCGCCGCCGACTACAACGAAGGCCGCACGCCGATCATCATCTGCAACAAAAAAGCCGAAGTGGGGATCAACCTGCACAAAGGCACCGCTGATACGCACCATCTTACGCTGCCCTGGACGCCGGCCAGTATTGACCAGCGCAACGGGCGCGGCGCCCGCGTGGGCTCGGAGCGCGACAGCATGCGCGTGCATTACTACTGCGGTAAGGGTTCGTTTGACGAGTTCCGCCTGGAGACGCTGCAGCGCAAGAAAAACTGGATCAATGACGTCATGAAGTCTGACGTGTCCAGCATGAAAAACGGCGATGTGGAATCCAAAGAGGAGCAGAGCCTGCTGCTGGCCGCAAACCCGGAAGAACGCCGCGCACGCGTGGACGCACAGCTGAAGGCAAAACGCGAAGCAGAGCGCCAGCAGGCTGAGCGCGAAGCCGCCGCCTCATTGGACATTTACCTGAAAGCGAGCGTTGCCGCTGCCACGCCGACAGAGGTACTGGAAGCGAATATCACTGACCTGTCAGCCGCTTTTGACGAAATCAACGGCAGCATTGACGGGCTGCGTGCAGACGTCACAGACGCCGAAACGGCTTATAACATTGAGCTCGAAAGAGACGGCAAGCGGTCTGCGGACAACTGGCGCGGGCAGGACCGCCGCAACGCGCGTGCGGCACTTAAAGAAGGCCTGGCGAAGCAGAAGAAGCTGGAGCAGGAGCTGAACGGCGCACGCAAGGCGCTGACGCGCTCTAAAAGCGCCGCCAACACCATTAAGCGCTCACGCGGTGAGGTTGAGCGTGCCATTCTGTCCGGCGCGCTGGAAGTCGACCCGGACGTGCTGCGCGCGCCAGAGCAGTACATGAAGCTGGCCGGCGGGCAGCTGGTGCGCATCGGGGCGTGCTATGAAATCTGGATGGATGACGATAAGCAGGAAAAGGGCGTTTTCCAGATCCGCAAATTCTTCCCGGAAAAAGGCACGGTTGAGGTTGAGCTGATCCACAAGCCGCTTCGCTGTTATACCAGGCCGGACATTGGCGGATTCGCGGAAATGCCGTCGGATCTGGTTGGCGATCGCGTGGAAATCACGACTGACCAGGCAAAAGCGCTGCAGAAGGCGGCAAGAGGTATCGATCCGGTCTCGCTGGCCGACACGCTGAGCCGCGCGGACTTCTATGTGGCGATACGCGCCGGCGTGATGAATGTGAAGGCAGACGCCTGGATGTACCGCGATGCGGCCGGCGAGCTTAAGCATGAATATATCCACGCGGGCATTACCGTCCGGGACAGCATCAAAGCAGAGGACTGGCTCTATCCGGATCACGGCGACGAGCAGCTGAAGCGCGAGCTGTATCAGTACAGCCTGACCAAAAACCTGTATTCAGTGCAGGCCGTATTCAAAGCTGTATTTGGCGGAAACTACAATGCGGCGATGCAGGGCTACGGCGAGCAGGCGGACATGGAGGACGTCGTTAAGGTGTTCAGCCAGCTGGTAGCGGAGTTTGAGGCAGGCGACGCACAGGGGCGCAAAGTGACCGGCGCAACGGACGCTGAGGCAAAGGCTTACTTCTTAGGCACCAGCCAGGACAGCTTTTTCTGGAGCAACAGCATCAGCATCCGTCAGTTCCGTAATGCCATGACGGGCTTTTCCAACAGCAACGAGTACGAGGCGATGTTTAACCAGCTGCGCGACGGGATGGGGCAAGGCAAGGTTAAAGCCGTCAGAGCGCTGGCTGATCAGTACGCTGCTGCAGCGCTGGAGCAGTTCCGCCAGTACACCCCGGAAAGCATCCAGGCGACCATTGCCACGGTGCTGGACAAAACGCGCTACGAAGCGATGGGCGATATTGATAACGCGGCCAACGTTACCGAGTCGCCTGCGGCGCAGTTCCTGCGCGCCAGCGTGGCTCTGGGCGATCTGAGCGAATCAGACGTGACGGCTGAAACCTTCCTGTCCTCCCGGACGGTTAAGGCGCTGGTGGGCGGTCTTTATACCTTCCTGGAGCAGATGGAAGAGGGCGGATATCGGGATCACGCGCCGACGTGGACGGACTATAAAGCGCTGATGACCGGCAAACTCTCGCCTGAAGAACTGGCAGAGCGCCGCGCGTCAGCGAACCTTGCGGCCACCACAGCGGCAACCGCCGTGCGGGCTGAGCAGGCGCAGAAACAGGCGTCCGGTTTCCAGGTGCTGAAAAACGAGCAGGAGCTGGTGGCCTCGCGCAAGTGGAAGAACCGCACCTTTAAAATCGACTTCCCGGCCGGCGGCGCCTACGTGCTCACGGACACCAGCGATAAGCCGGTGCTCAAGCGCAAAGCGGTGCGCGACCTGATGAAAGAGAAGTACGGCGCGAAATTCTGGAACTTTGAAGCCGATCCGGTAGCCGGGAACGAGTTCACACAGCCTGCATGGCTTATCCCTTCCTCACACGATCTCGATGCGCTGCGCGCGGATATCGAAAACGCATAACACAGGAGCGGCCCGAAAGGGCCGTCACACATGACGACACTGATTGATACCATTAAGCCAACCGAGACCTACATAGAAAGCCTGCTGCCGCTTGCCCTGGACGGACGTACCGAAGAGGCGTTTGTCGCATACTACCTGGAAAACGTTGTGAAGCGCGTCAGCAGCGCGCGCTTTGCGTATCGCGCGTTTGGCCCGTGGTGGCCTGCAATCAAGCTACTTTTACTGGAAAGTGCTATTACTAAATTCGGGCAGGTAGTCGAAAGTGACGTTGCCGAAATATACTCGCTCTCCCGGCCAGCCCTGACGGTAGTAGCAGCGCACCTGTACGCTGACGATCGCACGGAGAACGACGCGGTATACAGTGCAAACCACCTGCTGCCCGTTATGTTATCAGCGGACGATACGGAGCCGTATTTATACGTCAGCTATGACGAGTCCATAGAAAAAAGAAGACTTTAGGAGACACCGTGGCACGAGAAAATAAATATTTAAAACTGGAGGAATTAGAGGCCTACGCCAGTGCTGCCGGTGCAGAGCTGCAATTTTATCACCCGAGCGGGGTATTTACGTTGCGCGATCGCCAGGATGATAAGCGATGGGTATGGGTGCTTAATCCGTATACAAAATACCGGATAGAAAGAATACGTCATCTGGATAAAGCCAGCTGGCTGATAGCCCTGGACGATGCGTTAAAACGCCTTAAAGAAGAGGCTGAGGCCGCGCCACAGCTGAAAAGTGACAAAAACTTTTGATATTTGTTGACTGAAAACTATAAACAGCTTAGATTTTGCATATCCGCTCAGGCGGTAAGCATGAAAAAAGCCCGACCAGATGGCCGGGCTTTTTTTTACCTGCAGAGACTGTGTTTGGCGACGTCATCTCTGCACATAACGAAGAGAATATAGCATGAAAAATTTTGCACAGCGTGACTTTGTTAATACCACTTCAATCAAAGGAAATGACGTCAACACTGACGCTATTACTAATACGATCGGCAAATTCCTCACGCTTTGTTTTAGCACAATTGGCATCGTCTGCTGCCTCATGCTGATGTGGATGGCACACCAGTAATGTGATAAAGGCCTGTAATCATTATCTTTGAAAGATGCCAATTACAGGCTTGTTTTTTCCCGTCCCAGCGTTAAAAATACCCCCCGACGCAAATCCATCTTTTAGAATACTTAATCATCGGCTGACAATTCCGGATATGCGCTTCAGTGAAGAGTGGTTTCACTCCTACAAGAAAAAACCTAAAACACGCAGTAAACCAGCAGATAAAGCTGAGGGTGTCGCGTCGGTAAAATCCGTCAAAGCGTCCGCCTGGTTAACCGCACTGACAGAAGTATCGGTTCACGCAAAAGCGTTAGCCGCACTCGTTAAAAACCCCGACCTGCTGGCAGGCAAAAAAGAGCATTACGACCAGGTTCGTATTTTTGACCATTTTCACCGCAATAACAGGGTTATTTATGATCACCTGTACGCCGTACCCAACGGAGGATTCCGCCTAAAAAAAACCGCTGCAGCGATTGAGGCAGAAGGGGCAAAGCGTGGCGTTCCTGATATGTGTCTGGAAATGCCATCTGGTGTCTATCACGGTATGCGCATAGAGCAAAAACATGGTAAGCGCATGCCTTCTGAGAAGCAGATAGAGTGGATGCAGCGCCTTAAAGCGCAGGGCTTTTACGTCCTTTTATCATTTTCACCGGAAGAGACGATCAGGGTGACAGAGCAGTACGCAGCACTTGAAGCAGGCGGAGTAATGCCCGCGCACGAAAACGACGGATTCTGGAGCGAATAAGTGCTTTTTGACGCGGACTTTTTTTCCGGATGCCCCACGTTTGAACACTATGCGCGACGCGCTAAGACGCGCAGCAACTTAGGGCTGGGGCTCGCAGTATTTGCCGAACTGGCACTGGAAACAGGCATGTTCGGGGTACCGAAAAAGGAACTCATGGCGCGATGCGGCATGAACAATCGCCAGCTGAACTACTACGGTGGCGTTAAAGGTATCGGCTATATCTTACGAAAATCATTTACAGAAGGACGAGCACGCATGACGGTGGCACAGATCGAAGGTTTGGGGAAAATTGGTATCGGTGCCATTGCGTGCTGTCACAGTCAGGCGTTGCTTCAGATGAAAGAAGATCCCGAACTTCTGATGCGCCGCGAGGCTTGGCCAGCGGGGTTTTTCGTGTCACTGGAGCAGGAGCATGAAGGCGACGACGTGCTGCGGCTGACTCGCCCTGATGGCGGTGAAGAAATCCACTGCCTGAGTGTGGATGATATGCGTGTTCATGACTGGGTGGCCATTCAGTGATCGGGCGTAATACACAGCTCCACTACCATTCGATCTGCTATATGGGTGATAACGGTAAGATGCGCTCAGGCGTGGTACAGCTTGTCTCGCGTCAGGTTACGCGCCCGACATTGCAGGACGTGCGCCTGCAGCTGGGCTTTGATGAAAACGCCGTTCTGGTCTCACACAGTTACCTGGGGCGTATGTCGCAGGCAGAGTATGAAAGCGGAGAGATCAAAGCGCCGTCCGTGCTGCTGCATATGCTGATGATGGCCGTTGCTGTAGCAGGCGTGCTGGTGGCGCTCAAACTGGTGTAATTCCTGCTGGTGGCAGGGCGCTCTGCTTTGCCACCAATTCCGCCCTTCTTTTTATATAAATAAAATCTAAGAAAATTCTTAGACAGTGGTTAATTTCAGGTTATCATCTGCCGCAAATTTACAGCGGACCTGAAACCAATCATGACTTCTCAAAATGTTCTCCAGCAGCTGCAGCAACTTCCTGAATGCCCCGTTGACGATGAAGTACTTCACCAGACGTTTGTAACGGCCTATGGCCAACTGAGTTCTATGCGCAAGCGCCTGAAACTCGACGATCTTGAAAAACGCCTGCTGGATAACTGCCTGTCCGCGCTGGAGCAGGTGCAGATTGATATCAACCTGCGCCTTAATCACGAAGCTGATACCTATAACGTGCTGGCAGAGGCGCTGGAGCACGTACAGCAGGAGCTGGACAGCCATTCCGTACTGGCTGCAGAGATAGCTCAGATTCGCCTTGAGGCGAAGAACACCGCTGATGAAGCCATTCAGGAAGCCCGTATTCGTGAAGGTGAGGCCGAAAATCGCGCTATCAATGCTGAAAACGACCGTGATCGCAACTCAGATGCGCTGGTTACCGCGCAGCTGGCGCTGACCACTCTGAATCAGGAATTTGCACACTACCGCCGCAAGAATCCTGAACGCCTGGCGGCGGATCTGCAGGAGCGCGACAAAACCATTTCTCAGCACCGCGCCGATCGCAAAAAACAGAGCGCACTGATACAGGAACTGCAGCAGAAGCTGAATATTGCAGATAAAGAAGTAGGCAAAGAGCGCCGCCTGCGCGGTGAGACGGCCAACGATCTCATTAAACTCACTGCCTCGCACAATCATTTGAAAGAGCGCGTGGAGTTTCACGACGGGCAGGAAGACGTGGCGCAATTCCTCCTGCAGCTGCCGGACGGCAGCGGCGACGTGGGCTGTTATATCTACAATTACCACTTCGGGCTCAGCGTATTTCATGGCATCCGTGACGTGTCCATTGAAACAGCAAATTTCCACTATCAGATCCGCACGGCGATGATGCTGGCAATGGATGTTGTGCCGGGTATATGGGGTAATCCGGTATTCCGCATCCTGCCTGATTTACTCCCTATGTGGGACACAGCCATCAACGATGAACTGCATGAGCGCATCATGACCCGCCTGGCGCTGGACTTCCCACGACTCCACAAGCGCATCACTGACGGTAAGGCCGCGCCGGTCTCCGAGCTGGCTATCCCTGCGCGTGCGCTTAACGCGCTGGTCAAAGCCGGTTATGACACCGTGGCAGCGGTGGGCGGTGAGCTGCCGCCGGAACTGGTGAAGGTCAAAGGGCTAAGTGAGGCCACGGTAGACGAGATCCGCGCTGCGGTTAACAGCTGGTGCATCACCTGGGCAAAATCCAATGGTGATATTGAACCTATCAAAAATAACAACCTGAAACGTCGCTAACGTGACGTAATTACCCGCCGCTAATAAATATGAAAATCTAAGAGATATCTTAGATTTTCATTGATTCAGATCTCCTCATTGTGTACATTCCTACCCGCTGGCAACGCCCATAATCGTTGAAAGTTATCTGAATTGGTATTTCGCGGATTAAGCATTAACCCATTGTTTAATCCGCAATTTTTTACAGCGCAAAGCTCATTTCCGAGTGATTTTTGCGCTGTATGAGGTGGCTTTATGCCCGATAGTTTTCGGGCTTTTTTTTCAGGTTTAACCGTGAGTGCATGACGTGTGCTCACGGCTGAATCGGAGAGAGGATTCAGCAGCGAGGCAGACGCAATGCAAATCTGGCAGGGGTGGTTCCTTCCCTGTTGTTTACGCAAGCGGACAGGTTGACCAGATGCCTAAGTGTCCGAGCCGGGTATGCACCGGCACCAATTCAGCAGGCTTAGCTCAGTCGGTAGAGTGTTTCATTGTCGGCGGTTCGATTCCGCCAGCCTGCATCAGTTCGTAACGGGCCGCTCCCGGTTATTACCTTTTCCGGGCGTGTTATGAGTAGGGTGAACGGCATGTAGCCCCTCCTGTCACGGCAGTGAACGCGGTTTTGGACTACCCCGCGCATAGAACGCCCCGTGAGGCTTAAACAGGTTCCCGTCTGATCCCCGTAAGGGATCGCCATTTGTGAGCGTGCTGGCATCCTCTTGCTGCCTGGCGACGGGTAAAACTACCTCTGGCAGCACGCTCACAAATGGGGGAATGCGGCTATGCGCACGCGGGGCGGAATAATATTTTCCTGTCATGAAAATCTTCTACACCCGTCCGTAGGTTCCGTAACGGACAGCTGGAGGCACCAGCCCCCCATGCACTACACGTCAACACCAGGCGACGCGCTGCTTACTGGCTAATTTGGCTGGTGGCAGGGCAAGGTCAGCGGCAGACCTAAAAAAAGTTCGTGGCAGCTGGGAAAGACCAGCACACAACGGCGAGAGTATTGAGTGGTGAATGACAGATGACGCCACGCGCCTGGTTAGCCAGTGCTCTCGACCGTTGTGGTGATTGCTTTAACACACCGTAGGAGTTGTGGAGTCAATCCACGGGGCGAAAGCCCTGCCGGCGAATCGACGCCGGCAGTCAGCGATGGGCTGCGAAGGCAAAGCGGGTATCACTCCCGCCTCATTGAACAATCGCGCTAACGGAAACCGATCACAGCAACCCGTTTATGGTGACGTAGCTCAGAGGAATGAGCGTCCGGCTTTAACTCAGGAGTACGGAAGGTCGCTGGTTCAAATCCAGCCGTCACTGCCAGTTTCAGTACAGACCAGTTGCATTGGAGCCAGCGCCCCCTGCTGGTGGTCGAAAGTGGGTCACTTGGGATATGTGAGTGCGGAGTCTGGCTTTTAATTCCTTTGAAGCTAACAGGTTATCCGGTCAACACGTAATGTCATCCAGCCATACTTCTGTCATCTTCCGGTTGAGCGCCGGGGCGAGTAGTTCTGACAGCTGGAAGAGACAGCATCCCTAACAGACAGGACACGATATGCCGTTTTTAGCGTTTGCTGCAGAGCATCCAGCCCTCACCATCATTTACACGCTGGTGGTCATTTACGGCTTTGAAACGGTTATCAAAGCCTGTCGCAGCGACGCGAAGAAAAAGCGCCGCAAATAGCACGACACCCCAACAGGAAAGCGCATTAGCCGCTCAGTACTCTTTCCGTTGTGGTGCATTCGCAGTTGCTGCTGCGATCGCAAGACTGGCCCCCGCTTCATCAATCGCAACGCATAGGGGTTTAAGCCGCCAGTAACCGAGTTGACCAGTCGCTTGAGAGGTTACTTGCCGGGTATGGCACCGGCCACCACCAACGCATAACAGATACGCATGCATAAGCGCTGACAAGAAAATTGAGGCATGATTAGAGCAATTCAGTCAGCTAATCAGGGTTTAAGCAGTATGGACACCAGCATGTACACCAAAACAGTCAGAGCGATGCAGTTTGTCATGTTTCATCTGCTGCTGAATGCCGGATTGTTTGCCGGTCATAAATGGCTGATCGCGCAGCTGGTGGCCAGCTGATACAGGCCAACAGGTAAGAGCGCCGGCAGACGGGCTTTTATCGTTGTGTTGTAGCTCAGCGGCAGCAGCGTTCGCTCTTTTATTCGGCCTGCAGGGCGGTGAAAGGGACAAGCGAAAGGTCGCCGGTTCAAATCCGGCCAGCACAATGCCTACATAGCCACCCGGCCAGCCGCCGGGACAGGTCTCAGAACATCCCCGTGCGCACCCGGCGCCGGAATTAATCAGGTGAATTTTAACCACCGGCAATCGCCGGGGATTCTGCACGCCTGCACGACAGAGAGAGAGCATGAAAAAGATCGCACTGATGGGCGCATTAATGGGAAGTCTCACCTTGCTGGCGCGCCGGCCGCCAACCGTTCCCGTGCTGCAGGTCAGGTCGCTGCAGCTGCCGGAGCGCCCGCAGCTGACCGCCGAGGAAGGAATACAGCGGCTGGCCACCAGCATGGAAGAAGCGCATCAGCACCGCGAACGTGAGCGGCTGACCGCGCAGAAGCGCAGACAGAGCGCCCACAAGCGCAAAAGCAAACGGGGTTACTAAACGATGAACGATCAACAAATAAACGGAATGATTGGCATGATTGCCGGCGCTGCAGGCAACTATACCGGCGACTATATGGCGATGCTGAACGTTCTGGAGCACCTGGGCTTTGTGGTAACGCACCAGTCACAGACCGCAACTGATTGGTCAGCCACGGTGAGCAAAGGCGCACTGACCATGACCGCCCGCGGGGAATCGCTTAATCACGCTACCTGTCTGGCCATGCTGCAACTGAACGATCTGATCCTGCGCAGCGAACAGCTGATAGACGAGGGCATGCTGAAATTCAGGGAAGAGGGCGCGCCTATGGCCGTCGCGCATGTGTGGCTCTCTGACGGCGCAAAAGTGGCACGTAAAGCGTGGGGAGAGGGAACGCATCTGCGCCTCAACAGAGGCACCACACGGCACCCGCTGAACGGCACCGATATGTACGGCGTGCCGGCGCGATTCTTTGACCACGATCCGCAGGCGTCCGTAACGCGCATGCCTCAGTTCGTTCTGACCAATACCGAGCAGCTGACAACGGCTGACTGGACGCCCGTAACCGCCGATCTGCTGGCAAGCGACTGGAGACTGATTTAATGGAGACGGTAAAACTCAAAGGGCTGGAACTGCTGGGCTGGCGCGCGGATCACTGCAAAGTCACATCAGTGGCATGCCGCAATAAGTCACTGCCTACAGGTGAGAAGCAGTCAGTGATGCTGGTGGAAGGGACCGTAGTGTTTGAGCTCAGGAAAGGGTGTGGCGTGCGCTTTACCTGGCAGGCTCAGCAACAGATAGGCATGTACGGAGCAACGGGCAAGTTTGATTACAGTGTGAATATGAGTAAGTCAGGTACGACAGAAGGATTACGGTTTGAGGATGAAGCCGGGGAACCATTACCGGATAACCTTTACAGCCAGGTCGTTCACCGCTTAGCCCGTGACACCGTAACTAACTGGTCAAATACAGTCAGCCACCTTCTGAAAAGCTACCGCTGATCCCGGGCAGGCCACAATATGCCGGATAGTAAGCGCTATCCGGTACTCTGCATTCGCCACAAACGCCCGCGATTCTAAAACACCCCTTCCAGATATCGTGCGTATTAGCGCCAAACCTGCATTAAATGATGGTACTGATTCGGGCGATAATTATGCCGCTGTAAGGGAATGCAGAGCCAAAGCCAATCTGTAATGCCGCACCACCAGCCAGTAAAGGGATCTGTAAATCCGAGTCAGATTGCTCCTGAAAACACGCCAGCCCTGTCAAAAAATCCAAAATCGACGACGTTAAGACTTGTACGGATTAGACAAACCTTAGAATAGCGTGTTTTTAATTCAACCGGAGCGCTACATGGACAAAAAGGTAAGCAGTATTGAGATAGCCGATCTGTTAATTCGTCGTCGCTGCTATATGACGGTTGCAGAAGTAACCAGGCTGGTGGAAACAGAATACCCGCATTTAACAGTAAACCCCGGTATCGTCTCTAATATCCTGCGCTCCTTTGTCCGCTCTCCGTTTGCACAATGCCGGGTACATCCTGAAGCCTATCCCCGTAAGTACAGGCTGGATGCGGTAAACGGCTACATCTTCAAAGCACGCGGACGTTCGGATATCGATTACGACTCGCTGATTGTAGCCAGCGCCACGAAACACCGCCGGCAGACGAAAGAGATTGAGCAGCGTTCTGTATGCGTGATGGCAAGGGAACTGATGGACAAATGTATGCGGGGAAGGATGGAAAACACCCCGCTCATGTGAACGGGGTGCTGATTTGCTTACTTCTGACCGCTGCGGTGCAGCCTGCGGGCTTTGGTTAACGATGACGGAACCTGTTTAGGCGGATTATCCAGCCTTTCGGTTGAGTTCGTTTCCTCGTCCCGTGTAATAACAGGGAGTTCGCTGGCTTCTGGCACAGGCTCAGCGGGTTGTTCAGCCGCTGGTGGCACTTCCTGTACAGAAGAAACGCGCGTCACAGGGGCTGGTTCAGCTGGTGGCGTTACCGGTTCAGCTGCTGCTGCTGCAGGCGCTGGCGCAGGGGCCACAACAGGAACATCTTCACCCGTAACAGCGCTGATTAACGTCAGCAGTCGCTGCAGACGCTCCTGTTTAGACATTTTTAAGAACTTCTGGCCTAAGTTCGCCTCCAGCATGGCGATCATCGGTGCAAGCCCCATCAATTCAGCAGCGTGACCTGAACGCACAACCGAATGCAGACACGCGCGCCGGGTAGCATTTGACGGCAGCTTGTCATATTCCTTCTGGAAGTGGCTATTAAGAATGCCGCTTTCTTCCAGGCTCGCAATTCGCAGTATTTTTCCCATATTTACGCCTTATCGCCAGTCCTGCTGCGAATATCACTCACGGTGGCGGCTTCGCTGATTTCGTCGCGGATTTCTTCTTCTGCAGCCGTCAGCGCCATATGAACGCCGCGCACGATAGCCATTTCTGGGTTATCTGGCACAACCACCACATCATGCCAGTCAGCGGTGTGATCTGTCAGGCCAGGCAGTTTACCGGCGATATAGTTAGCACCGCCGCCCACAACCAGCACAACGTCAATGTCGTGGGTATTACGGTGCAGCGCACGAACATCTTTCATGATGGTTTCAGCGAGTTCAGCTGCGGCCTGATCGATAACAGGCAGAACATTGATGCGCTTATCTTTCGCTCTCTCCAGGCGGGAACCGATATAGCCCTGACGGATGATTGCATCAACGCTGTCCAAGCTCAGGTCTGAGGCGTTAAACGACTTATCCAGCGTCTTTTCAAACTCGATCAGCAGGGTGTGAACACGCTTAATCATCGTCTGCACGCCGTGCTCAAAGCCACTTCTGCGGATCGGCATCAGGTCAGAGTCAACCAGGGCGATATCACAGGTGAAGCGGCCTAAATCAATTACCAGCGTCTTTTCTGCGTCTGCCAGCTCTGGCAGATCAGCCTGCGCGGTAAGAATGGCAGGGACAGCCTCTGGATAGATTTCTACGTGAATGATGTTTGCAGCTTTGATGCTGTCATTAATGTTCTCAACACGCGTTTTCAGACTGTCAGCTTTCTGTTTGATGCGCGCTTCATTGATGTTGCCTGCAGCGCTGTAGAACTGACTTACCGGGAGCGTTTCACCGAGGATAATGTCACGGCCACCGAGACCAGCACGAACCAGCGCATCATTAACCAGAACGCGGTGAGCAGCGGAAACCTGGTAATCAGGGTCACAGGTGTCATACAGGTCATAGCCTGCATTCATGACGGTGTACGTGCGCTCTTTACCCTGCGCATCTGTTGTATGCCATGAAGATTGTGACTCAGTAGCGAGCGTCTGCTGGTGGCCTTCATGCACAAGCGCCGGGGTCACAGAGGTTTTAATCTTGCCGGTTGCTTCGTCAAGGAACGACAGAGCAATGTTACCGGAGCCTGCATCCACTGCTACTAAAACTGCTTTGTTCTTAGTCATTTATTTGTCCAATGGTTAATTTCATATTGAAAGTCCGGGACTGAATTTATCACACAGAGCACACTTGTACACTTAAAAAAGCGCGCTTGTGCTCGAAAAAAGGCACAACCAAAACTGTTTGCTGACTAAGTGATCATTATTGTGATCACTGCAAATTACAGACTCCTTACCATCCTGGTTTATTGGCCTCATTTGAACGATAAACCATGTCCAAAGTTAACTGGGATGAACACAGAAGGGCTTTCATTGAGCAGAAGGCCGAGAGCGGAATAACCGTCAAAGAGTACTGCGAGTACTATGACCTGCCATTCAACACGGCCCGTCGGGAGCTGAACGGTAAAGCGCTGGCCGCGATGGGTGATCAAAGTGGTGATCACAATCATGATCATTCGGGTGATCACGCTTCTGATCATCAAAATGATCACACCAGAAAAGACGACCTCACCATACGCCGGAACGGGCGCAAACTCAGGCACAGCGCGGCTTTAGAGGGGGTGCTGGAACCACGCGCTGACGCAGCGCCGCAGCCTGGCGGGAAGAAAAAGCCCAATGCTTCACATGCCAAAAAGATCATAAATGACGGTGATCAAAGTGACGGGCGCCCGAAGCACACCGCAAAGCCCCGCGGCGAGGGTAAACCCTTTGAGGAAGGCCATGAAACTAAGCTGGTCGCCAACCGGCGTGCCTACCCGCGGCCACAGGATTATGAAGCGGCGTTAGAGGTGCTGGGCGAGGGGCTGGAAGCCAGCGCCATGACGGCGCTGTTTGACTCTCTGGCGCACATGGACATGCTCAAGCGCACCACGGCGCGTGCGGTAGAGCTGTTTGAGCTTGAGGCCGACAACATGGCCAGCGGCAAAAAGAAGGGGGAGGAGGACGACGGCGGCGGACCACACCCTATCCTGAAAATGACCAAGCTGATGATCGAGGTCGGCTATCTGGTCAATGACCACGCTACCCGGGTAGCGGCAATCGCCGGCAGTACCGATAAGAACCGGCGCGACAATGAGAAGCATGCGCTGACGCATAACGCCGGCGAGGTTATCAGCCGCGCATACCAGCTGCGAGAGGCGGAGGACTGGGATCTGCTGCAGACGGCAGAGTACATCGAGCGCCACGGCATCAAACTGCCTGAGTCTCTGTCCAGACGTCTCGAAAACGAGCTTAAGAACGCTGAACCGCCGGTAGATGAAAGCGGCCAGGTCAGCGAGGCGGAGCTGGAACTGGAGGCGCAGGAGTATCGCCGGCAGCAGGCCGCGTCCGCTGCCTTTGTTGAGACACGTCGCGCTGAAGTTGCCGCGCTGGTGGACAAAGGCGGGTTTGGTGACGTCCAGGCAGACGGAGAGCTGCGCGCCGGCGAAACCGCAGGCGAGGCCAATCTGAGCGGCAATTTTGACTATGCGGCTACTGCTGACCTGTACGACGACGATATCCCGCCGGAGATATCCGTTATGTCCGACGATGAATCCGTTATGACCGATGCGCTATCCGTTATGAAAGACAAGGATGGCGCAGAATGAGCGGCAAAAAACGCATCAGGAGCGTCACCACCGACCCGCGCTGGCGCGACATGGTGATCCGCTATCGCTATGACTGGGCGACGGCAGTAGTCGAGCTATTTGGCCTTATCCCCACCTGGCAGCAGGAAGAGATACTTAACTCCGTACAGGAGACCGGAAGCCAGACTACGGTAACGTCCGGCCACGGTACCGGCAAATCATCCCTGACGGCTATGATGCTGCTGATTTACATGATCATGTTCCCGGATGCGCGCGTAATCATCGTGGCCAACAAAATCGGGCAGGTTAAAACGGGCGTATTCAAATACGTCAAAACTTACTGGGCTAACGCCGCTAAACGTCACCCCTGGCTGCAGAACTACTTCACCCTGACGGACACCATGTTTTATGAGAAGTCGCGTAAGGGGATATGGGAAGTGCTCTGTAAGGGCTTCCGCCTGGGTAACGAAGAAGCGCTGGCCGGCGAGCACGCCGCGCATATCCTGCTGATCCTCGATGAAGCGTCAGGTATTTCTGATAAAGCGATAGCTATCATGCGTGGTGCGCTGACAGAGACCGATAACCGCATGCTGATGATGTCGCAGCCCACGCGGCCAAGCGGCTATTTCTATGACTCGCACCACTCATTAGCCCGTAACCCCGATAACCCGGACGGGATCTGGAATGCCATTGTCCTCAATTCTGAAGAGGCGCCGCACGTTACCCTGAAGTTCATCAGGGAAAAGCTGCTGGAGTACGGCGGGCGTGACTCTCTGGAGTACATGGTGAAGGTGCTGGGGCGCTTCCCGCGCAACATCAGCGGCTATCTGCTGGGGCGTGACGAGTGCGATCGCGCCGCACGGCGCAAAGTATACCTGGAGAAAGGCTGGGGCTGGGTGGCTACCGCTGACGTCGGTAATGGGCGCGATAAGTCGATACTCAATATCTGCAGGGTGTCTGGGCATGGTGATGCGCGGCGCGTGGTGTCGTTTAAGCTGGTGGAAATGCCTGGCACGATGGACCCAATATCTTTCGGTGACTTCGTCGCTAACGAGTGTACGCAGGAGCGCTATCCGGGGATCACGATTGCCGTCGATGGTGACGGCGTGGGCTCTGCCACGCTGAAGCAGCTGGAGCGCCGGGGCGTGAATGCGGTCAATATCCGCTGGGGGCAACCGCCGTTCAGTAAGAAGGTGCGCGAGCGCTTCAAGAACCAGCGCGCCTGGGCGAACATCATGGCCGCTGATGCTGTCCGCTCCGGCAGGATGCGTATAGACGCCTCTCAGCACACGGCGGAGCAGGGATCAAAGATACCGTATTACATGGATGAAATGGGGAGGATCATGATGGTGCCGAAGCCTCAGATGCGACAGAAACTCAACATCAAGTCGCCTGACCGCTGGGACACATACTGCTTTATCTTCCTGATTGGTTATCGTCCGGCAGAGGCAGAGATTGACGAAGGCATGGCAGATTTCGCGGAGAGCAAACTCAAAGAGCTGGAGGAACTGGACGCGCTGCTGGCGTGACCACCAGCCAGGCAATAAAAAAGGGCGCTTGTGCGCCCTTTCTGTTACCCGTTACCGCTTATTAATTGCCCTTCTTCTCTTCTTTAGCAATCAGTTTTGCGAGAAATTCCGGCATGTTGCGGATATTTTTCCCGGTGCGGTCGGATTCATTGCCGTAGCGTTCGCGGATCTGCAGCATGGTAAGCTGCGATTCATCCCCTGCGGCCAGCTTCCGGTCGAGCAGTTCAAAGTCGTGTGCGTCCATAAGTTCCAGCACTTCGCGTCCGGTTTCAATTTCCTGGCTGATAGCACGCGCCTCTTCAGGACCTTTTGCCCGCGCCATCTTTTCCTTCGCGCGCTTATCAAACTGATAGCGACGCTGTTTAACGGCATAGGCAACAGACGCCCGCTGCGAAACCATCTTTTTACCCAGCTCCACGTCCTCAAGGGTGTAGACCTGCGCGGACGGCAGAACGGAGCACGGAATAGGCTGGATGAAGTCGTACAGTGAGCTTTTGGTGTTTGATACGCTCACGTTGAGTTTGATATTACGCCCCAGCGCGAGGTCGTCACCGATGATAAGCATACCGTGCGCGCCGTAGCGGAACTTATCAACTTCCTGCTGATCTGCTGTATGACGCACGCTTACCTGGATATCGGTATAGGTGCTGGTACGGGCGCGGAACACGGTAGCAACCGGTGCAGCCTCAAAGTACTTACGTTCATCTTCCAGCGTCATGATTGCACCGAAAGCGTGGGTAATCTTCTTAAGCTTGCCGATCTGCTTTTCATAGCGCATCAGGATATCTTCACGCTTATGATTAGCGGTCGCTGTAGCGCGAAAACGGTCAATCTGAACGTATGCAGGATTAATCAGCAGTACTGGAACAGGCAGATAAAGGTTTGTGGTAATGGCGATACTGCGCTCTTTACGCTTTTCTTCTGCCAGGTCGGCAAAACTCTGCCATTCAGCCAGCAGGTGCTGGGCATGCTGAAACTGTGATGAATCGGTAAGAAGGCCAGCCGGACGGCACTCTTCACCCACCGCGTTAGTGTCAGAAAAGAATTTATTGTCCGTAATGAGAGTCAGCCAGTCATGTTGAACCTGCAGAAATTGTTTGTAGCGCTTTTCAAATTCTAGGTCGCTGAAGTTAGGCATAATAGTTATTCCAAAAATGTAATGAGCCAACAGTCTCTCTGGACTTAATGAGCGCGAATATAGACAGAAAAGGAAGGCATGTAAAATTGCAAATCCTTAGAATGGCAATAATAAGAATAGTCCGTAATCCTTAACTGTCGGATATATCTGCTGTACACGTCATTTAATAAGCTCGGGTTTCGTGCCGGTACTGCTACATCGCCCGCGATGTAACGCCCAAAGGTTTCAGATGATAACAGTTACCAGCCGCAATCAAAATTGAATGCCAAATGATCATATATGAAGGCATGCAGCCGATCACGAAGAAAACGCATGCTTTTCTAAAAATTTTCGATTTAGTTTACCCTCAGACCAGACATTGCGCGATTTTGGCCGGAATGGGAAACTTTAAATAATAAACATTATATAAAGTTTGGTGCCTTTCATGTATGCTTGATCAGTAGTTGGATGATCAAATGATCAGTTGGTGCAAATCGTGGCATTTTGTACAGATTCTGAGCGAAGCGGCAACGAACAATCGCCTGGCGTCGCTACGTGAAATCTGACGAACTCCACCCCTGCTGTTTTGATAGATTTTGCGTAGCGACGTCATGCTGTTTTTGAGGGAAATATATAGATGAAACATTTAGCGGAAATTAAAAGCAGTGTTATTCCGGCGGAATTAACCGTATTAACGCCGCAGGACGTTGCTAATAACCTGCGCCGCTTTATTGCCGACAAAGCCGCGTATTCTGAGAATACATTCCGCGACCTGCTTTCGGTGATCCGCCGCTGGGCGACGTGGTGCAACGCGCGCGGCCTGTCATATCTGCCAATCGATCCGGAGCTGGCCCGCATTTACTTTCTGTCTATGGCGGAAAGCGGGCTTGCATCGAGCACGATCGAAAAGCACTACGCCATGATGAACATGCTTTGCAAGCAGTGCGGCCTGCCGCAGCTGCTGCTGAATGTGGACGTGCAGCGCGCCATGAAGCGCATCAAGCGCGAGGCCGTGGTGGGCGGCGAGCGCACCGGGCAGGCCATACCGTTCCGGCTTTCGGATCTGCAGCTGCTGTCGCACCTCATGAGCCGGTCTGACAAACTCACCGATATGCGCAATCTGGCGTTCCTGTATCTGGCCTATAACACCCTGTGCCGTATGTCTGAACTGAGCCGCATCCGGGTGCGCGATCTGGATATCGACGTAAGTGGGCATGTAATTGTTAACCTGACCCACACCAAAACGATGGTGACTGCCGCCGGCGTGATAAAGCACCTGAGCAAATCTGCTGCTGGCCACCTGCTGCGCTGGCTGGACGTGTCCGGGCTGATTAACTGCCCTGATGCCGTGATATTCGGCCCCGTCCGCCACAACAATACGGCCGGCGTGTCGGAAAAGCCCATGAGCGCCCCGGCCACGGAGAAGATTTTCAAAGACGCCTGGGATCTGCTGGGGAAAGAGCCGGTAAAAGATAATAAAGGGCGCTACACAAAATGGTCCGGCCACAGCGCGCGCGTGGGCGCGGCGATGGACATGGCGGAGCGCGACGCGACCATCACGCAGATCATGCAGGAAGGTACCTGGCAAGACCCGAAAACCGTCATGCGATACCTCCGTCGCTCTGAAAGTCAGAAAGGGAAAATGTCGGGAATACTGGACGGAGAGTGATCTTTTAGGTTAATTAAATTCTAAAGAAATATAATTTGTAACCATAGTGCTTTTGTCGCACAATCCTGGCTGTCACGCACCTGCGAATAACGATGGCCACACAACAGATATTGCTGCACCGCACCTTTGACATAGACGCCCACCAGCTGAGCTTTACCGCCATTATGCGCGGCGGAGTTGCGCTGGTGGAGTTTGGTGTAAGCACCCTGTCAGAAGCAGCCCCGCTGCTGACCCTCGATAAGACCTACTGCGACCGACACAGCGCCTGCTTCTACGTTTCCAACATCACCGACCGCGCCGCAAATAAACTACTGGAGTATTACAGAAAGGAATTTGCCGGGTTTGTCGGGCTGGTGGACGACGCATTCAGCCAGCAGGGTAAACCCACGTTCAGCAGCCGCCAGCGGCTTTTTGCGGGGCAATAATGTCTGTTACCGGCAACGTCGTTAACTTCTTTGTCGCAGTGGCGACCGCACACGACGTCTCTAATCCTATCGGCACCTATTCCAACGGCTCCTACGTTGACTCCTGCACCGGGCATTACTGGGGCGAGGAGATATTCAGACACCCCAAAACTATTGCCACTCTGGCGAAGTACGGCGCGATTGAGTACACCCGCTGCCTGGACCGGGGCGAGACAATACGTTTTGAGGATCGGCGCGAAGTGCTGAGCGAGTTTGCCCGCGGGTACAGCGACGCTGAGGACGGCTTATGCACCGAGGAAGGGGCGATTGACTCCGCCGTTCCGCATGCCTACCTGTCAGGCGCGCAGCACTGCCGCAAGCGCATAAAGCTGGGCGGCATGGCCTACCGTCTGGATCAGGGGCGCGTGTGTCATGGCGTGGAGTGTGCTGATACGGGCGAGAAGTGGACGCAGGACTAAAGAAAAAGGGAGCCATCGCTGGCTCCCTTATTCCTTTGGTTTACTCATAACCATTGGACGTGGACTTCTGAAATAAACCACTGGCGAGGATAACAGAACTTTGAAGCATATTTTACCGAAACTTAAAATTTTTCGTGCGCGCTATCCGGAGACGGCAAAGGCTGTGCTGCTGCTGCTGAAAGAGGAGCGCACCGCGACGCGCCGGCGCTTTACGCGCGCCCTTCCCGGCACCGAAACGCACGTCATCCGGGGAACGCTGCTGGACCTGTGTAAAGTCGGCCTGGCTGAGCGCTCTATTGACGGCGAATACTCGCTGGCCATGCGCCCTTCTTTTGCCGTCAGCCTGACGCCTATGAGAATGGGAAAGATCGAACATGCCATTCTGATGCTGCTTAACGATCGTAAATTCATAACTGCCAACGATATGCGCAAAGAATTTGCCGTCAGTCACCCCCTGTTCCTGCAGTCAGCCAGAAAACTCATTGAGCGCGGGCTGGTGGAATACCGCGACGTTCCCGTTGAGGAAAACTCGCACCGCACCCGTCGCCACTACACCTTTAAAAACCCGGAGTAATTCATGCCTGAAGTAAAGATTAAACGCCTCACCCCTGATGCCGTCCTGCCTTTCCGTGGCTCAAAAGGCGCTGCAGCGTGGGATATCACCGCGCTGGACGTAAAACTCAACGTTGTACAGACGCAGGGCGGCGCCCGCCAGCCGCGCGCGTGGTGGATCACTACCGGGCTGGCCGTGGAGATCCCCGAGGGCTACTGCATGAAGATTTACGCGCGTTCCGGGCTGGGTACCGCTAACTTCCTGCGCCCGTCCAACTGCGTGGCCATCATCGACAGCGACTACCGCGGCGAGATCAAGCTGCGCATGATTGCCGACGAAGGCGGTCTGGCCATCGAGCCGAAGGCGGGCATGGTCATTGCGCAGGCCGTGATTGAGAAGGTTGAGCCTGTCATCTGGACAGAAGTTGATGAACTGTCTGAAACCGACCGCGGCGACAACGGCTTTGGTTCGACCACCCCGGTGGAAACCGATCCGACGCCTGCTGCCGACAGCACGCCGGCCGACGACACCACCGCAACGGTTTCGCAGGAGCCAGCGCCAATTGACGTGCCTGTAACGTCGCAGGATGCCCCTGTAGAGTCGTCAGATGCTGAGCCAGCTGAAGAGACCAAAACCACCACGACTACCAAGAAAACCACCAGCAAGTAAGGCCAGACCATGACTAAATATATTCTCAGCAGCAAAACGTCCATTGAGCTTAACGAGAAAGGCGAGATCAGCCCTGCCGATCTGGAAATCGCCCTGCTGGCCACGATGGGCTTTACGCCGCAGAACGTTGAAGGCGTTACCGTCTGGAGCCATGAGAATGACGATAAATCGTTCTGGCTGGCGCATGAGCAGTCGCTGCCGGCGGACGACGAAGAACGCGCCGCAGCGGTGAAAGCCATCAATGAGAAAACGGGCGCCCGCCTGCTGATGCCGTCAATGGATCATAGCTTGGCGCAGCACCTCATGAGCCAGCTGCCAATGAACGTAACCGGCGAGGCGTTTGTGTCGGGCTCCCTGACGGGCCAGTGGCGCGCGGAGACCGTTTCCCGCTTTAACCCGTATGACGTGCAGAGCCACGGCCTGCTGGTCAACAGGCAGCAGCACGTCAGCTGCGCGTCGCAGTCCCTGCCGCTGGCGGTTGCACTGCTGTTCCTGCAGGTCCTGGGTGTGGGCCAGCGTGCTTACGTGTTGTTCCCTGCTGGCGCGGACGCGAAGGGGCAGCTGGTCTACCTGACTCCGGATAACGAAAAGAACATGCTGCAGTTCGTGCCGGAGCTCGACCGTCACCGCATGGAAGGTCTGGATAAATATGCTGTAGTGGGTATGGATCAGGATCTGGTGCAGGAGGCGGTTGAAAAAGCGCAGCTGCTGCGCACTATCGCGCAGGGAAAGGCGAAAACTGACGCCCAGCAGCCCGGGCCGGAGCTGGTGGCCACAGCGTCAGAGGCTGCGCCGGCGGCAGCGGAATAAGCACCGGTAACGCCTGTCAGGCTTTGCGTCAGGCGGCGCGCCGCCGGGTTTATACATTGTTAAATTCTAAGGATTTGCTAATTTAATAAAGCATGTTTCTTACCCGTTGCCATTAGCTCTTACTCAAAAGCCCCGTTAAGGGGCTTTTTTATTGTCTGTGACTCACTCACTACAGCTTATACACTGATTACAGTGAACGTTATCGCCCGATCGCAGGCGGTGAACTTCCGCCCATAGGGTTTCACGCTCTTTCTCTGCGTCCACCAGCCGCTGTGAGAGCAGCATCAGGCCGTTATGGTGCGTGTACGCCGCCAGCTGCGCCTCGGCTTTATCCAGCCTCTCCTGCTGTTCGGTCCACTGCTGCGCGTACCGGCGCGTTACCGCCTCGATAAACATTTCCGCTGCAGCATCAGGATCACCCTCAAAAGTCACCGTTCCGTTATTCACTGTAAGCTGCGCCGCGTGCCATCGTTGCCAATTAACGTCATTACCATTGGCACCAGGGCAAGCGGATAAGACAGGCAAACGTCCTTTCTGACGCAAGGCATTTCGCCGGGATTGAAAGATGCGTTCGTATAGGCTTCTAATTTAACCCATATAACGGTAGTATCATGAAATATTGATCAAAATTAGAACGCTCATAAGCTAAAAAATTTCAGCTTACCTGTTTATTCATAGCCTCATGCATTCTTTAAACATTAATTAAGGAGAATTTCATGGCAATCACTGTTTATTCAAAGAAATTCAAAAGAGAATTAGATAAAGAACAATTAGAGAACTTATACTTAAAATTCGTATCCAATAACTTGGTTGGCTTTAGAAATTTTGTGCACGAAGACGTAGAGTGCCCGATTTGTAATGTCACAGGTGCATACTACATATCTGAAGGATATTCAAAATTAACCAATGAAAGGGTAAAGCAATCTCATTTCGCATTTAGAAAACCAGACAATACGGATGCACACAAAGTTTTTTGTGACCATTATTCTGGCCCTGATAAAGTAAAGGATTCAAGCCGCGGTGCCTTTGTTAAATTCGGAAGGGATGGTTCAGAGGTTACTACTTTCATAAGGGAACTTGTTTGCCGCGGTATCGAAAACAAGGTGTTCAACCAGACTGATATTAGAAACATGAGAAAATGGTTTACTGATTTGCGCGAGGCAGGTACGTTTGTTATCAGCTATAGCCCGCACGTCATTAACCTTCTTAGAGCATCACTCTACGTTCAAGGTAATAATAAATATGAATTTCAGGAAGGTAAGCAATACGAATCGAATTTCGATATAAATAATGAGGTATATAAATCCCTAAGATACAAATATCCGTCACTCTCTGATTTTGATGTAAATACCAAAGAGAACAATTCACTCTTATGGTTGTACAGTAGCCCTGTAGTGCGTAAAGCGCACAGCCTTATATTAAAAGATAAAGGCATAAGTACGTTTGATAGGAGAGACCTCAATGACAAGTATGTAGCGGCAATGCATTTATCGACAACTATAATTAAACAGTATCATTTTCTCAGAAGTAAGTTCCCTACCACACGATCAATAATGCGAAACAATCAATTACTTGCTTTCTCGGCATTACTCCTATTTGTATCTGATTGGATTCCGGAAGAAGCCAATGAAAAATTTAGAATGATTGTTAATGCAGCAACATCTACTACTCCAGATGCAGGAAACATTATAGGCATGAACCCTTTTATTCATTATGATGTATGGAAAATAATTCATCGAGTTCAAGATTTAATTGTTTCATTGCCTAACTTCTCTAACCTTGATGAAGAGTTTCAAGAAGAAAAGCAGCGGTTAATTGAGCTTTACGGACTAAACAAGGAAGAAAAATAGAATGCCATTAATAAAAAAAAAGCCGACAGACAGCATAACATCTGTAACACAGTTTGTTGAATACGTGAATGAATGGAAATATAAAGGAAGTTTTCCTACAGCATTTAGAGGGCAGGCATTCTATGGTTGGTTAAGTAAACCAAAGCTATTCCGGGGAGAAGGCAGAATTTATGAGAATGAGAATCGCGCCATCAGAGACATAGTTTCAATTCATCCTTCTGAGTTTGAGTCTGATAAAACAATGTTTGACCGGCTGGTTCGTATGCAACATTTCGGTCTGCCCACACGGTTAATGGACGTTACATTAAATCCACTTGTAGCACTATGGTTCGCAACTGAGGAGTATATATTTAAAGAGGAAAGGAAAAACATTGCCAAAGGGCCAAAGGGCGGAACTGTCACAGCTTACTTTGTTCCAGAATCTAGGCAGAGATACTATGACAGTGATCGAGTTAGCTGCATGTCAAATGTGGCTAACTTGAGCGGTGATAGCAAAGAGGTTCTTTTTGATGTGGCTCAAAGAAGCAGCGATTATGAAGATTTCATCAAACAAAGTAGATTGACGAAGAGAGCCAATCACTACAATAAAGACGTACTCGACGAGCTTTATTATCATATAGGAATGGAAAAGCCTCATTTTCGACAGTTGATGAATCCCCAAGATTTACTTCGGCCCATTTATGTCAAACCAAAATTAAGCAATAAAAGAATAATCGCGCAGTCTGGTGCTTTTCTGCTTTATGGATCGAGAGTTAATTCTTTAAAATCCACAGAAGAAGCTTTGCCTACACGAAGTGTTTACGTAGCTGCTGAGCACAAAGAAACGATACGTGGGCAACTTGAGCGATTAGGAATTTATGAAAGTATACTTTTCCCAGAAATAGAGAAGGCAGCGAAGTTTATTTCACTCAACTATGCAAAAATGGCACCTGCTGAAGATTAGAAATTTTTATAACAGCTCTGCTTATAAAGTTCCGCAAAAAGCCCGCTTGATGCGGGCTGTTGGGTTAATGATTGTGTGCCGCTGCAGCTTCCAGCGCGCTGATCTTTCGCATGAAAGAATCGGCCTCTGACATATCCACGATCACCTCTCCGCAGGCCAGGCAATGACTCCCTTTCACATCCTCTACAATGTCATCCGGGTTGCCCGTATTCAGCTGGACGTCGCGCGTGTCATAAACAAAAGCCTCTGCACCGCATGTCGGACATTTCATCGCTTACTCCTTTGTTGAACCTGTCCACTAAGTATAGCTGACAGGCCTGAAGCCATGCGGCAGAAGGGTTACGCGGCGTCGCTTGCGGAGCGGAGCGCTTTCTCTTTGCGCCGGCGCGCTATCTTCTGGCCGATTGGCTCAATGTAGCGATAGCTGAGCCAGCCCACCAGCAGTGCGAGCAGGACGTTGCACACGAAGAACGTCATACCCTGATCCGTGAAGGTTTTTGATAACCGGTCTTTGGTCACGATATGGATCAGGTATACGGAGAAAGAGATATCCCCCAGGAATACCAGCCAGCGCGGCGTAATGCGCCCTAACCAGCTGTCATTGAACGCCACAGCGGCCAGCAGCAGCGCCAGCACGGTACCGGACGCCATCAGGCCATGCCCGATATGCTGGTAGCTGATAATGTGCTGCACAAACAGAGCAACCGCTGCCAGCAGGAACGGCACACGCGCTGCAACCGGCAGGCGCGCCATGTACGGGTAAACTAGGCCAATCAGTACGCCCGCGGCAAACTGCCAGATAATCGGATTGGTCATCAGGTTCAGGTAGGCGTAACCCATATCGTAGCCGTGCACCAGCAGCGTCGGCTGGTGGCCTGCTGCCATTGGTACCGCCACCAACACCGCGCCCAGCATTGCGGCCAGTGCCACCCAGCGTGCGCGCACCAGCAGGCAGACGGCCATCATCAGGTAAAACAGAAACTCATAGTTGAGCGTCCAGCGCACGCCCATAAACCCGCTGTCGTCCACGTAAAACGGCGCGTGCTGCGGCAGGTAGACGGAGAGCGTCGCCGCGCTAATCAGTGCCTGCGTCTTATCGGCATAGTGAAACGTCGCCATAGCCCCGCTTAACAGGAAGTTGATCAGCAGCAGAATGAAATAGGCGGGCAGCAGACGCAGCGCGCGGCGTTTCAGGAAGTCGCCCGCTGCCGCGACCCCTGTACCCATGCGCGACACGGAGAGCGTGATAACAAAGCCACTGAGGATGAAAAACAGATCCACGCCAATAGCGCCGGTTGAAAGCACTTTGGTTAACGCCGGATAGTGCGCTTTGATCTGATAGCGAAAATGAAAAGTTACGACGGCAAGGCAGGCAAGCCCGCGCAGCGCCTGAATAGATTTGAGCTGTTGTGTCATGAGTCCGTATGAGGATTGTCTGATAAACGTAAAGGTGGCCGCATTCTAGGGATGCGATACACCAAGAGCAACCATAGAAAAGGCGCACTAAGCGATTGATTTGATTAACCAGGGGCACTGTAACCCTGCTGACAATCTGCTTTGATTTTGCTACCTGATTAATGCATCAGGCAATGTCTCTTAAAAGGCGGTTCATAATCTCCTGCAACAACAGGTAATTACAGGGCGAAAGTGTGTAATCAAGGCGTCAAATCGGGTAAAATAAGGTGCATAAATACTAATAATAAAGGATGCGCAGATATGCACTCGCACAAGCTACTAACGGAAGGTTTAGCAAATTTTGGTGAACTGTCTTACTTGGATATTGAATTTACGTTTTCCGGCAATCCAGATCGTCAGGCAGGGTATCGCCTGGTGTTCTGCCCTCCATCTTTAGATCCGGTTGCTGCTGAAACAATGCACACGATGCTAAAGGATGAGGTGTATACTCTTTGTGTATCGGTGGTCACGTTTGCTGATCTCGACCAGTTGAGTCGGTCAGAATCAGAAGATGTAAATATGTTTTTACGCCCCAATAACGGGTTTAAACTGAATCTGTCCGAACTACAGTATCTTTACAGCACCTTAGTTGACTTCATGCTGAGAGTTGCAGAGAATGAAGGTATACAAATTCTGTTCTTTGCTGCAGAACGCAAAGAACTTTATCTCACATACAAACGGTATGTGGAGAGGCTGACGAAAGAACGCGGCCTAGATTATATTCATAGCGGAGCTTCTTATGCGATACGAACAAAAAACTACCCCGGCTGAGGGTACTATTGATTTCAAAGCTATCCATGACAGCAAAGTGAAGATGATGAAAAGTTTTATGGCCGCTAAAGCTGACGCAGAGCGCAAAGGCGAAGTGGTATTCAAGCCGTTGTAATACCCGGTTTGATCCAAAAAAAGGCCCATATGGGCCTTTTTTTGTTTTTGAATCCATCTGTATTAGCCTGTTTTGCAAGGCGTCAGCTTAACATGTGTTATGCGCTGGCAACGTTATCACGCAAAAACGTGTCGCCGCATTTGCTGCAATACCACTGCCTTTCGTAGTTCTCAACCGCCCTGCGCCGGTTATGCCGGTTCAGGTATGCCACCAGCCCTGTAACCAGTATTGCGAGGATAGCACCTGCCACCAGCGACGACTGTAGGGTTGTTCCCTGCACGCAGAGAGCCAGCCAGGTAAACAGGAAGAAAGCGCCGGTAAATACAATGCCTTCCAGTTTGCGGCCAGCGGGCGCATTACGCGATGCAGCGACTGACTGGCGCGTTGATTTGCCCTGCCGCCGGCTGCCGCCCGATCCGCGATTGGAGATCCAGCCTGTGTGGCTTACGCTGCGTGTGTTTGACGTTCCCTGCTCATACACCGCCCTGCTCTTTTTGACGCTCCCTGATCCGCAGTGCGGGCATTTAATCCTGATTTCCATTTTTTACCATTCTGTATTGCTGTTATTGAAACACTGACACCAGCCGGGTAGCTGGTGGTCAGTAAAAAGGTGTTAACGCCACTTTGGCAGGCCAAGCTGGTCAAACTCCACGTAGAGCGGCATGCCTGTTGTATGCCGATGCCCCACCAGCGACTCCCGGCGCACCGGGATTTCGTCATACTCCACGGCAGTTTTATAGAAGTGTGCCGCCTCTTTCGGATCTTCAAAGCACCAGCGGTACACGTAAGCGTCAATGGGCGTGATCCCCATGCAGACACTGAGCGTGTACAGCAGCTGCAGCAGCCCGCACCAGCTGCCGTCGGGTAGCTGGCGGGCGTGGATGATGTTGCATTTGGTGATAAGAAAGTCGCGCACTTCATTTTCCGGCCAGCCCTCAAACGAGCACCAGCCGTACTGCCTTAGTCGTTCGTCCATCAGCGCACAAACACCGAATTGTTGCTGGTGGCCAGCGCGGGCTTTTGGGACGGCTCACGCATGACATACACGGGAAACTCAATACTCGCTGCCTTATCGTGAAAGAGCGGCACTGTCCGTGCCTCTGCGCCACCAGCAGCGGCGATCTCCACGTTTCCTACTGGTTGCCCGTAGATATCGTTAAATCGCTCTGCGAGCGCCTGAGCGACGCTGTAATACGCCGGGTCAAAATCGGTACTGCCGTCAGGTTGCGGCTCCATCTTGAAGCCGTGCGCCAGAAACAGCGCCCTGATTTCCTGTTTGATCACTGGTGTTCTAATCCTGTTGCTTTGCGTCGTCTGCCGCCTGGCATATCGCATTAAGATGATGCTGAATCCACTCTGACAGCTTCATACCTTCCTGCCGTGCCTGAGTGACATAGCGGGCTTTAATATCAGGCGTAACGCGCATCTGAATCTGAGACGTCGCCGGGACGTCTCCCTTAACTGAGTTTAAAGCCCGTGGGTCGCGTGCTTTATCGGTCATGATTAACCTCTGTTAGTGGCTCCTTCTGCTGGAGCGAATTTTGGGTAAACTTCATTGAAGATTTCAGCGCAGAAGCCCAGCGCACAATCCATTTCCTGTGCGGCCTCCAGCGTATCGAGCGGGGTTTCGTCGCACTCGTAGAGCGAGAACTCATACGGCAGGGTAAAGCGTGCTGCCGTGATGTTAACCAGGGCTGGCAGATTAACACTTTCCGCCGCTTCCCCCATTTGCAACTGCCATTCAAAAGCGATCTGATACTCGCCCTCTGTTTCGGTGATAGTGGCAGTCCCGGTTACTTCGTCAGGTGTATGGCCTGTAATGGTGATCTGCTTTGGCTTCCACCAGTCCATTTCAAACATATTGCTGAGCACCATCTTGTGCGCAGGTGCAGTGCCCGGACGCCAGCCGATCATAAGGATAAAGTTGAGGTGATCGCGGTGCGGCAGATTGATCTCTTCAAAGGTGCATTCATCGCCCATGTAACCAAAGCAGAGGTGTTCACGCAGCCAGACGACGGTTGCCAGGTCAGTGCAGCTGGAGGCCACCAGCTCGTAGTTGGTTTTGATATCCGCATACGCTTCAGCAGCGATAAAGCCAGGCTGGTGGCTCTGAGCAACCGCGCCGGTCAGAGTGTGGGACATATGCTGAATAGCAGCGGTAGAAGTCATTGATACGTGGGTCATGATGAAGTTCCTTTTTATGCCTGGTGCGCCAGGGCGACGGCGCACCGTTGCGCCATGAGGTGTAATGTACAGGCAAAGTTTTTGCTTGTCAATACAAGCAAAATAGATTATCTTGTCGTTAGTCCGGGCTGGCAGTCAGCAGCGCGTGACCAGGTAGTCAGGGGGTGCGGGCATCAACGGATAGAGTTACCGCCGTTGACGAATGTCAACACAGAGAATAGAATACTATTATTCGGAGGAGAATGAAGAAACATCCGAACAAGCATATTCAGGCAGCCATTGAGTACGCGTTAACGAAAGGCTGGGTTTGGGTTCCACCGGGCGATTCAGCTCACTGCTTTTGCAAGCTGCGCTGCGGTAATCCAGAAGATGAACACCGAGATCATCAAATGAGTGTGTGGTCTACTCCGCGAAGCCCGGAGAACCACGCGAAGCAAATCAGGCGCAAGGTCGATCACTGCACATGATTTTGCCCGGTAAGGAGTGGTTAACGCCGCTCTTTACCGAGTTACACACCCACGAAAAAGAAGAGGTACTATGGCGCTTTATAACTTCACTCTGACACTCTCAGGCGTAACGTATGAGACCGAAGGACTGGAAGATGC
>Ga0157361_1000189_pt1 | contig 31183 bp, 27 predicted proteins | sample AttlaeALBM2_FD_111481 | JGI IMG/M metagenome (GOLD analysis project Ga0157361, IMG submission 111481) | Fungus gardens microbial communities from leaf cutter ant in Ribeirão Preto, State of São Paulo, Brazil - Atta laevigata ALBM2 | ecosystem: Host-associated > Fungi > Mycelium > Unclassified ...
CCCACATCGACCGCCATCTGGCGGATGGCTTCAAGGAACGGCAGGGATTCGATATCGCCCACGGTTCCGCCGATCTCCACCAGCACGACGTCATGACCTTCGCCACCTTCAATGATGCGCTCTTTAATGGCGTTGGTGATGTGTGGGATAACCTGAATCGTGGCACCCAGATAGTCACCGCGACGCTCTTTGCGCAGCACTTCTGAGTAGATACGACCGGTAGTGAAGTTGTTGCGGCGCGACATTTTGGTACGGATGAAGCGCTCGTAGTGACCTAAATCCAGATCGGTCTCGGCCCCATCATCGGTAACAAACACTTCACCGTGCTGCGTTGGGCTCATGGTACCCGGATCGACGTTGATATACGGATCGAGTTTCATGATGGTCACATTCAGACCACGTGCTTCAAGGATGGCTGCGAGGGAGGCTGCGGCAATGCCTTTGCCCAGAGAGGAAACGACCCCGCCGGTCACAAAAATATAATTCGTTGTCATGCTGAACCTGAGAGTTTAGGTTTAAAGACGGTGGAATAACCAGGACGGGAAAGCAGTATACCCGAAGTCGTCCGCAGCCACAATTGATGAATCACACCATCCTCCCGCGCATTGCAGTCCGTAACATACTGGATAGGACGCCGGGAAATGTTGATGCACGTCACAAACTTGCCGCCTGGCTGAATCGAGTAAGCGCAAGCGGCGATTTTATGCACAGCGCTGGAATAATGAGCAGATTCTGCTTAGTGCTTGTTCTCGTTCAGTTTCACCTGCTGCCAGGCGGCTTCCATCTGCGCCAGCGTGGCCGCCTGCATCTCCAGCCCCTGCGCGCCGATCAGCGCTTCTACCTGACGGAAGCGACGCTCAAATTTATCGTTGGCTTTCTGCAGCGCGGTTTCCGCTTTGCTGCCCAGATGCCGTGAGAGGTTCACCGTGGCAAACAGCAGATCGCCAATCTCCTCCTCCAGCTTTACGGGATCAACCACCGCCTGCTGCGCTTCGTGCATCACTTCATCGATCTCCTCATGCACCTTACCCAGCACCGGCCCAAGGCTGTCCCAGTCAAAGCCCACCGTCTTGCAGCGCTTCTGAATTTTGTGCGCGCGCATCAGCGCAGGCAGCGCCTTTGGGATGTCATCCAGCACCGAGTGCTGCGATTTTGCCAAACGCTCGCGCTGTTTAATCGCTTCCCAGTTTTTCAGCACCTCATCAGTCGAATCTGCCTGACTATCCCCAAAGATATGCGGATGGCGGCGCTCCAGCTTGTCGCAGATCGCATTGCAGATGTCGTCAAAATTAAAACGCTGCTGCTCATCAGCCATCTGCGCATAGAACACCACCTGAAACAGCAGATCGCCGAGCTCACCGCGCAGATCGTCAAAATCTTCGCGCTGGATAGCGTCCAGCACTTCATAGGTCTCTTCCAGCGTATAAGGCGCGATGGAGGTGAAGGTCTGCTCGCGATCCCACGGGCAACCGCGCTCCGGATCGCGCAGGGTTTGCATGATGGTGAGCAGACGGTTGAGGGCAGTCATGGAGGATCCTTATGATAATAAAAATGGAAAGGTCGCCATAAATGGCGACCCTGAGATTATGATGACCTGGCAAAATCAGTGCAAACGGCGCGCGTCGATAATATCCGGTACCTGATTGAGTCGCGCCAGCACGCGGCCCAGCACCTGCTGATTGTAGATCTCAATATCCATATCGATGGTCGCCAGCTGCTTTTTGGTATCGCTGCGGCTGGAGACGCCCAGCACGTTAACCTTCTCGTTTGCCAGAATCGTGGTGATATCACGCAGCAAACCGCTGCGATCGTTGGCGGTGACGCGCACCACCAGCGAATAGCCGCTGGAGTAACTTTCGCCCCACACGGCATCCACAATACGCTCCGGCGCATGGGAGATCAGTTCGCTGAGCTGATCGCAGTCGGCACGGTGAATCGAGATGCCGCGCCCCTGAGTGATAAAACCAACAATATCATCGCCCGGAATCGGCTGGCAGCAGCGCGCAATGTGGTGCAGCAGATTGCCGACGCCCTCCACCACCACGCGCCCGCTCTCTTTACGCGCCGAGGAAGCGTGATGGGATTTTGCCGTCAGCTGGCGCAACGCTTCGCGATCTTCCTCTTCGGCGCTTGGCTTGTTGAGCTTCGCCTGCAGGAAGTTGACCATCTGATTGAGACGAATATCGCCGCCGCCAATCATCGCCAGCAGCTCATCCTGCGAACTGACGTTGTAGCGTGGCAGCAGAATCTTCTCGGCCTCGCGCATGCTGATATCCAGCTGGCTAAGCTCGTTATCGAGGATCTGCCGGCCGGCAACGATGTTCTTGTCGCGATCCTGTTTGCGGAACCAGGCCTGAATCTTCGAGCGGCCGCGGCTGGTGGTAATGTAACCAAGATTCGGGTTCAGCCAGTCACGGCTCGGGTTCGGCTGCTTCTGCGTGATCACTTCAATCTGATCACCCATCTGCAACTGATAGGTAAACGGCACAATGCGGCCGCCAATTTTCGCGCCAATACAGCGATGACCAATATCACTGTGAATATGGTAGGCAAAGTCGAGCGGCGTTGAGCCGGCAGGCAAATCCACCACGTCGCCTTTCGGCGTAAACACATAGACGCGGTCATCAAAGACCTGGCTGCGCACCTCCTCCAGCAGTTCGCCGGAGTCCGCCATCTCCTCCTGCCAGGTGATCAGCTTACGCAGCCATGCAATGCGCTCTTCGTGACCGGCTGAGCCGCGTGCGTTGCCGGAGGTTGGCCCCTCTTTGTATTTCCAGTGCGCCGCCACACCCAGCTCGGCGTCTTCGTGCATCTGGCGGGTACGAATCTGGATCTCGACCGTCTTCCCTTCCGGGCCCAGCACCACGGTGTGAATCGACTGATAGCCGTTTGGTTTGGGATTGGCAACGTAGTCGTCGAACTCGCTTGGCAGGTGGCGATAGAGCGTATGCACCGTTCCGAGCGCGCCATAGCAATCCTGCAGACGCTCGGCCACGATACGCACTGCGCGCACGTCAAACAGCTCATCAAACGCCAGCGACTTTTTCTGCATCTTGCGCCAGATACTGTAGATATGTTTCGGACGGCCATACACTTCCGCGCGTACGCCCTCTTTCTGCATCTCTTTACGCAGGTTGTCGACGAAGTTCTCGATATATTGCTCACGATCGATACGTCTTTCATGCAGCAGTTTGGCGATGCGTTTGTATTCGTCCGGATGCAGATAGCGGAAGCAGTAATCTTCCAGCTCCCATTTGAGCTGGCCGATACCCAGGCGGTTAGCCAGTGGCGCATAGATGTTGGTGCTCTCTTTGGCCGCCAGTACGCGCTCATCTTCCGGCGCGTCTTTCATCTCGCGCAGGTGAGCGATGCGCTCTGCCAGCTTGATCACCACGCAGCGGAAATCCTCCACCATCGCCAGCAGCATACGGCGAACGTTATCCACCTGCTCAGAGGCCATGGAGTCGTTGTGAATCGCCTTCAGCTGACGAATGGCGTCCATGTCGCGCACGCCGTGCACCAGCGACACAATGCCTTTACCGAAGGATTGCTCCAGCGCCTCTTCGCTCACCACTTCAGCGTGAGCGAGCGGGAACAGCAGCGCAGCCCGCAGGCTATCAATATCCATACTGAGCATGGTGAGGATCTCTACCATCTCAATACCGCGCCACAGCAGCAGAGCTTGTTCAGGATGGTCGTGCGTTTCGGTTTCACAGTAGCGCCATGTTTCCGCCAGACGCTCACACGACTGCGGATTGTTGATACTTAAGCTGGCGATCCACTGGTCAAGGGCAAACTCCCCCGCCGTATTTAAGTGCGCACTTCTAACCGCAACCATATCCTCTCCTGCCATAGCGACTTAAACGCCGCTTATGTTTTGCTAAACAGCACCATGGATTCGAGATGGCTGGTATGTGGGAACATATCCAGCATCGCGACCCTTTCCAAGTGGTAGCCCGCTGACAGAAATGTCTGACTGTCACGAGCAAGTGTTGTCGGGTTACAGGACACATAGACCACGCGTTCTGGCGCAAGTTTAACGATATGCGACATTACGCCCGCAGCCCCGGCCCGTGCCGGGTCCAGTAACACTTTATTAAATCCCTGCGCCGCCCATGGCTGACGCGAGACATCTTCCTCTAAGTTGTGCTGGAAGAAGCAGACATTTCTGAGATTGTTAAGCTGAGCATTATACTCTGCCTGACGCACTAATGCTGCTACACCCTCCACACCCACCGCATTTTGTACGCACTTTCCTACAGGCAATGTGAAGTTGCCCATGCCGCAGAACAGATCAAGCACGCGATCGTCGGGCTGCAAATCCAGCCAGGCGATCGCTTTCGCCACCATCTGCTGATTCACGCCATCATTCACCTGGATAAAATCCTGCGGGCTGAAAGTGAGCTGTAGATCAAAAGAACGGTAGAAGGGTTCGGTCGCCTGCAGTGCCTGCAGCGTCTCGCTACCGTCGGCCAGGAAGGTCATCAGCCGGTGCTCATGCGAAAAGCGTTCCAGTTTTGCGCGATCGGCTGCTGAGAGCGCATCAAGATGGCGCAGCACCAGCAGCGGACCGTTATCGGCCAGCACCAGCTCTACGTGCCCCAGCCGTTTAACCGCGTTCAGGCTGCTCAGGCAGTGGTGCAGCGGTTGCAGCAGCGCTTCAAGTTCGGGCACCAAAACGGGGCACTGCTTCAGTTCAACCAGATCGTTACTGGCCGCTTGCCGGAACCCCATCAGCAGACGCTGCTGTTTGGGGTGCCACTGCAAGCCCAGCCGCGCGCGGCGACGATAGCCCCAGGGACTGCCGCTGATGATCTCGTCAACGCGCACCGGCAGCGGCGCCTCGCGGCTCAGCATGCGGCTCAGCGCACGCGCTTTACTCTCCTGCTGCAGCGCCACCGCAGCGTGCTGCTGCTGACAGCCACCGCACACGCCAAAGTGTACGCAGCGCGGCGTCTCCCGCTGTGGGCTGGGCCGGGTGATGGTTTTCGCTTTCGCACGCGCAAACTGCCGTTTATCTTCCGTCACGGTTATTTCGGCCTGTTCACCGGGCAGCGCGCCGCTGACAAACACGGTTTTGCCATTATGGCGCGCCACGCCCTGTCCAAAGGGATCAAGGTCTTCTATCGTGACGGTGATCCGCTGCTTAGTCGTCACACGCTGTTTTGCGGAGTAAAATTGCGCCATAGTGTTATAAATTCTCGATATTAACGGAGTGTGCAACCGTACGCGGCGTGCACACAGGGATAAAATGCCAGGAGTCGCCAGGCCACAATTATGACGAAATATAGCCTGCGGGCGCGAATGATGATTTTGATACTGGCGCCGACGCTGATGATTGGTCTGCTGCTCAGCACCTTTTTCGTGGTGCACCGCTATAACGAACTCCAGCATCAGGTTCAGGATGCCGGTGCCAATATTATCGAACCGCTGGCGGTCTCCAGTGAGTACAGCATGACCTGGCACAACCGCGATGCAATTCGTGAACTGGTGAGTCTGCTGCACCGGCGTCATTCCGATATTGTCCGTGCCATCACTATTTTCGACAACAATAATCACACCTACGTGACGTCGAATAACAATCAAAACCTCGCGCTGTTACAGAAAGACGATATCTCTACGCTGCAGGATGGCGTCTCCATGGAGCGGCACGGCAACCTTATGGTATTGCGCACGCCAATTATCTCTGAGCGCTACTCAGTGGATGAGCTGCCGGGTGAAGATGCCAAACCGGCCGGTAATCCGCTGGGCTATGTGGCAATTGAACTGGATCTGCAGTCGGTGCGGCTGGAGCAGTACAAAGAGGTGTTCGTCGCCACGCTGCTGCTGCTGTTCTGTTTATGTATCGCCATGCTGTTTGCCTATCGCCTGATGCGCGATGTGACCGGCCCGATTCGCAATATGGTCTCCACGGTGGATCGCATCCGCCGCGGCCAGCTCGACAGCCGCGTGGATGGCTATATGCTCGGTGAACTGAGCATCCTGAAAAACGGCATCAACGCGATGGCGATGTCGCTGACCGCCTATCACGAAGAGATGCAGCAGAATATCGATCAGGCCACCTATGACCTGCGCGAAACGCTGGAGCAGCTGGAGATTCAGAACGTTGAGCTGGATCTGGCGAAGAAGCGCGCGCAGGAGGCGGCGCGTATTAAATCGGAGTTTCTCGCCAATATGTCGCACGAGCTGCGTACCCCGCTCAATGGCGTGATTGGCTTTACCCGGCAGATGCTGAAAACCGGGCTGAGTACCAACCAGCGCGACTACATGAGCACCATTGAGCGCTCGGCTAACAATTTGCTCAGCATCATCAACGACGTGCTCGACTTCTCTAAGCTGGAAGCGGGCAAGCTGGTGCTGGAGTCGATCCCCTTCCCGCTGCGCGCCACGCTGGATGAGACCCTGGTTCTGCTGGCGCCCTCCGCGCACGATAAGGGGCTGGAGATCACCGTATGCCTGGAGAAGCAGGTGCCGGATAACGTGATTGGCGATCCGCTGCGCCTGCAGCAGATTTTGATTAACCTGATCGGCAATGCCATCAAGTTCACCGAGCGCGGCCACATCGATCTGCGCGTTGAGCTGCGCAGCCTGAACGCCACGCGCGTAGCGCTGGAGATCCAGGTGCACGACACCGGCATTGGCATCTCTGAGCAGCAGCAGTCACAGCTGTTTCAGGCGTTTCGCCAGGCAGATGCCAGCATTACGCGCCGTCACGGCGGCACCGGCCTCGGTTTGGTCATCACCCAGAAGCTGGTCCAGGAGATGGGCGGGGAGATCGCCTTCCACAGCCGTCAGGATCACGGCTCCACCTTCTGGGTGCATGTGCATCTGGATCTCAATCCCAACGCGCCGGCCATTCCACGCGTGCTGGACGATCTGCACGCCACGCAGCTGGCCTATATCGAACCGCATCCGGCCGTGGCGAAAGCGGTGCAGGAGATGCTGAGCATAACGCCGCTGCAGGTACAGCATTACGCCAGCATCGACGATCTGCCCGCCACGCGCTTCCCGCTGCTGCTGCTGGGCCTGCCGGTGAACGATCCGCACCCGGCCACCTTGCCGGATGCGCTGATTACGCGCCTGCGCAGCCATGCGGATTCGGTGCTGCTGGCGCTGCCGAGTGAAATGATGCTGTTCGCCGATGAGCTGCGCGCACGCGGTATTGCGGGCTGCCTGGCTAAACCGGTTTCGCTAACGCGCCTGCTGCCGATGCTGCTGGATCTGAACATGCGTTACCCCGCAACCCTGCCGCGCAGCGCGCGCCAGCCGCTGACGGTGATGGCGGTGGATGATAACCCGGCCAACCTGAAGCTGATCGGTGCCCTGCTGGAGGAGCAGGTGCAGAATATTGTGTTGTGCGATAACGCGGAGCAGGCGATTCGCGAAGCGCGGCTGCATAAGCTGGATGTGATTCTGATGGATATCCAGATGCCGGATATCGATGGTATTCGCGCCAGTGAAATCATCCGCGGCCTGCCCCTGCATGCCAGTACGCCGATTGTGGCGGTTACCGCCCATGCGCTGGATGGCGAGCGCGAGCAGCTGATTGCCGCCGGCATGAACGACTATCTGGCTAAGCCGATTGATGAAGCCAAACTGAGCCAGCTGCTTCAGCGCTATGCGCCGAATCTTGCCAGCGCACCGCCGCTGCAGCCCGGGATTGCGCCCTCACTCGACTGGGACCTGGCGCTGCGTCAGGCGGCGAATAAACCGAATCTGGCGCGCGATCTGCTCCGGATGCTGCTGGATTTCCTGCCGGAGGTGGAGCAGCGCGTGGCGGAGTGCATGGCGGCTAACGATGTAAACGGGCTGCGCGAGATTATTCATAAGCTGCACGGCAGCGCCAGCTACAGCGGCGTGCCGCGTCTGAAGCAGCTGTGTCAGCAGCTGGAGAAGAGTTTGCATCAGGAGAGTGATATCGAGGCGCTGGAGCCGGAGCTGCTGGAGCTGAGCGATGAGATGGCGAATGTGGCGCGCGAGGCACGCACGCTGCTGGCGGGTTGAACGAGTGCGTCTGTAATAAGGTCAGCATGAATGCTGACCCTACAACGACATAAGGTCGGCATAAATGCTGACCCTGAAGAGCTTCCGGCGCGCCATTAACCGCACGAGTTTTTCACAGGGTCGCCATTCATGGCGACCTGGCTACAACCCCTGCCCAACCTTAATCGTGGCAGCGACATTTCTTGCCGTCAGGCGCACATTCTGTGCGGCCTGGGCCAGCGCCTCATCCAGCGTACAGATACCGAATAACACGCTGTAAACCGCATCCAGCCCGTGCGCATGCACTACACCGACATCGGCCGTCAGGCTGCCGGCAATCCCAATCACCGGCTTGTTAAACTGCTTCGCCACCTGGGCGACGCCAATCGGCACTTTACCGTTGATACTCTGACTGTCGATACGCCCTTCGCCGGTGATCACCAGGTCAGCATCTTTCACCTGATCCGCCAGCCCGAGCGCTTCAGTCACAATCTCAATGCCGCGCCGCAGCTCTGCCTGGCAAAACGCATGCAGCGCCGCGCCCATGCCGCCCGCTGCGCCGCCACCGGCAATGTGCAGCACGTCGATATCCAGATCGCGCTGAATAATACCGGCGTAGTGCGCCAGCGCATCATCCAGCTGCTGTACCAGCTCCGGCGTTGCCCCTTTCTGCGGCCCAAAAATCGCTGAGGCACCCTTCTCACCCAGCAGCGGATTGGTGACATCACAGGCCACTTCAATGCGGCACTGTTTAAGCCGCGGATCCAGCTCAGTGATATCAATGCGGGCCAGCTGCGGTAACGCGCCGCCGCCGTGGCCAATCTCACGGTTTTGTGCATCCAGCAACTGTGCGCCCAGCGCCTGCACCATACCTGAACCGCCATCATTCGTTGCGCTGCCGCCGATACCAATAATGATGTGTTTAACACCGCGATCGAGCGCATTCGCGATCAGCTCACCGGTGCCATAGGATGTTGTTACCCGCGGATCGCGCTGTGCCGTCGGCACCAGCTCCAGCCCGCTGGCGGCCGCCATTTCGATAAACGCGGTATGCCGATCGCCTGATAAACCGTAAAAGGCGTCAACCGGTTTACCCAGCGGCCCGGTGACCGTCAGCCTGACGATGCTGCCCTGGGTGGCTGCCACCATCGCCTCTACCGTGCCTTCACCGCCATCAGCAACCGGTATCTTTACGTAGTCGGCAGCAGGAAAGATCTCGCGGAATCCTGCTTCAATCGCGTCCGCCACTTCCAGGGCAGACAAACTCTCTTTGTATGAATCCGGTGCGATGACAATTTTCATAGGCAATCCGAGCGCGTAGGTGACGGAACTCCGTCCAGCTAAGGCGATGAACGGTCCGGCCTCCGCAGATGCCGGACCCGTGCACTACCGGGTGATCTCAACTTTCGCTAATTTTTCATAATAGCAAGCCAGCGCGCTATGATCGGATATCCCCTGCCCATCGACTTTCAGCGCCTGCATCATCTCCATTACCGCCGCGGTCAGCGGCAGGTGTGCGCCAATGCCGTGCGAGGTGTCGAGCGCGTTAGCCAGGTCTTTGATATGCAGGTCAATACGGAAGCCCGGCTTGAAGTTACGATCCAGCACCATCGGTGCTTTGGCATCCAGCACGGTACTGCCGGCCAGACCGCCGCGAATCGCCTGATATACCAATTCCGGATTCACACCCGCTTTGGTTGCCAGCGACAGCGCTTCGGACATTGCGGCGATATTCAGCGCCACAATCACCTGATTCGCCAGCTTGGTGACGTTGCCCGCGCCGATATCGCCGGTGTGCACCACCGAACCCGCCATGGCTTTCATCACGTCGTAGTGGGCGTCAAACACCGCTTTATCACCGCCCACCATCACTGACAGCGTGCCCTCAATCGCTTTTGGCTCGCCGCCGCTGACGGGCGCATCCAGCATTTTGATGCCCTTCTCTGCCAGTGCATCGTGTACTTCGCGGCTGGCCAGCGGTGCAATGGAGCTCATGTCGATGACCACCAATCCGGGCTTAGCCCCCTCAATGATGCCGCCGGCACCCAGACACACCTCTTTCACCTGCGGCGAGTTCGGCACCATGGTGATGACCACGTCAACCTGTTCCGCCACCTCTTTCGGCGTTTTCGCCACGGTGGCACCCAGCTCAACCAGCTCGGCTTCGTTGCTGGCGTTGTGATCGCGCACTACCAGCGTATAACCGGCTTTCACCAGGTTTTTACTCATCGGTTTGCCCATAATGCCCAGGCCGATAAATCCAATTTTCATTGCCTTTCCTCTTCGTCAGTTACTGCTTAAATTTGTCGCACAGCGCCTGCGTGGCGTGGCGGAAAACACCCAGATCGCTACCGACCGCCACAAAGCTGGCGCCCCACTCCAGGTAACGGCGCGCATCGGCTTCAACCGGTGCCAGAATGCCGCTGGGTTTGCCAGCGGCCTTCGCCCGCTCAAAGACATGTTTAATCACTTTCAGCACTTCCGGATGCGCAGGCTGGCCGAGATAGCCCAGCGCCGCTGAGAGATCGCCCGGACCGACAAAGATGCCGTCCACGCCCTCGACTGCCGCAATCGCATCAATATTGTCTACCGCCTGCTGCGTTTCGATCTGCACCATGACGCTGATGTTGTCGTTGATGGTGCTGTTGTACTCCGGCAGCGTGCCGTACATGTTGCTCCGGTGCGAAACCGACACGCCGCGAATGCCAACCGGCGGATAGCGGGTGGAAGCCACCGCGCGCAGCGCATCCTCTTCCGTCTCCACAAACGGAATCAGGAAGTTATAGAAGCCGATATCCAGCAAACGCTTGATGATGATCGGTTCGTTACACGGCGGACGAACCACCGGCGCGCTGTGGCTGCCCTTCAGCGCCATCAGCTGCGGAATAAAGGTGGTGATGTCATTGGGGGCGTGTTCGCCATCCAGTACCAGCCAGTCAAAACCCGCCAGCCCCAGCACTTCAGTGGTGATCGGGTTGGCAAGGGCACACCAGCTGCCAATCAGAGTCTCTCCGGACAGCAGGCGGCGACGAAAGGTGTTCGGCCAGGCGTTACTCATGTTCTTTGCTCCAGTCAGTTAGCGCAGGCTCCCGCGCGGGGAGCCACAGGAATTAGCGCACCAGGCACGGACGCTTGTTATCAAAGGTCCAGTTCGGTACGAGGAACTGCATCGCCTGCGCGTCATCGCGCGCGCCGAGTCCATGTTTCTGATACAGCGCATTGGCCTGCATCACCTGATCCATATCCAGCTCTACGCCCAGCCCCGGTTTCTGCGGCACCTGCACCATCCCGCCTTTGATCTGGAACGGCTCTTTGGTGAGGCGCTGATTGCCCTCCTGCCAGATCCAGTGGGTGTCGATGGCGGTAATAGCGCCCGGTGCGGCCGCGGCAACGTGGGTAAACATCGCCAGCGAGATATCGAAATGGTTATTGGAGTGCGAGCCCCAGGTCAGGCCGAAGTCGTGGCACATCTGCGCTACACGCACCGATCCCTGCATGGTCCAGAAGTGCGGATCGGCCAGCGGAATATCCACCGACTGCAGCGACAGCGTATGGCCCATCTGCCGCCAGTCGGTGGCGATCATGTTGGTGGCGGTTGGCATACCGGTTGCGCGACGGAACTCCGCCATCACTTCGCGGCCGGAGTAGCCCTGTTCGGCACCGCACGGATCTTCAGCGTAAGCCAGCACGCCTTTCAGCTGCTTGCCGAGCAATATGGCCTCGTTCAGCGACCAGGCACCATTAGGATCAAGCGTAATACGCGCCTCGGGGAAGCGCTTTGCCAGCGCCGTCACCGCTTCGGCCTCTTCGCCACCGCGCAGCACGCCGCCTTTCAGTTTGAAATCGTTAAAGCCGTACTTTTCGTAAGCGGCCTCCGCCAGCCGTACCACAGTGTCCGGCGAGAGCGCCTCTTCGTGACGCAGGCGATACCAGTCGCACGCCTCATCTTCCTGGCTCTGGTACGGCAGCGCGGTCTTTTTGCGATCGCCGATATAGAACAGATAGCCGAGCATCTCAACGCGATCGCGCTGCTGCCCTTCACCCAGCAGCGAAGCCACATTAACGCCCAGATGCTGGCCCAGCAGGTCCAGCAGCGCCGCTTCAATACCGGTGACCACATGAATGGTGGTGCGCAGGTCAAATGTCTGATTGCCGCGCCCGCCGGCGTCGCGGTCCGCGAAGGTGCTGCGCACCAGATTCAGGATGTTTTTGTACTCGCCGACGGTTTTCTCCACCACCAGCGCGGCGGCATCCTCCAGCGTCTGACGAATCTTTTCGCCGCCCGGAATTTCGCCTACGCCGGTATGGCCCGCATTGTCTTTAATAATGACAATGTTGCGGGTAAAGAACGGCGAGTGCGCACCGCTCAGGTTAAGCAACATGCTGTCGTGTCCGGCCACCGGAATGACCTGCATGGATGTGATTTTCGGTGTCTGACTCATTTCCTGCTCCTTATGCATGAGTGCGCCCAAACGCCGGGCGCTTGCGGTCGAACGACCAACCGGGAACCAGATACTGCATCGCCGTGGCGTCATTACGCGCGCCTGCCGGCAGTGATTTGTAGAGGGCATTGGCCTGCTGCAGGCGATCCCAGTCCAGCTCAACGCCCAGGCCAGGCTTATCCGGTACCGCAATTTTGCCGTTACGGATCTGCAGCGGCTCTTTCGTCAGGCGCTGCTCGCCCTCCTGCCAGATCCAGTGGGTGTCAATCGCGGTGGGGTTACCGGGCGCGGCCGCACCGACGTGGGTGAACATCGCCAGCGAAATATCGAAGTGATTATTGGAGTGGCAGCCCCAGGTCAAGCCCCAGTCATCACACAGCTGCGCCACGCGCACCGCGCCGCTCAGCGTCCAGAAGTGTGGATCGGCCAGCGGGATATCGACGGCATTGAGCATCACCGCATGGTTCATCTCGCGCCAGTTGGTGGCGATCATATTGGTGGCGACCGGCAGGCCCGTGGCGCGACGGAACTCGGCCATCACTTCCCGTCCCGAATAGCCCTGCTCTGCGCCGCACGGATCTTCGGCGTAGGTCAGTACATCGCCCATGCCTTTGCACAGCCCTATCGCCTCATCCAGGTGCCAGGCCCCGTTGGGATCGACCGTGATGCGCGCCTCGGGGAAGCGCTTTTTGAGCGCCACCGCCGATGCAATCTCCTGCTCGCCGGGCAGCACACCACCCTTCAGTTTGAAATCTTTAAAGCCATATTTGTCCTGCGCCGCTTCCGCCAGGCGCACCACGGCTTCCGGCGTCAGCGCCTCCTGATGGCGCAGGCGATACCAGTCGTGGCTGGCCGATTCACCGCTCAGGTAGCCGAGATCGGTTTTGCGGCGGTCACCGATATAGAACAGATAACCAAGTACCGTTACCTCATCGCGCTGCTGGCCGGGACCAAGCAGCTCCGCCACCGGCACGCCCAGGCACTGCCCGAGCAGGTCAAGCAGTGCCGCCTCCAGCGCGGCGACGGCATTGACGCGCAGCTCAAAGGTCCACGCGCCGTTGCCGAAGGTATCGAAATCTGCCGACTGGTTGCCCTTGTGCACCTGCTGCACCAGCCGGTTCATACGTGCCACCTGCTGGCCCTTCACCTGTGGGATCGCGTCTGTCAGCGTCTGGTAGATGGTTTCACCGCCCGGCGCCTCACCCACGCCAGTGTGCCCGGCGCTGTCGGTGAGCACCACGATATTGCGGGTAAAGCAGGCGCTGTGCGCGCCGCCAATGTTGAGTAACATACTGTCGTAACCGGCAACCGGGATCACCTGCATCTCAGTGATAACGGGGGTGCTTTGCGTGGTCATTGCGGCTCCTTATACGGTTTCAGTTCAACGCGTTTGATGTCACCGGTGATAAACAGGAAGCTAAAGGCGGCGACAAAGGCATGAATCCCGACATATACCAGCGCGCCTTCAAACGAACCGCTGGTAGCGATGATGTAGCCAATCGCGATAGGCGTGACGATGCCGGAGAAGTTACCAAACATATTGAACAGGCCACCGCTCAGGCCGCTGATCTCTTTCGGTGCGGTATCGGCCATCACCGCCCAGCCCAGCGCACCAATGCCTTTACCGAAGAACGCCAGCGCCATGAACAGCACCACCACCCATTCGGTTTCGGTGTAGTTACACATCACCATGCTGATAGAGAGCAGCATGCCGATAACGATGGGGGTTTTACGCGCAATATTGAGCGAGCCGGTTTTACGCATCAGGTAATCAGAGATAATTCCGCCCAGCACGCCGCCGAGGAAGCCGCAAATCGCCGGAACCGAGGCAATAAAGCCGGCTTTCAGAATCGACATGCCGCGCGCCTGCACCAGATAGACCGGGAACCAGGTGATAAAGAAGTAGGTCAGCGCGTTGACGCAGTACTGTCCAAGATAGATGCCCCACATCATACGGGTGGAGAGCAGCTGTCTAATCTGGTGCCATTTTTCATCCCAGCTGACTTTGCGCGTAGCCTTCTTCGCGTCCATGTTGATCAGCGCACCGCCCTGCTCCATGTACTCCAGCTCCGCCTTGTTCACGCCTGGGTGGTTGTTGGGATCGTGCATCACTTTTAGCCAGATAAAGCTCAGGATGATGCCGAGACCGCCCATAAACCAGAACACATGCGCCCAGCCCACCTCAGAGACCAGCCAGCCCATGATGGGTGCGAAGATCACCGTGGCGAAATACTGTGCCGAGTTAAAGATAGCGACAGCGGTACCGCGCTCCTGCGCCGGGAACCAGGCCGCCACAATCCGGCTGTTGCCGGGGAACGAAGGCGCTTCGGCCAGGCCGACCATAAAGCGCAGCAGGAACAGCGAAATCACAATGCCAAAGCCGCTGAAGATATCGACAAAGCCCTGCAGCAGCGTGAACAGCGACCAGAGGAAAATACTCCAGAAGTAGACGCGTTTTGATCCGAAGCGGTCAAGCAGCCAGCCGCCAGGGATCTGACCAATAACGTAAGCCCATGAGAAGGCGGAGAAGATGTAACCCAGACCGACCGAATCCAGGCCGATATCTTTCGACATCGCGGAACCGGCAATAGAGATGGTGGCACGGTCACCGTAGTTGAATGAGGTGACGATAAATAACATCACCACAATCCAGTAACGGGCATTGGTGCGCTTCTGCACCGCTTCCGCTGTCTGGCTGTAACTATTCATGATGCACTCCTGAAATATAGCGAACGCTACTTTCACTCTGACTGCATACACATCGCGTTGGGTATCAGAATGATGTTGGGTTAAACACGGCGATTGTTGTTATGGCAAACGATGATGCGTCGTGACGAGTAACCAAACGTCTAAGAACGAGAATCAGTATAGGAACAGCCCGGAGGCGAAACACTGGAAGAACGCCCGAGGTTTAACAGGCATCGCAATCTATTTTATGGCGTTTGCACATAAGGCTGCGGCGTGGCTCACGGAACTGTTAATTTCACGACCGAAACGGTGAAGAAGTGAACAGCAGAAGCGCGCTTTGTGAGTCTGTTCACTTGTATTTGGTAAAACGAACCAAACGGCGTGATGAAAACGCCTTAAAGCCAGTCAGTTGCACAATGCGCGCGCCAATACCCCTGCATATACTGAGGCTGGCAAATAACGATGACGTGACGAAAGCAATTTCAACCGCCCCGCAAAGTACGGCGCGACAAACCGGAAGGTGAGCAATGAACCGACCACTGACAGACAAACCGCTCTACATTAAAGTGCACGACGCCGATAACGTGGCGATTGTGGTTAACGATCAGGGCCTGCCCGCCGGTACACGTTTTGATGACGGCCTGCAGCTAACCGAACATGTGCCGCAGGGCCATAAAGTGGCGCTGAGCGATATCGCCCCGCAGGGGGCAATTGTGCGCTATGGCGAAGTGATTGGCACGGCGCTGCGCCCTATTGCGCGCGGCAGCTGGATCGAAGAGTCGCTGGTGGCGCTGCCCGACGCGCCGCCGCTCAACAGCCTGCCGCTGGCCAATAATGTCCCGCCGGATCTGCCCCCGCTTGAGGGCTACACCTTCGAAGGCTACCGCAATGCGGATGGCAGCGTTGGCACACGCAATCTGCTGGGCATCACCACCAGCGTACACTGTGTGGCGGGCGTGGTGGATTATGTGGTGCAGATTATCGAACGCGACCTGCTGCCGCGCTATCCCAATGTGGATGGTGTGGTGGCACTGAACCATTTATACGGCTGCGGTGTGGCGATTAACGCGCCTGCCGCCGTGGTACCGATCCGCACTATTCACAACCTGGCGCTGAACCCCAATTTTGGCGGCGAGGTGATGGTGGTGAGCCTCGGCTGTGAGAAGCTGCAGCCGGAGCGCCTGCTGACCGGAACGCCCGACGTGCAGGCGATCTCCCTGGATGATAACGATATTGTGCGGTTGCAGGATGAGCGCCACATCGGCTTTGGTGCGATGGTCGATGAGATTCTGCAGGTAGCGGAGCGCCATCTTAAAAGACTGAATCAACGCCAGCGGGAGCGCTGTCCGGCAGCCGATCTGATCATCGGTACGCAGTGCGGCGGCAGCGATGCTTTCTCCGGTGTGACTGCCAATCCGGCCGTGGGCTTTGCCTCCGATTTACTGGTGCGCTGCGGCGCAACGGTGATGTTCTCCGAAGTTACGGAAGTACGCGATGCAATCCACCTGCTGACGCCGCGCGTGGTGGATGAAGCCGTTGGCAGGCGTCTGCTGGAAGAGATGGCCTGGTATGACGATTATCTCAGTCAGGGGCAAACCGACCGCAGCGCCAATCCCTCACCGGGTAATAAAAAAGGCGGGCTGGCCAACGTGGTGGAGAAAGCGCTGGGGTCGATCGCCAAATCCGGGCGCAGCCCGATTGTTGAAGTGCTTTCGCCGGGTCAGCGCCCGACCAAACGCGGCCTGATTTATGCTGCCACACCGGCCAGTGATTTTGTCTGCGGCACACAGCAGATGGCCTCGGGCATAACCTTGCAGGTGTTCACAACCGGACGCGGCACGCCGTACGGACTGGCCGCCATCCCGGTCATTAAAATGGCGACGCGCAGCGCCCTGGCGAACCGCTGGCACGATTTGATGGATATCAATGCCGGCACGATTGCTACCGGAGAAGAGAGTATTGAGCAGGTCGGCTGGCGACTGTTTGAGTTGATTCTGGATATCGCCAGCGGGCGCCAGCAGACGTGGTCAGATCGCTGGGGAATTCGTAATCAGCTGGCGGTATTCAATCCGGCACCCGTGACGTAAGGGCAGAGTCGCGGTCTCCCGTCCCACCCTCTCCGACAGCGGAGCAGGTGAGACGGGAGAGTGCGTAAGATGACTTACAACAGCTTACCCCAGCTCTCAACCCAGGGTGTGGTTACGGCTTCCGGCTCCGGGTTTTCTATTGCGTCCACCAGCAGCACCTCGCCCAGGCGCTGTGCTTGCTGCTCCTGCAGTGTCGCGTCAAAGGTCTTGCCGGCGCCGCAGAAGTTCTCGTAGCTGCTGTCGCCCAGTGCGATGACGCCGTAACGCAGCGCCGGCTGATAGCCCAGCTCATCACGCACCTGGACATACAGGCGGGCGATGTTGTCCGGGAAATCGCCCTGACCAGTGGTTGAGGTCACAATCAATACCGCATCCTGGCTATAGGCCTGCCAGTCCGCCAGCGACGGATCCTCAAATACCTTTACCTCGTGCCCCTGCGCCTCTAATACCGGCTGAGCCTCTTCGGCCACCAGCAGTGCGTTGCCGTAAACCGTACCTGTAAAAATGCCAATCTTTGCCATCTTGCCGCTCCTTTATGCTGTGGGCTTATCCTGGACTGCCTCAGCGGCAAACTCAACCCTCGGCACATCGGAGAGCTGTTCCTGCCAGCCAAACTGCTGCAGCATCTGTTGCCAGACGCGATCCAGTCCGGCACGAATCACCAGCGGCGCGCCGGTAACCGGATGGCTTAGCGACAGCGCGCTGGCATGCAGCATCAGCCGATCCAGGCCAAAGTGCGCGGCGGCACCGCGGTTCTGCCGCAAATCGCCGTGGGCGCTGTCACCGATAATCGGATGGCGCAGATGCGACATATGGCGACGCAGCTGGTGCTTGCGGCCGGTACGCGGCGACATCTCAACCAGGGTGTAACGCGCGCTACTGTATTTACCGATGGCAACCGGCATCTCGGCGTGGGCTAAGGTGTGATAATCGGTGACGGCCGGCTGCGGCGCACGCGGTTCGGTGGCGAACTTGTCGGCGATTTTATCCAGCTCTTCCATCAGGGGATAATCCAGCGTGGCGCGTCCGTCGAGCCAGCCGCGCAGCACGGCATGATAGGTCTTCTGTATCTGGTGCTGTTCAAACTGCTGCGCCAGCAGGCGGCCCACATCGCTTGATAACCCCATCAGCAGCACGCCGGAGGTAGGACGATCAAGACGATGAGCGGTAAACACGTGCTGACCTATCTGGTCACGCACCGTTTGCATCACCACCACTTTCTCTTTGCGATCGAGCCAGCTGCGGTGCACCAGCCAGCCGGCCGGTTTATTAACGGCCACCAGCCACTCATCCTGATAGATAATCTCGAGCATCAGAGCGAAGGTTCCTGAAACAGCGCATCCAGCTTGTTCAGCGTAGCCAGCAGCGCCGCATGGCCTGGCGTCGAGGGGGGGAGCGCCACTTCATAATAGGGCGTAACGGCAAAGTCCTGCGGCAGTGATGCCCCGGCCTCAATCAGCGCGTAGAGGCGTGGGATCAGCACCCACTGTAGCCACTCCAGTGGCTGGAGCGTATCCAGGCAGAAAGGTTCGGTACTGTTGAAGGCTTCAGCCTCCGGGGAGTGCGCCTGCCAGTGGTCGTGTGCGCGCATCACCGCTTCGACCTGCTGCAGCCGCTCAATAATCAAGTGCGTTGACATACGCCAGCTCCGGGAAAAAATGGGGCGGCAATCATATCACTACGCCTGCCGTGCGTAAAAACGGCATAAAAAAAGGGAGCACTGTGATTACAGTGCTCCCGGTTCGTTTGCAGCAATCCCGCCACCGCTGTGCTCCCTGCTCATCCATGACAACTGTTCCTGCGCGCTCCGTTGCCTGTCATCATGACATTGGTCCTTAGCATCCTGGCCCGCCACATCCCGCGTGGCTCTCATTCTCCATCCTGGAGGTGTCCTTTTACTCAATCCTGAGTGTCCTGCTTCATCCTGAAGCCTTCCATGTGACGTAAACTCCGTTACGTTCCTGCCGCCTGGCTGACATTCTCCTGAACGTCTCTCAATCCGTGGCTTCCTGCCAGTGGTGACTATTCTGTCAGAAACCATCGTAATAACAAGAGAGTAAAAGATGTTAATCAATCAAGTATTGTCTCAATTTTCAGACTGGTACCATAACTCCATGATTCACAATCTTTTTACATTACAGACTTCCGGAAGTCTGCAACACATTCAGGCGATCTCTCACACGCCTTGTGCGACATATCTTACACGCAGTGCAGGATAACTCTGCAAGTCAGTCACTAACCGGTTGTAAAGCATTAAGAAACGTCTCAATTCCTTGCGAGAGAACTTCCCGTTTTTTGCTGCCGGGCTGCTCCAGAATCACTTCACCGGTCAGATTACATATGGCAATCACATCCTGCTCTGAATCCGTGGTGGCAATAAAGAGGGTTGGACTCTGTTTTAAGCGGCGTTTCATCACCAGATGACCAATCAGATTCTCCTGTAAGCGGGTAAAATCTGCTTCACTCCACACCTGCAGCAGCGTAACGGATTGCCCGCCAAAACGCGCCATCATATCCCCGGCAAACTGGGTGGTATAGAACGCGGTAATCTCCGGCTGCAGCTGGATATCCAGCGCGCGCTCTACCGCTTCCAGCGTGGCTGGCAGCGTAAACGGCTGCGGCTGCCAGAGTACACGTTCATCCAGCGTACTGACGGTGCACGGCGAAGGGATACCCAGCAACGCTTCGCTGGCAGGGAGATGGCCGTGCTGCTGCTGCCAGTGAGCAATATAGCGGGCGGTAAAATCGTGCAGAGCCTCTGCGGTGTGCGGCATCATTCATCTTCTCGCTGGTGATCGGTTACACTTAGCCACTTTGATGGAATTTAGTGGTAACCGTTATGTCTTCTGAAAATCGCGATCCGGTATTAAGCGGCCTGACCTTGGGTAAGCCCACCGCGTATGTTGATCGCTACGATAACACGCTGCTGCAATCCGTGCCGCGCAGTCTCAATCGCGAACCACTGGGGCTCTACCCCGATAACCTGCCGTTTCACGGTGCGGATATCTGGACGCTGTATGAGCTCTCCTGGCTCAACAGCAAAGGCGTGCCGCAGGTGGCGGTCGGCGAAGTTGTGCTGCGCGCAGACAGCGAAAACCTGATCGAGTCTAAAAGTTTTAAGCTCTATCTTAACAGTTTTAATCAGACGGTTTTCGCCGACTGGGGCGAGGTACGCCAGACGCTTGAGCGCGATCTCAGCCACTGCGCTAAGGGAGAAGTCAGCGTGGCGCTGTTCCGCCTGAGCGAAGTTGAGGGTCAGCCCATCGGCCACTTCAGCGGTGACGTCATCGATGAACAGGATATTACTGTTAGCGATTACGGCTTTAATGCTGATTACCTGGCGAATGCCACCGGCGGTGAAATTGTTGAAGAGACGCTGGTCAGCCACCTGCTCAAATCCAACTGCCTGATTACCAATCAGCCAGACTGGGGATCAGTCATGATCCACTACCGCGGCGCGCGCATCGATCGCGAAGCGCTGCTGCGCTATCTCATCTCCTTCCGCCAGCATAATGAGTTCCATGAGCAGTGCGTTGAGCGCATTTTCAACGACGTTCAGCGCTTTTGCCACCCTGAATCCCTGACAGTCTATGCGCGCTACACGCGGCGTGGCGGATTGGATATCAATCCGTGGCGCAGCAATGTGCCTTTCACGCCCGGCTATTCACGCCTGGTGCGTCAGTAACAGATTGCGAGACACCTCGCAGGCCGCAGCACGGATGCGCGGTTCCTCTTGAGCATTCACGGCCGACAACGTTACTCTGTCAAAGGCGCAGGCGTTACCGCTGCGCACAAAGGATTTTCGTCGCTGCCAGTGGTTTACGCGCAGCGTCATTAATCACGCATTAGCGTGTAAAGGAGTTCTCTTGATTACACATATCAGCCCGCTTGGCTCGATGGATCTGCTCTCTCAGCTGGAAGTAGACATGCTGAAGCAAACCGCCAGCAGCGATCTTTACCAGCTGTTCCGTAACTGCTCGCTCGCGGTGCTCAACTCCGGTAGCCAGACCGACAGTAGTCACGAACTGCTTTCCCGCTTTGAGAACTTTGATATTAACGTGCTGCGCCGCGAGCGCGGCGTAAAGCTTGAGCTGATCAATCCGCCGGAAGAGGCCTTTGTCGATGGCCGGATCATCCGTTCGCTGCAGGCCAATCTGTTTGCCGTGCTGCGTGACATTCTGTTTGTTAACGGTCAGCTCTCTGCTGCCGGACGTTATCAGGATGTAGATAGCCAGGATTCAGCGCAGATTACTAACCTGGTATTCTCAATTTTGCGTAACGCGCGTGCGCTGCACATTGGTGAATACCCCAACACCGTGGTGTGCTGGGGCGGCCACTCAATTAACGCGGTGGAGTATCAGTACTGTCGTAACGTCGGCACCCAGATGGGCCTGCGTGAGCTGAACATCTGCACCGGCTGCGGACCGGGCGTGATGGAAGCACCGATGAAAGGTGCTGCAGTGGGCCATGCGCAGCAGCGCTATCACGATAGCCGCTTTATCGGTCTGACCGAGCCTTCCATTATCGCCGCAGAACCGCCAAATCCGCTGGTCAATGAGTTGATCATCATGCCGGATATTGAAAAGCGTCTGGAAGCCTTTGTGCGTATCGCTCACGGGATTGTGATTTTCCCGGGCGGGGTCGGTACTGCCGAAGAGCTGCTGTATCTGCTTGGTATTCTGATGAATCCGCATAACCGCGATCAGGTGCTGCCGCTGATTCTGACCGGTCCGAAAGAGAGCGCGGATTACTTCCGCGTGCTGGATGATTTCATTGTGAATACGCTGGGTGAAACAGCGCGTAAGCACTACACGATCATCATTGATGATGCAGCCGAAGTGGCGCGGCAGATGAAGAAAGCGATGCCGCAGGTGAAAGAGTATCGCCGTGAAACCGGGGATGCTTACAGCTTTAACTGGTCCATCCGCATCGCGCCTGATCTGCAGGTGCCGTTCCTGCCCACCCATGAGAACATGGCGAACCTTAAGCTGTTCCCGAATCAGCCTGCAGAAAAACTGGCGGCGGATCTGCGTCGTGCGTTCTCCGGCATCGTTGCCGGTAACGTGAAGGAGATAGGTATTCGCGAAATCCGCGAGAAAGGCCCCTACAGGCTGCACGGTGATGCGGATCTGATGCATCGTATGGATGAGCTGCTGCAGGGCTTTGTTGCGCAGCAGCGCATGAAGTTACCGGGCAGCGCCTATATCCCCTGCTACGAAATCATCAAATAACTCACCGGGAGGCAGCCTGCGGGCTGCCGCTATCACTATGCCGCTCCATCTACTCATTATTGATGCGCTTAACCTGATTCGCCGTTTACATGCGGTACAGGGTTCGCCATGCCGTGAAGCCTGTGTGGCGGCGCTGCACCAGTTGCTTGGGCATACACGCCCGACGCACGTTGTTGCCGTGTTCGATAGTCACGAGCGTCAGGCGGGCTGGCGCCATCAACTGTTGCCGGACTACAAAGCCGGCCGGCCACCTATGCCAGACGATCTTCAGCAGGAGATGCCCACGCTGCAGGAGGCTTTTCGCGCGGCCGGCGTGAGTTGCTGGGTTGCCGATCTCGATGAGGCCGACGATCTGGCGGCCACGCTGGCGGTTAAAATGGCTGATGCCGGTCATCAGGCGACAATCGTCTCTACTGATAAGGGCTATTGTCAGCTGCTGGCGCCCAATATCCGCATTCGCGACTATTTTCAGAAGCGCTGGCTGGATGTGCCGTTTATTGAGCAGGCGTTCGGTGTTACGCCTGCACAGTTACCCGATTACTGGGGGTTATGCGGAATCAGTAGCAGTAAAATTCCAGGCATACCGGGGATCGGCCCCAAGAGCGCACGTGAATTGTTGCTGCAGTTCGGTTCGCTGGAGGCGCTTTATCAGCAGTTCGATCAGGTCCCCACGAAATGGCAGAGTAAACTGCGCGATCAGCGCCAGATGGCCGAAGTTTGCCGTCAGGTGTCTCTGCTTAAGCGCGATCTGGTTTTGCAGGGGAATTTGAATACGCTGCGTTATCAGCCCTGAGTCTTGCTGGCGGCGCGTGTTAAATCCCGCAACGGCTTGCTGGCAGCCCGCCGGCCTGACGGCCTGTGGGTCGCCACTACAAAAATGCGGTAGCGCAAAGTATGCCGCAGGAACATCCTGCAAAATAATTTGTGCTACCGCAAGGCGGCAAGGGCGCGAGTTCCCGGGAGCATACATCAGTATGTGACGAGGCGAGCAAGCGCAGCCAACGCCGCAGTAGTGCAAAGTATGAAGCAGGAGCAGCCAACGTCACGGTAGCGCAAAGTATGCCGCAGGAACATCCTGCAAAATAATTTGTGCTACCGCAAGGCGGCAAGGGCGCGAGTCCCCGGGAGCATACATCAGTATGTGACCGGGGCGAGCAAGCGCAGCCAACGCTGCGGTAGCGCAAAGTATGAAGCAGGAGCAGCCAACGCCGCGGTAGTGCAAAGTATGCCGCAGGAGGTCCTGCAAAATAATTTGTGCTACCGCAAGGCGGCAAGGGCGCGAGTTCCCGGGAGCATACATCAGTATGTGACCGGGGCGAGCAAGCGCAGCCAACGCCGCGGTAGTGCAAAGTATGCCGCAGGAACATCCTGCAAAATAATTTGTGCTACCGCAAGGCGGCAAGGGTGCGAGTCCCCGGGAGCATACATCAGTATGTGACCGGGGCGAGCAAGCGCAGCCAACGCCGCGGTAGTGCAAAGTATGCCGCAGGACTAGCGTTCGTCGCGACGACCGCCGACTGCCGCCCAAATCCGGCGCACATGCACGGTCACTTCTTCGCGGTCGTGATAGAGCTGGCGTGCCTGAATTTGCGCATTCACACCTTGCGCTTTCAGCGCTGCATCGATCATCGCCAGGTTCTGCGTCACCTCTTCATAGCGCTTTTTCATTGGCAGCTTGAGGTTGAAAATGGCTTCACGGCACCAGCCGTTGACCAGCCACTCTGTCATCAGGCTGGCAACGCGCACCGGTTTTTCCACCATATCGCACACCAGCCAGCTGATGTTGGTGCGGGGCGGACGGAATTTGAAGCCATCCTCGCGGCAGTGCGTCACCTGGCCGGTGTCCATCAGGCTGGGTGCCATCGGGCCGTTATCCACTGCATACACCCACATACTGCGTTTCACCAGCTGATACGTCCAGCCACCGGGACAGGCACCGAGATCGACAGCGTACATGCCGCTGCCCAGTCGTTCATCCCACTCATCCGCCGGTACAAAGACGTGGAACGCCTCTTCCAGCTTGAGCGTGGAGCGACTTGGCGCATCGGAGGGAAACTTCAGGCGCGGAATGCCCATATAGAAGGGTGAGTTGTTCTCCGGCAGCGAATACCCCACGTAGCAGGTGCCGGGCGCGATAAAGAACACGTGCACCACCGGGCGCTTCGGACTTTCGTAATTCAGCAAGATCTTGCTGTCGCGCAGGCTGGCGCGCAGCGGTACGGTGAGCTTACGGCAGAATTTTGTCAGCTCTTTGGCTTCGTTGGTATCCGGCACTTCAACGCGCAGTTCACCGCCCTTCTCGACCACCCCGGTCAGCATGCCGGTAATCGGTGTAATCCGATCCTCCGGCGGCAGATCGCGCAGCAGCTCGCCCACCACCAGCATCTGGCGGGCAAAAATCAGTTCCGCAAACGGCAACGTGCGCAGCAGCTTTTCGGCATCTTCCGGCTGGTAACACTCAAAGAGCACGTAACCCGCGTCATCTTTTACGCGCGGGAAGCCGTAGATTTCACGTTCTGCCGCTTTGGCACTGATCTCTGCCGCACACTCTTTTTCAAATCCTGGACGGCAATAGAGTAAAACTTTATTCATCGCGATCTGCCTTTCGTTTCAGACGCAGCGCGCCAATCAACATCAAAAACCAGCCAATCAGGAAGCACAGGCCACCCACTGGCGTAATAAATACCCAAAACTTCAGGTGTGACAGCGCCAGACAGTAGAGGCTGCCGCTGAACAGAACCGTGCCAAGCGCCATCGCTGCACTGCTCCAGTAGAACCAGATATTGGCGCGACGCAACATCGCGGCGCCAATACCGATAATAGCCAGCGTGTGATAAGCCTGATACTCAAGACCAGTATGAATCCACGCCATCTCAGCCGGACCGAGGGATTTACTCAGCACATGGGCGCCAAAAGCGCCAAACGCCACCAGCACAAAGCCGCTGATGGCGGCAAAAACAAACATGGCACGACTGGACATGTCATTATCCTCAAGGTGAAACCGCAACATCACTGTGCGGTAAACGTCGCATTAGTGGTCATAGCGAAAACGGAATTTTTCTTGTTCAGTTGCGGCTTTTTCCAGAATCCACTGACGAAAGGCGGCTATTTTACCCAGTTCTGCCTGGCTGTCATGACAAACCAGATAAAAAGCGTTTTTACTTACCAGTACATCGTTAAAGGGGCAGACTAAACGGCCCGCCTCGATCTCGCTCTGCGCCATCACGTTGTTCGCCAGCGCCACGCCCTGCCCATGAATAGCCGCCTGTAGCACCATCGCGCTGTGGCTGAAGATCGGCCCCTGCTGCACATTAATGTGCTGCAAGCCCAGCTGGCGGATATAGGACTGCCAGTCACGGCGCGAGGCATCATGCAGTAGCGTAAAGTGCGCGAGATCGGCCGGAGACTTTAACGGATTATCGCCCGTCAGCAGCAAAGGTGAGCAAACCGGCAGCAGGTATTCGGCATAGAGTTTTTCCACCCGCAATCCAGGCCAGTTGCCGCGCCCGTAAAAAATCGCGACGTCAACATCGTCCGCCAGTTTCTCCTCATCGCGGTCTACGGCCTGGATCCGCACATCGATGCCCGGATAAGCCAGATTAAAGCTGGAGAGCCGTGGCACCAGCCACTGAATGGCAAAACTGGGCAGCAGGCTAACGGTGAGTGCGCCTTTGGCACTGCGCGCCTGCAATTTGCGCGTGGCGTCGTTCAGGGCGGAGAAGATCTCCTTGATATCCAGATAGTAGCTTTGACCCTCTTCGGTCAGTAAAAGCGAACGATTCCTCCGGCGAAACAGCTTGAGGCCAAGAAAATCTTCCAGAGATTTAATCTGATGGCTGACAGCTGCCTGGGTAACAAACAGCTCCTCAGCGGCTTTAGTAAAGCTTAAATGACGGGCCGCAGCATCGAAGACGCGAAGAGCATTAAGCGGCGGAAGGCGTTTTGACATGGTTTTCCGTATCCGGATTCACAGAGTAATACTTCAACTTATACAAAGTCGTTACGTATTAGTTTTTTTAATCCGAGACATTATAATTTGTCCGTTGAGGAAGCTCCAGCAAATACCTATAGTTGCCGCACTTCCTGAGCCGGAACGAAAAGATTTCTGGAAACGTGCGAGAGATCGCAGACTTTTGGAGAGCTTTTGGCTTGTGGTCGTGATGTTGTGTTTGCATTTTGATCTGACGCTTGCAGATCAAGCTTTTAATTCCTGTAGATTTACCCTGTCTGTCCATAGTGATTTTAAATAGCACCGCAAATTGCGGTGCTTTTTTTTATCCTACACATCCCTGTGTATCCTGCTCCGGGCCATTATGAACCCGATGGCCCGGCGATGTTATCTGCTGCTTACTGCCCCATCTCAACCATCTCTTTAACGTCAGAACGGTTGATCTGCTGCTCATTGCCATTGGCATCTTTATAGCTGATCATACCGGTTTCATCGTCAACTTTTGGTTTGCCGTCCGCAACAATGGTGCGACCATCATTAGTGTGCATCACGTAGTTGCTGGAACAGGCAGCCAGGGTAAAGGCCATGGTACACACGGCCAGCACTGCGGCGAGTTTATTCATCTTCTATCTCCTTGCAGATTGATTGCATTAAACCACCCGCGTGCGCTAACCAACGGCAACAAACAGAGCAATCGACTAAAACAGGCCGATTGGCTACGCGGGTTTCGGTTCAAACCTTGCAATAATTAGCATAACGCGCTTTTACAGCTTTGCCAGGCAACAGACCGGCTTTCAGTCTGTTCCTGATAACTCATCAAGTGAGCTGAGTATGACCATTTTTTCTCCCGGCACCTTTCGTCAGCAGTTCCCTGCACTGAGCGATGCCGGTATCTATCTCGACAGCGCGGCCACCGCGCTCAAGCCGCAGGCGGTCATTGATGCGACCGCGCAGTTCTATTCGCTGAGTGCCGGCACGGTACACCGCAGCCAGTTTGCCGCCGCGCGTGCGCTGACGGAGAAGTATGAGCAGGCGCGTGGCCTGGTGGCGCGCTGGCTGAACGCTGCGGACGATCGTCAAATTGTCTGGACGCGCGGCACGACCGAAGCCATTAATCTGGTGGCGCATAGCTGGCTGGCGCCGCGCCTGCAGCCTGGCGATGAGATCGTGGTCAGCGAAGCGGAACATCACGCTAACCTGGTGCCGTGGCTAATGGTGGCGCAGGCCTGTGGCGCCAAAGTGGTGAAGTGGCCGATTGGTGAAGATCGCCTGCCGGACATGGCCTTACTGCCGCAACTGCTTAACGAACGCACCCGGCTGCTGGCGATCGGTCAGATGTCTAATGTCACGGGCGGCTGTCCGGATCTGGCCCGGGCGATTGCACTGGCGCACAGCGTCGGGGCGAAAGTGATGGTTGATGGCGCCCAGGGCGTGGTGCACTGCCCGCCGGACGTTCAGGCGCTGGATATCGATTTCTACGCCTTCTCTGGCCACAAGCTCTATGGCCCTATGGGCATCGGCGTTTTGTACGGTAAAGCCGATCTGCTGGAGGCCATGCAGCCGTGGCAGGGCGGCGGAAAGATGCTGACGCAGGTTGATTTCAGCGGTTTCACGCCGCAGCCAGTGCCGTGGCGCTTTGAAGCCGGCACGCCCAATGTGGCTGGCGTGGTGGGTCTGAGCGCGGCGCTGGAGTGGTTATCACAGCATCACGCAGAAAAGGCTGAAATGTGGAGTCAGCAGCTCGCCAGCCTTGCCGAAGAGCAGCTACGGGCGATTCCGGGGTTCCGCAGTTTTCGCTGTGGCAACGCCAGCCTGCTGGCGTTTGATATCGCGGGCATTCACCACAGCGATATCGTCACGCTGCTGGCAGAGCAAGGCATTGCGCTGCGTGCCGGCCAGCACTGTGCCCAGCCGCTGATGGCGGCGCTGGGCGTGAGCGGCACGCTGCGCGTCTCCTTCGCGCCCTATAATAGTTTGCAGGACGTGGATGCGCTGGTGCGCGCCATGCTTCATGCCGTGGAATTATTGAGTGAGTAACGCAATGACATCAGACCTGACAGCGCCACACCCTTTTGGCGATGTGATCACTGAAGCCAGCCTGACGGAGAAGTTTGCCCATTTTCACCAGTGGGAGGATCGCTACCGTCAGCTGATCCAGCTCAGCCGCCAGCTGCCTGCCTTACCGGATGAGTTAAAAACCGCCGACATTGAGCTGAGCGGCTGCGAAAACCGCGTCTGGCTCAGCAGCCAGCGGCGGCCCAACGGTACGCTGCATTTTTATGGTGACAGTGAAGGCCGCATCGTCCGCGGTCTGCTGGCGGTCTTGCTGACAGCGGTAGAGGGTAAAACGCCCGCGGCGCTGTTAGCACAGGATCCGCTGGCGCTGTTTGATACGTTAGGGCTGCGCGCGCAGCTTAGCGCGTCACGCAGCAGCGGCCTGCAGGCGCTGGCCGAGGCCGTCCAGCGCGCTGCCCGTGCGCATCAGGCTGACTGACGCACCGCACGCGCGAGAAATTTCTTAAGCGCGTGTGAGACGGCGACAAAACCAAAGGTGGCGGTCACCATGGTGGCGGCCCCGAAACCTGCCGCACAATCCATCCGTTTCGGCCCTTCGGCCGTACTGCGTGAAGCGCATACGCTGCCGTCTGGCTGCGGATAGACCAGCGCTTCCGTCGAGAACACGCAGTCAATGCCCAGCTTGCCTTTGCTGTTTTTCACCACGCCGAAATCGCTTTTCAGCCGCTCGCGCAGCTTCGCCGCCAGCGGGTCCTGAATAGTTTTAGCTAAATCACTGACCTGAATCTGCGTGGGATCGATCTGCCCGCCCGCGCCGCCGGTGGTGATCAACGGAATCTTGTTGCGACGGCACCATGCAATCAGCGCCGCTTTCGGCCGCACGCTGTCAATGGCATCAATCACGTAATCGAATCCCGTTGCCAGCAGTTCAGCGGTGTTATCCGGCGTAATGAAATCATCAATACAGATAACTTCACACTCCGGATTAATCGCGCGCAGGCGCCCGGCCATCACTTCGGTCTTGGCCTGGCCGACACTGCCCTGTAGCGCATGAATCTGGCGATTGGTATTGGTGATACAGACATCATCCATATCAATCAGGGTGATTTTACCAATACCGGTGCGCGCCAGCGCCTCTGCCGCCCACGACCCTACGCCGCCAATACCAATCACACAGAAGTGCGCATCGGCAAACCGCTGCAGTGCGTCCTGCCCGTATAACCGCGCCGTACCGCCAAAACGCTGCCGCCAGGCATCGCTTACCACTCTCATATCAAACCTTTCATTAGGGTGCGCAGCGATGCGCACCTTGCCAGAACCGGACGCGAACGATATCAATTCGCGCCGATGATCAATGAACCATTATTGCCGTTTTGCGGATTGCTGAACAAGGGCTGGCCGGTACCCGGTGCCGCCTTCAGCACCCAGACGCGACCGTAGTGGTTATAGAAGCCCGCCAGATGTGCCGCATCCGGGCCAACGCCCTGATAGATGTCGAAGTGCTGGCCTTTGATCGCGCCGCCCACATCCAGCGCCACCATCAGGCGCATCTCATACTTGCCGTTGAATTTGCCCTTCTCATTTAACTGCGGCACTTCCGCCAGCAGCGCCGTCCCGGCCGGTATCAGCGAGCGGTCAGAAGCCACTGAGGCTTTGGCAATCAGCGGCACCGCGCTGGCGCCACGCACGGGAACGTACTCTTCCGGCTTAAAGAAGACAAAAGATTGATTGGTCTCCAGCACTTCACGCACCTGCTGCGGCGAGTGCTCTTCGGCCCACTGACGAATTGCCTGCATCGACATATCTTCACGCTTCACTTCACCGCGATCGATCAGCTCTTTGCCGATACTGTGGTAAGCCCAGCCATTTTTACCGCTGTAACCAAAGAAGCGCAGTGGACGGCCGTCACCGAAATCAACATAGCCACTGCCCTGCACGTCCATCATGAAGTTGTCGATGAGCGAGTTACTCCACGCAATGACATAGCGCTCATCCAGCGCGCCACTATAGATAGAGGCGCGGCTTGGCAGCTTCTGCCCGCGCGGACGCGGCGGCATACGGTAAATCGGATACTGGAACTCACCCTGACGGGTATAGCGCGCCTCCACAACCGGGGTGTAATAACCAGTGAACTGCACGTTACCGTAATTATCGGTGCCCTCCATCTGGTAAGCATTCAGGCCAAAGTTGCGCAGCTGGCGCGTATCGGCGCCGGAGAGCAGCCAGTTCTGAATCGCGCTGTAAGTGCCGGTATTACGACTATATAAGCCTGAGGACGCCGACTGAATCTGCTGCACCTGCAGGCCGAAATCACGGCCATTGACCGGACGCCCTTTCGCGTTCGGCTCATTCACCAGCCCGAGCGGCTGCTCCAGCTTGCCATCAATATATTGCTGACCGCGGTCGGTCGGCTTCGAGCTACAACCCGCTAACAGCGCGAAAAACGCGCCAGTAAGTGCATACTTCGCCCAATGTCCTTTCATTACGTTCTCTTTTTCAGGTTGTTTGCCCGGCGACGATAGCAAAGGGACAGCGAGAATGAAATCTGCCACAGGCTACCGTGCTCACATCTGTACAATAAACCACCCAACGGCCAATTTATTCAGCAACCGTGTGTCTATTTAAGGCTTTAGCGCAAAAAGGGGTTGCATCATCACACACCAAGTGTATAGTGCGCATCCACGGACGCGGGGTGGAGCAGCCTGGTAGCTCGTCGGGCTCATAACCCGAAGGTCGTCGGTTCAAATCCGGCCCCCGCAACCAATTCTTCTTAATGAAGAGACAATA
>Ga0157361_1000192_pt1 | contig 30983 bp, 23 predicted proteins | sample AttlaeALBM2_FD_111481 | JGI IMG/M metagenome (GOLD analysis project Ga0157361, IMG submission 111481) | Fungus gardens microbial communities from leaf cutter ant in Ribeirão Preto, State of São Paulo, Brazil - Atta laevigata ALBM2 | ecosystem: Host-associated > Fungi > Mycelium > Unclassified ...
ACCGCCGGCTTGTTCACCACCGCGCGGGCAATACCGACGCGCTGCTGTTCACCGCCGGAGAGCTGAATCGGGTAGCTTTTCGCTTTGTCGAGCAGGCCGACTTTATCCAGCGCTGCCGAGACGCGACGACGAATATCTTCGCCGCTGGCGCCAGAGATAATCAGCGGAATCGCCACGTTGTCGTATACCGAGCGATCCATCAGCAAGTGGTGATCCTGGAAGATCATGCCAATCTGGCGGCGCAGGAAGGGCACTTCGCTGTGACGCAGTCGCGAAATATCATGGCCGCTGAACCAGATCTGCCCGGCACTCGGGCGCTCAATGCCACAAATCAGCTTCAGTAACGTACTCTTCCCCGCGCCTGAGTGGCCGGTCAGGAACGCCATTTCGCCGGGACGCAGATGAAAATCCACCCCCTGCAGCGCCTGGCGTCCTCCCAGATAAGCCTTACTGACCTCTTCAAAGCGAATCATCCCAATCATTCCTCTCGGGCAAACAGTGCCTCAATAAAGTCTTCGGCCTTAAACGGCCGTAAATCCTCGATGCCTTCCCCGACACCGATATAGCGAATCGGAATGCCAAACTGATCGGCAATCGAGAAGATCACGCCACCTTTGGCGGTGCCATCAAGTTTGGTCAGGGCAATGCCGCTCAGGCCGACCGCCTCATTAAAGAGTTTGGCCTGGCTGATGGCGTTCTGCCCGGTGCTGGCGTCCAGCGTTAGCATCACTTCATGCGGCGCATTCTCGTCCAGCTTTTTCATCACGCGGGTGATCTTCTTCAGCTCTTCCATCAGGTGCGCTTTGTTCTGCAAACGTCCGGCCGTATCGGCAATCAGCACGTCAACGTTGCGCGATTTGGCAGCCTGAATAGCATCAAAGATGACCGAAGCGGAATCGGCACCGGTGTGCTGCGCTACCACCGGAATGTTATTGCGCTGCCCCCACACCTGCAGCTGCTCAACCGCCGCCGCACGGAAGGTGTCGCCAGCCGCCAGCATCACCGATTTGCCCTGCGCCTGATACTGGCGCGCCAGCTTGCCGATGGTGGTGGTTTTACCTACGCCGTTAACGCCAACCATTAAAATCACGAACGGCGTTTTGCCTTCGATATCCAGTGGCTGATCGACCTTCTCCAGAATGCCTGCCATTTCGGCTTTCAGCAGACCGTAGAGCGCTTCAGCATCACGAAGCTGTTTGCGGTTAGCCTGTTGTGTCAGGCTGGTGATAATGCGACGGGTTGTCTCTACGCCCACATCCGCAATCAGCAGCTGCTCTTCTAACTCTTCGAAGAGATCATCATCGATTTTTTTACCCCGGAACAGGCTGATAAAGCCGGAGCCGAGATTTGCACGGGTTTTGACCAGGCTGCGTTTCAGACGGGCAAAGAAGCCCTCTTTAGTCGGACGCTCCTGCTCCTGCACAATAATTGGCGCCGCGGCCAGCGGCAGATCGCTGACGGTATCTTCAGCCTGCGCGGCCTCTTCGGCATCCTCTGCGTAGGTTTCAGCCAGCGCCAGCGCTTCCAGCTCTTCATCGCTGAGTGGCACCTCTTCCGCTTCCGGCGTCATCGCCTCTTCCACCGGCGCGTCAATGATCAGCTCTTCTGCCTGCGGCTCCTCTTCGATCGGCGCGACATCCGGTTGAATCTCCTCTTCCGGCAGCACCTCCTCTTCAACCGCACCGATCACCACATCAGCCTGCGGCGCGGTCTCTGCTTCTTTTGCTTCTGGCTCAGCCTGCTGCTCTGCAACCTGCGCCGTGACGGCAACGGTCTCTTCCGCCTGCGCTTCGGCGCTTGCTAACGCGCTCTCTTCAGCAACGGGCTCCTGAGCCGGGGCGTCGGCTGGCTGCTCCTGTAGCTGCTCTTCTGCCGTTTGCTCTTCCGCCGGCTGCGGTGTCTGTTCTTCTTTGCCAAAGCCTAGCCAGGAAAAAAAGCCGCGTTTTTTCTCTTTTGCCATTGTGTGACCACACTCCTCGATGGCTTATTCCCGGTAGCACGCTGTTCCCAGGGGATAAAAAATTCAATTTTCAGCTCGTGAGCGGCGTAAAAATCAGGCAATTACGCGCACGATACCAACTCAGTAGTCTAACACTTTCCAGCCAGCGCACCACAGCACCCTTTTTTAACGTTTCTTCTGCCTGCTACGCCCGTTAAACTACGCAACAAATTATGACGAGTTGTGAGCGAAATGAGTAAATCCCCCCGCAACAGCGGCGCAGCAGGTCAGATCCGTATCATTGGCGGACAGTGGCGCGGCCGCAAACTGCCCGTGCCGGATAGCACCGGCCTGCGCCCGACCACCGATCGCGTGCGCGAAACCCTGTTTAACTGGCTGGCGCCAGATATCCAACAGGCGCGCTGCCTGGATTGCTTTGCCGGCAGCGGCGCGCTGGGCCTTGAGGCGCTGTCGCGCTATGCCGCCTCCGCGACCTTGCTGGAGCTGGAGCGCAATGTTGCGCAGCAGCTGTCGCAAAACCTGCATACGCTGCGCGCCACCACAGGCAACGTGGTGCAGACCAATACGCTGCAGTGGCTCAGCCAACCGGGCGAGCCGTTTGACGTGGTGTTTGTTGATCCGCCGTTCCGTAAAGGATTGCTGCTGGAAACCCTGACGCTGCTGGAGAACAACGGCTGGCTGGCTGAAGAGGCACTGATCTACGTGGAGAGCGAAGTGGAACATGGCACGCCAGTGGCACCCGCCAGCTGGAATCTGTATCGCGAGAAGATTGCCGGCCAGGTGGCTTATCGCCTCTATCAACGTCAACAGGAGAAGCATGATGTGGCTTAATCTGGGCCGTTTACTGATGCTGTGCGTCTGGGCATTTCTGCTGCTTAATCTGGTGCATCCGTTCCCCACGCCGCTGCGCTATTTTGTGCATGTGGCGCTGTTCTTTATGGTAATTATGCATGGCTTGCAGCTGGTGCTGCTGCGTGCCACGCAGCCGAAAGAGGCGCCAAAGCTGAGCGGGGCGACCCAGGCAAAAATCTTCTTCTTTGGCGTTTTTGAACTGCTGGCATGGCAGAAAAAGCACTACCCGAAGAGCTAATCACAGCCATACGTCCGCTGCGTTACTGCGCGGGCGTAAAACTGACGAACCGGCTGCCCTGCATCTTCAGCTCACCCTTCACGCCTTTATCCATCTGATGATAATCACTGGCGTTCACGTTCACTTTAAAGTCACCCGCGCCGTTCAGCGGATGGAACCAGGCTTCATATTTCATCTCTTCCGCCACAATTTCCTCCCGCTGACGCGAACGGCGATTGGGTGCCGGAAACTCACGTTTGGTTTTTACCTGCACGCTCATTGAGCGCACCGGTGAGGCGTCATTGACCGCGGCTTCGCGGCGCTGCTTGATAAACTGACGGGTCGCCAGGATGGCAATAATCGCCAGAACGATAAAAAAGATTAGCGGTGGTTTGCTCATGTTTTCTCTCGCACTTTGCGTGGTAAGTGGCATAAATAAAGACGACAAAGCATACATCCGGAGTTAGCCGATTGTCACATTTGCCAGCGGTAACTTAAACTGAGATCGCGATTTTGGGAAAATTCATCAAAGCGGGCGCATTGCCTGCAAAAGGGAGAAAAAATGCTTTGGTCTTTCCTTGCAGTCCTTTTTTCCGGTTGGCTGTACGTGGACGCCTCCTACCGCGGCCCGCAGTGGCAGCGCTGGTTGTTCAAACCCGTTACGCTGCTCTTGCTGGTAGCCTGGGCCTGGCAGGCACCGACGCTTAACACCACCGATTATCTGATCCTTGCCGGGCTGGTCGCCACACTGGTTGGCGACGCCCTGACGCTGTTGCCACGCCAGCAGATGCTCTATGCGCTGGGGGCATTTTTCCTGTCCCATCTGCTTTATACCATCAGCTTCGCTGCCCACATGACCATGAGTTTCTTCTGGCCGATTCCGCTCACCTTCCTGATTATCGGCGTCATTGTGATTGGGGTGATCTGGTCGAAGCTGGAGGAGTTGCGCTGGCCGATCTGTACGCTGATAGGCATGACGCTGGTGATGAACTGGATGGCAGCAGAGAACTACTTCTTCCGCCCTACCGACTACAGCTTCTCACTGCTGATCGGCGCCGGTTTACTGCTGTTAGCCAATATTGTCTGGTTTATCACCCACTATCGCCGCCGTTTCAGCGCCGATAGCGCCATTGTCGCCGCCTGTTACTTTGCCGGTCACTTTATGATCGTGCGCTCGCTGTGGCTCTACTGAAAAGCGTGACACGGGATGCTTGACTCTGGAGTCCACTCCAGAGTGTAGCATGCAGGACGCGGGCATCGACCCGCGCCTGAATCCGGAGGTCACATGCATCAACACGCTCACTCTTGCCGCTGTGGTAAAACGCACAGCAAACCGCAGCCGCTGTGCGCCATTCGCAGCGTCAAACCGGCTCCCGCCACGCTCTCCGCTCTACAACCTGTTGCCACAGGTGATGATTGCCACTGCTGCGCCAGCGATGAGGGCAGTCCGGGCGGCGATGACACCGAAAGCGACAGGGCCCTGACGGCTTCTCACCCACTCCGCTGGCACATTGCCGGAATGGATTGCCCGAGCTGCGCACGCAAAATCGAAACCGCCGTACAAAAACTGCCGCAGGTACAGCGCGCCCGCGTCATCTTTGCCAGTGAAAAACTGTTGGTCGAAGCCACGGGCAACATTGGGCCAGCGATTGAGCAGGCAGTAAAAAACGCCGGCTTCACGCTCACCGCAACCGATGTCCCCGCCCCGCCGCGCGGCTGGCGCGATAATGCAGGCCTGCTGCTGCTGGCGCTCATGATGCTGGCCAGCTGGCTGCTGAGCCAGGCTTCTCCCCTGTGGGGCGATCGCCTGTTTATTGTCACCACGCTGCTGGGTCTGGCACCGGTCGCACACAGCGCGTGGAAATTGCTGCGCAGCGGCTCGCCGTTCAGCATTGAAACCCTGATGACGATTGCCGCCACCGGCGCGCTGATCATTGGTGCACATGCTGAAGCCGCGATGGTGCTGCTGCTGTTTCAGCTGGGCGAACGGCTTGAGGCCTATGCGGCCACGCGCGCACGCCACGGCGTGACGGCACTGATGGCGTTGCGGCCGGATACCGCGATGCGCATTACCCACGGGCGGCGCGAACAGGTGGCTCTGGACAACGTGCAGCCTGGCGACGTCATTGAGGTCGCTGCCGGCGGTCGCTTACCCGTTGACGGTGAGCTACTGCATAGCCGCGCCAGCTTTGATGAGAGCGCTCTGACCGGCGAGTCGCTGCCGGTTACGCGTGCGCCCGGCGAAACCGTGATGGCGGGCGCCACCAGCGTTGATCGGCTGGTGCAGCTGAAAGTGGTCTCGCAGCCAGGCAACAGCGCGATCGACCGTATCCTGCAGCTGATTGAGGAAGCGGAAAGCCACCGCGCACCGGTTGAGCGCTTTATCGATCGCTTTAGTCGCCTCTATACCCCGGCGATCATGCTGCTGGCGCTGCTGGTGATGGTGCTGCCGCCGCTGCTGGGCGCGGGCGCATGGCTGCCGTGGATCTATAAAGGCCTGACGCTGCTGCTGATTGGCTGCCCGTGTGCGCTGGTGATCTCGACGCCTGCGGCCATCACCTCCGGATTAGCCGCGGCGGCCCGCCAGGGCGCGCTGATTAAGGGAGGCGCGGCACTGGAGCGGCTCAGCCGCATTCAGGCTATCGCCTTTGATAAAACCGGTACGTTAACCGCCGGTAAGCCGCAGGTAACGGATGTGCAGCCCTTTGACGACATTACGCCCTCTCAGCTGCTCCGCCTGGCTGCCGCTGTTGAGTATGGCGCCAGCCATCCGCTGGCTCAGGCAATCGTGACAGCGGCTGAACAGCGTCAGCTGGCACTGCCGCAGGCGCAGCAGCAGCAAACGCTGGCCGGCAGCGGCATTCGCGCACAGATCGAGGGTGTCCTGTATCAGCTGCTGGCCCCGCGCGAGGTCACAACGCTGAGCGACTCCCGCCAGCAGATAATTTCGCAGCTGGAGAGCCAGGGTAAAACCGTGGTAGTGCTGCTGGAAGATCAGCAGCCGCTGGGCGTGCTGGCGCTACAGGATCCGCTGCGTGACGATGCAATCCGTGCCCTGAACGCGCTGAACGCGCTGGGTATTCACAGCCTGATGTTGACCGGCGATAACCCGCGAGCCGCCGCGGCGATTGCTGCCGAAGCGGGTATCGATTATCGCGCCGGCTTGTTACCTGCCGATAAGGTCACGGCGGTGCGCCAGCTGAGTGAACAGCAGTCGCTGGCCATGGTAGGTGACGGCATTAATGATGCGCCGGCAATGAAAGCGGCAACGATCGGCATCGCCATGGGCAGCGGCACCGATGTCGCGCTGGAAGCCGCAGACGCGGCGCTCACGCAAAATCGCCTGACGGTTCTGCCCCGCATACTGGTGCTGGCGCGGCGCACGCGCGCCATTATCCGTCAGAACATTGCGCTGGCGCTGGGCCTGAAGGCAATTTTCCTCGTGACCACGCTGCTCGGCTTTACCGGGCTGTGGCTGGCGGTGCTGGCGGATTCGGGCGCAACGGCGCTGGTGACGGCGAACGCGTTACGTCTGCTGCGTCAGCGCCAGGGTTAACGGATGCCGTTGCTCAGGCATCCGCACCTTTCTGAATCAGATACTGGTACGGCAGCGTTTCTGTCTGCTGTGCCAGCAACGGATGGTCCATAAAGCGGCAAAAGCCGGGGATATCACGCGTTGTGGCGGGATCGTCAGCGATGATCAACAGTGTTTCACCCGGCTGCATGCCGCGCACGGTTTTACGCACCATCATTACCGGCTCCGGGCAGCGCAGACCCAGTGCATCAAGCGTATGGTCCGGCGCAGAAAAAGGATCGCTCATGATTCTCTGTCTTTGTTCAGTGTGGGCGCTCATTCTAGCGCGCTGGCGCAGCAGCGCAAGGCGATAACGATTGCGCTAAAATTAACCATTGCATTCGTTGCGCAACGCGTTAAGATGCCGACCGATTTTTAAACGTTACTGCCAATTCCTCAAAATAATTCAGGTTTCAGGAAGGCGGCAAGCCGGATCATCCCCGGGAGCTTACTACAGTAAGTGACCGGAGTGAGCTGGTGCAGCCAACGCACATGAAAACTGAAGTATGAAGAGGAAGGGATGGGTTCCCTAACCCCATTACTAAAAAGGTTCATATGATCAACTTCTCTGCACGTCAGCGCATGCATGCGCTGTTTTGGCTGTCGCTCTTTCACCTGCTGGTGATCACCTCCAGTAACTATCTGGTGCAGCTGCCGGTGGCTATTTTCGGGTTCCACACCACCTGGGGTGCGTTCAGCTTTCCGTTTATCTTCCTGGCAACCGATCTTACCGTACGCATCTTTGGTGCCCCGTTGGCGCGGCGCATTATTCTGGCGGTCATGATCCCGGCGCTGTTTATCTCTTATGTCGTGTCATGCGTGTTTTTCCAGGGTGAATGGCAGGGCTGGGCGTCGCTGGCAGAGGTGAATCTGTTTGTTGCCCGTATCGCATGCGCCAGCTTTATGGCGTATGCCCTTGGCCAGATTCTGGATGTGCACGTGTTTAACCGGCTGCGTCAGCTTCCGCAGTGGTGGATCGCGCCGGCCTGCGCCATGTTCCTTGGCAATATCAGCGATACGCTGGCTTTCTTCTTCATCGCTTTCTACAAAAGTCCGGACCCGTTTATGTCTGCGCACTGGGTCGAGATCGCGCTGGTCGATTACAGCTTCAAGGTCTTAATCTGCATGATTTTCTTCCTGCCCGCTTACGGCGTGCTGCTTAACGCGGCGCTGAAACGTCTGGCGGAGCGACAAAATCAGCGCCGGATGAATTTCGGCTAATTGCACGTAGACGAAACGCCGCAGCAGGCTAAGATCTCCTGACAAAGCGTTGGTTGCTTTTGGCCGGTAAATCCGCTTGTATAACGCCTGATTAGGATCTGATGAAAGGGATAAGAATGCGTAACTTAGTGAAATATGCAGGTATTGGTCTGCTGGTGATGGGCCTTGCGGCTTGTGACCAGAAGAAAGATGACGCAGCGGCAGATAACAGCGGTGCGACGGCCAGCCAGTCCGCACAGACGGTTAACCTGATGGATGGCAAACTGAGCTTCAGCCTGCCCGCCGGTATGTCAGATAAGAGCGGCAAACTGGGTTCTGAATCGACCAACATGCACGTGTATGCCGATGAAACCGGACAGCGCGCGATTATCGTGATTGCCGGCGACCCGACTAACGAAACGCTTGATGCGCTGTCACAGCGTCTGGAGCAGCAGCAGCGTAACCGCGATCCACAGCTACAGGTGGTGTCTAATAAAGCGGTAACCCTGAAAGATCAGCCGGCACAGCAGCTGGACACGGTGATCTCCGCCAATAATCAGACCTCATGGTCCTCGGTTATTCTGGCGAAAGTGGACGGAAAATTGCTGACGCTGCAGATTACCCTGCCCGCTGACAACCAGCAGCAGGCGCAGAGCGATGCGGACAGCATTGTGAAGAGCATTACGCTGAAGTAATCTCGCCAGGTGCGCATAAATGCGCACCCTACGAGAGTCGTACATCTTTCATAGGGTCGCCATTAATGGCGACCTTTTTTACAGCCTTACCGGTGAAATATGCCAGATCTCATCGGCATACTCCTGAATGGTGCGGTCGGCTGAGAAATAGCCCATATTAGCAATATTCAGGGCCGCGCGCCGCTGCCACTCTTCCGGCTGGCGATAGAGCTTATCCACCTTATCCTGAGTATCGACGTAACTGCGGTAATCCGCCAGCAGCTGATAGTGATCGCCAAAGTTCACCAGCGCATCGAACAGACTGCGATAGCGCCCCGGCTCCTGCGGACTGAACACGCCGCTGGCAATCTGCGTCAGCGCCTGGTGCAGCTCGGCATCCTCTTCGTAATATTTGCGCGGGTTATAACCCTCTTTGCGCAGCTTCTCCACCTGCGGCGTCGTATTGCCGAAGATAAAGATATTCTCTTCGCCTACGTGCTCACGCATCTCAACGTTCGCGCCGTCCAGCGTGCCGATTGTCAGCGCGCCGTTCAGCGCAAACTTCATATTACTGGTGCCGGAGGCTTCCGTTCCTGCAGTAGAGATCTGTTCCGAGAGATCCGCCGCCGGAATAATGATCTGCGCCAGGCTCACGCCGTAATTTGGCACAAACACAACTTTAAGCTTGTTCTTCACCTGCGGATCGTTGTTGATCACGTTAGCCACATCGTTGATCAGGTGGATAATGTGCTTGGCAACGTAATAGGCCGAGGCGGCTTTACCGGCAAAAATATTTACGCGCGGCACCCAGTTTGCATTGGGATCGGCTTTGATGCGGTTATAGCGCGTCACCACGTGCAGCACATTCAGCAGCTGGCGTTTATATTCGTGGATACGTTTAATCTGCACATCAAATAGCGCATGGGGATCGAGCACGATATCCATGTTTTTCGCTACCCACTCCGCCAGCCGTTTTTTGTTGGCAAACTTGGCGTCAGCAATCTGTTCAATAAAGGCCGGATAGTCGACATGCGGTACCAGCTCGCTGAGCTGGCCGAGATCGGTACGCCAGTTGCGGCCAATGGCATTGTCCAGCACGTCTGACAGCGCCGGATTCGCCAGTGCCAGCCAGCGCCGTGGCGTTACGCCGTTGGTTTTATTGCAGAAGCGGCCCGGGAACAGGCGAGCAAAATCCGCGAACAGCGACTGCACCATCAGATTTGAGTGCAGTTCGGAGACGCCGTTCACTTTATGGCTGACCACGACCGCCAGCCATGCCATGCGCACGCGGCGGCCATCATTTTCATCGATGATCGAGATGCGCGACATCAGATCCCAATCTTCCGGGTAGTAGTCCTGAATAGTTTTCAGGAAGTAGTCGTTGATTTCGAAAATGATGCTGAGGTGGCGCGGCAGGATCTTGCCGAGCATATCCACCGGCCAGGTCTCCAGCGCTTCGCTCATCAGCGTATGGTTGGTGTAGGAGAATACCTGACAGGTCACTTCAAACGCATCGTCCCAGCTGAATTTATGCTCATCCATCAGCAGACGCATCAGCTCAGGAATCGCCAGCACCGGGTGCGTATCATTCAGGTGGATGGCGATCTTATCCGCCAGATTGTCCCAGGTTTCATGCATCTGCCAGTGACGATGCAGAATGTCCTGCACCGTTGAGGAGACGAGGAAGTACTCCTGGCGCAGACGCAGCTCGCGCCCGGAGTAAGTGGAGTCATCCGGATAGAGCACGCGCGACACGTTCTCCGAGTGGTTTTTATCCTCCACGGCGGCAAAGTAATCGCCCTGATTAAATTTGCCGAGGTTGATCTCGTTACTCGCCTGCGCACCCCACAGCCGCAGCGTGTTGGTGGCATCCGTATCAAAACCGGGAATGATTTGATCATAGGCCATCGCCACGATCTCTTCGGTTTCTACCCAGCGTACGCGCGCGCCTTCGTGCTGCAGACGCCCGCCAAAGCGCACTTTGTAGCGCGTATTGTGACGCTGGAACTCCCACGGGTTACCATACTCCAGCCAGTAGTCGGGGGATTCACGCTGCTGACCATCCACGATGTTCTGTTTAAACATGCCGTAGTCGTAACGAATGCCGTAACCCCGTCCTGGCAGACCCAGGGTGGCAAGCGAATCGAGGAAGCAGGCGGCCAGGCGCCCCAGACCACCGTTACCGAGGCCGGGATCGTTCTCCTCTTCCATCAGTTCGCTAAGATCCAGCCCCATCTCATCCAGCGCCTGATTGAGATCGTCATAAATGCCCATCGCCAGCAGCGCATTGCCCAGCGTGCGCCCCATCAAAAACTCCATCGACAGGTAATACACCTGCCGCACATCCTGGGACAGCTGCGCACGGCTGGAACGCAGCCAGCGCTCCACCATACGATCGCGCACCGCTAACAGCGAAGCGTTCAGCCACTCATGCTTATTGGCGATCGACGGATCTTTACCAATAGTAAACATCAGCTTATAGGCGATTGAGTGCTTGAGTGCATCAACCGTCAGCGTGGGTGAAGCATAGGTGAAAGGTGCATTCATATCCGGTATCCCAATCTCGTTACAGCAAGCGTTGATAAAGATCGCGGTAGGCTTGTGCTGCTACCTGCCAGCTAAAATCCATCCCCATAGCCTGGCGCTGAACATAGCGCCAGAGTGAAGGACGCGACCAGAGAACAAAGGCGCGCCGGATCGCCCGCAGCAGCGACCAGGCGTTACTGTCTTCAAAGCTAAACCCGCTGGCGACGCCATCCGCGAGGTTCTCCAGCGAGCTATCCTGCACCGTATCTGCCAGGCCACCGGTGCGGCGTACCAGCGGCAGCGTGCCGTACTTCAGGCCGTAGAGCTGCGTCAGGCCACACGGCTCAAAGCGGCTCGGTACCATAATCACATCGGCACCCCCGACGATGCGGTGCGAAAACGCTTCGTGATAACCGATCTGCACGCCAACGCTGCCGGGGTGCTCTGCCGCTGCCGCAAGAAAACCCTGCTGCAGCTCGGCGTCGCCCTGCCCGAGCAGCACCAGCTGACCGCCCTGTGCCAGCAGCCCTGGCAGCGCCTCCAGCACCAGATCCAACCCTTTCTGCTTAGTCAGACGGCTGATTACGCAGAACACCGGGACTTTGTCATCAACCTTCAGCCCCATGGCAATTTGCAGCTGGCGCTTGTTTTCGGCTTTGCTTTCCAGCGTGTCGCGGTCATACCGTGCGGTGAGCAGCAGATCATGCGCCGGGTCCCAGATGCCGGGATCAACACCGTTAAGAATGCCGCTCAGCCGCCCCTCTTTCAGCCGCTGTTCCAGCAGCGACTCCATGCCATAACCAAACTCCGGGCGCGTGATCTCCAGAGCATACGTCGGGCTTACTGCGGTTATATGATCGGCAAAAAACAGCCCGGCTTTCAGGTAGGAGATCTGTCCGAAGAACTCCAGCCCGTGCATATCAAAATAGGCGCGCGGAATTTCAATCTCGTCCAGATGCCGGGCGGAAAACAGCCCCTGATACGCCAGGTTGTGCACGGTGAACACGGTTTTGGCCGGGCGTCCGCGTGCAGCGATATAGGCCGGTGCCAGGCCCGCATGCCAGTCATGCGCATGCACGATGTCCGGCTGCCAGTAAGTATCCAGCCCGCTGGCAATCTCTGCTGCCATCCAGCCCAGCAGGGCAAAACGCAGGTAGTTATCGACGTAAGCGAACTGCGATGTATCGTGATACGGGCTACCGGGACGATCGTACAGGCCTGGTGCGTCAATCAGGTAGATGCCCACACCGTTGAACTGCCCGAAGAGTAAGCGTACCGGTCCGGCGAACGTTTGCAGTTCCGCCGTGATTTCAGTATCAGGAATCCCTTTACGCAGATCCGGAAACGCGGGAATCAGCACTCGCGTATCCGTACCATCGGCAATTTGCGCCTGAGGTAATGCGCCGACGACATCAGCCAATCCACCGGTTTTAAGCAGTGGAAATAGCTCTGAACAGACATGTAAAACCTGCATCCTGAACCCCTATTGTGTTATCGCCCGCGTTCCACGCGGCAATGTTTTATGCCCTTTCGTCACTTATTGACCCGCTGTGGCTAATTTGGCCAGCATGGCGCGCGTCACCAGAACGATGCCCTCTTCTGAACGGTAAAAACGGCGGCTGTCTTCGTCAGGGTTCTCGCCAATCACCATGCCTTCCGGAATAACGCAGGCGCGATCTACCACGCAGCGCCGCAGTCGGCAGGACCGGCCAATCACCACATCGGGCAACAGCACCGTAGAGTCGATGTTGCAAAATGAATTAATCCGCACGCGCGGGAATAAAACCGAATTCACCACCACTGAGCCGGAGATGATGCAACCGCCGGAGACCAGCGAGTTCATCGTCATGCCGTGACTGCCGGAGCGATCCTGTACAAACTTCGCGGGTGGCAGCGGCTCCATATGGGTGCGAATCGGCCATTCATGGTCGTACATGTCCAGCTCTGGCGTTACCGATGCCAGATCGAGATTGGCACGCCAGTAGGCTTCCAGCGTTCCGACATCGCGCCAGTACGGCTCGGCGTTTTCGTCGTTCTGCACGCACGAAAGCGTGAACGAGTGCGCATACGCCTCGCCGCTCGCAACAATCTTCGGCAGCAGATCTTTACCAAAGTCGTGACTGGAGTCGGCAACCTGGAGATCCTCTTCCAGCAACTGATAAAGATAGTCGGCATTGAAAACATAGATACCCATACTGGCGAGTGCTTTGGTGTCATCGCCTGGCATTGAGGGCGGCTTCGGCGGTTTTTCCACGAAATCGATCACGTTGTTGTCGGCGTCCACCGCCATCACACCAAACGCCGTGGCTTCATGCAGCGGAACCGGCAAGCAGGCAATGGTACACTTCGCGTTGCGATCGACGTGGTCGAGCAGCATGCGCGAGTAGTCCATTTTGTAGATGTGATCGCCTGCGAGAATCACGATGTACTGCGCGTTGTAGCGGCGAATAATATCGAGGTTTTGCGTCACCGCATCTGCCGTGCCGCGATACCAGTGCTCAGTAGAGGCGCGCTGCTGGGCCGGCAGCAGATCGACAAATTCGTTCATCTCTTCGTTGAACAGTGACCAGCCACGCTGAATGTGTTGCGTCAGCGTATGCGACTGGTATTGCGTAATCACGCCGATGCGCCGGATGCCCGAGTTAATACAGTTAGAGAGCGCAAAATCGATGATGCGGAACTTCCCGCCGAAGTGCACGGCAGGTTTGGCCCGTTTGGCCGTGAGATCTTTCAGGCGCGTACCGCGCCCGCCAGCAAGGATCAGGGCAACCGTTTGGGTAGGGAGCTGGCGCGCCAGCATTAAAGGATCGGTTCTGTCTAATTTCACCATGTCTGACTCCTTATGATTGCTTCAGGAACACACACACGCCGTGTGCGGGACCGTGCCAGACAGTTGTCAGGATAGGGTTATCTTCCCCGGCGAAAGGAGGTATGGCATGCCACTCTCCGTCTGGTAAGGCAAGGTTACTCACCGAGTCCGTGGCGTTGATGGTCAGTAACCAGCGGCTGGAGAGCAGGATCTGCACCCTGTGCGCCCCCTGTTCCCACTCATCCCTCTCCAGTGGTTTGCCGCTGGCATTCAACCACTGCACATCCCCATCGCCCTCCTGCCACCAGCGATCCGCCGTCAGCGCCGGAATTTGCTGGCGCAGGCGAATTAACGCGGCAGTGAAATCGATCAGTCCCAGGTCATCCTGATGCCAGTTTAGCCAGGTCAGCGGATTGTCCTGGCAATAGGCATTATTGTTGCCATGCTGGCTGTGGCCGCGTTCATCACCGGCCAGCAGCATCGGTGTCCCCTGCGCCAGCAGCAGCGTAGTCAGCAGCGCATGCACGCTGCGCCGCCGCCGCTCAACGATATCGAAATGGACCTGCAGCCCCTCCTGCCCGTGGTTGTGGCTGAAGTTACTGCTGCTGCCATCGCGATTGTCCTCGCCGTTGGCCTGATTATGTTTCTGATTAAAGCTCACCACATCGCGCAGCGTAAAGCCGTCGTGGGCGGTAATCAGGTTAATACTGGCGTGCGGCAGACGGTCCGCACGCTGAAAAACATCGCTGGAGGCGGCAAAGCGGCGGGCAAATTCACCGTTGCTCAGCTCACCGTGCAGCCAGTACCGCCGGGCCGTATCACGGAAGTGATCGTTCCATTCGCCAAAGCCAGCGGGAAAGTTGCCCACCTGATATCCCCCCGGGCCGATATCCCAGGGCTCGGCGATCAGCTTCACCTGCGACAGAATCGGGCAGGCCTGTATTGCGGCAAAGAGTGGCGCGTCCTGACGATATTCAGGGGTGCGCCCCAGTACGCTGGCAAGATCAAAGCGGAAGCCATCAATATGGCAGGTTTGCACCCAGTAGCGCAGCGCATCCAGCGCCCAGGCCAGCACCTGCGGATGGCTGAGGTTTAGCGTATTACCGCAGCCGGTCCAGTTTTGATACGCCCCGTGCTCATCCAGCCAGTAGTAGCTGGCGTTATCCACGCCGCGCAGCGAGAGCGTCGGGCCGATCTCTTCCAGCTCGGCGCTGTGGTTAAACACCACATCCAGAATCACCTCAATGCCTGCGGCATGCAGCGCCTTCACCGCCTGCTGAAACTCACGCAGCGGGTTGTTACCCGCCGCGTAATCGGGATGCAGCGCCCAGAGCGCAATCGGGTTATAGCCCCAGTAATTGCTCAGGCCCAGGCGCTGTAAGCGCGGCTCGCTGGCAAACGCCGCCACCGGCAGCAGCTCCAGCGCGGTAATTCCCAGGTGGCGCAGATAGCTCACCATAGCAGGATGGCCCAGCGCCGCATATGTCCCGCGCAGCGTTTCCGGAATTTCCGGATGCTGCTGGGTTAATCCACGCACGTGGGCCTCATAGATCACCGTCTTTCCCCACGGCGTTCGCGGCGCGCGATCGTCCTGCCAGTCAAAGTCATCGCTTATCACCAGCGATTTCGGCGCTATGGCGGCGCTATCTGCGTCGTCGCGCTGCGCTTCGCCGCCTGACAAACGTGCATCGTCCGGCACCGTGCCACTTACGGCTTTGGCACAGGGATCGATCAGCAGTTTGGCGGGATTGAAACGGTGGCCCTGCCGGGGCGCCCACGGGCCGTGAACCCGATAGCCATAACGCTGGCCGGGTTGCAGCGCCGGAAAATAGCCGTGCCAGATATCGCCGCTGCGCGCAGGCAACGCATAGCGCTGCTCCACGCCGTGCGCGTCAAACAGGCACAGCTCAACCTGCTGTGCATGACGCGAAAACAGCGTGAAATTAACGCCGCGCCCATCGTAGTGCGCACCGGGTGGCGATGGCTGGCCCGGCAGGAGCATCAGTCGCCCTCCCGCACCAGCCAGATGGTGGACAGCGGCGGCAGCGACACGCTCAGCGACTGCGCACGACCGTGACTCTCAATCGCGTCCGTGTGCACAATGCCGTGATTACGCACATCGCTACCATGATAGTCGTGCTGATCGGTATTCAGCACTTCGCGCCAGCCGCCTGACTGATTGACGCCGAAGCGGTAATCATGGCGCGGCACTGGCGTAAAGTTACTGGCAACAATGAGTTCGTTACCGTCGCGATCGCGTCGCACAAATACAAATACCGAGTTTTCATGATCGTCCACCACCAGCCACTCAAAACCGTTCGGGTCAAAATCGAGCTGGTAGAGCGGTGTGTAGTGACGGTAGCTGTGGTTAAGATCGCGCACCAGGCGCTGCACGCCGTGATGCCAGTTATCCAGGCCCTCCAGCAGATGCCAGTCGAGGCTGCTGTCATGGTTCCACTCGCGCCCCTGCGCGAACTCATTGCCCATGAATTGCAGCTTCTTGCCCGGGAAGCCCCACATCCAGCCGTAGTAGGCGCGCAGGTTGGCGAACTTCTGCCATGAATCGCCCGGCATACGATCGAGGATCGATTTTTTGCCGTGAACCACTTCGTCATGCGACAGCGGCAACACGAAGTTTTCGGTGTAGTTGTAGAGCATGCCGAACGTCAGCAGATGGTGGTGATAACGACGATGCACCGGATCGAGCTTCATGTAATCCAGCGTGTCGTGCATCCAGCCCAGGTTCCATTTGAACCAGAAGCCCAGACCGCCATCCTCTGATGGACGGGTGACGCCCGGATAGTCGGTGGACTCTTCTGCCACGCTGATGCTGCCCGCAGCCGCGCGTCCCAGCGTACGGTTCGTGGTGCGCAGGAAAGCGATGGCTTCGAGGTTTTCACGTCCACCAAAGTGATTGGGTACCCACTCGCCCTCTTTCCGGCTGTAGTCGCGATAGATCATTGAGGCCACGGCATCAACGCGCAGGCCATCAATGCCAAAACGCTCCACCCAGTACAGCGCATTGCCGGATAAGTAGTTACTGACTTCGCGACGGCCAAAGTTATAAATCAGCGTATTCCAGTCCTGATGGAAACCTTCGCGCGGATCGCTGTGCTCATACAGTTCGGTGCCGTCGAACTTCGCCAGGCCGAAATCGTCGCTGGGGAAGTGGCCCGGCACCCAGTCGAGCAGCACGTTGATGCCCGCATCATGCGCCGCCGCAACGAAATGGCGGAACTCATCGCGCGTTCCGAAACGCCGCGTCGGCGCATACATGCCAAGGGGCTGATAGCCCCAGCTGCCATCAAATGGGTGTTCGTTGATCGGCAGCAGCTCAATATGGGTAAAGCCCATCTCTTTGACGTAAGGGATCAACTGCTCGGCCAGCTCTTTGTAGCTCAGCCAGAAATTGTTGTCCGTGTGCCGGCGCCACGAACCAAGGTGCACTTCGTAAATGGAGATAGGTTGATCAAATCCATTGGCCACTTTGCGCTGCGGCTGCATCTCGACTTTCGGCGGCAGGCTACAGATCATGGAGGCGGTCTGCGGACGCATCTGCGCCTCGAACGCGAACGGATCGGCTTTTATGCGCATCTGCCCGCTGTTATCAATGATCTCATATTTATACAGCTGGCCATTGACTGCGCCAGGAACAAACAGCTCCCAGATGCCGAGTTCGCGGCGGAATCGCATAGGATGGCGGCGGCCATCCCAGAAGTTGAATTCACCCACTACGGAGACGCGGCGCGCATTGGGCGCCCAGACGGCGAAGCGCGTACCGCTTACGCCATCAATGGTGGTGCCATGGGCCCCCATGGTTTCGTAAGGGCGCAGGTGCGTGCCTTCCGCCAGCAGCCAGGCATCCATCTCCGGCAGCAGCGGACCAAAGCGATAGGCATCATCAATCAGGTTTTGCTGGCCGTGCCAGTTCACCGCCAGCTGGTAGCGGAACAGATTTTTACGACGCGGAATCACGCCGCTGAAAAAGCCGCGTGAATCAAGGCATTTAAGCTGGGCACATTTGCGCCCGGTATTGGTTTCGATGACCCACACTTCGGATGCATCCGGCAGCAGCGCACGCACTTCCAGACCCTGTAGCGTCTGGTGCATCCCAAGGATAGAAAAGGGATCGGCATAATTCCCGGCAAAAAGGGCATTGATCGCCTGGCGATCGGGAAGCTCTGACATGACTTTCTTCCTATGATTTTTGGCGCAGGCGACCGCAGAGACGACAATGTCGCTACTGGTGCGCTGCTTTTCATTGAGCCATACATACAGCAGCAAGCAAGGACACCGTCCATGGAAAAGATGTCTGCCGTGTACAACAACTATTCAATTCACAAAGTAAAAACAGTTAACAACCGGCACATTACTGTTAAATCATAGCTTGGGGTTGGCAGTTGCCAGGGAGGAACGCAAAAAATTCTTATCTGACGAGCAAAAAGGGGAAGCGGATCACTTGTCGGGCGCAATTTGCATTAAGTTTTGCAGCCGGACGTTATAAAAAAGGCCGGGAACCCCCGGCCTGACTGGTTTACCGCTGCGCTTAGTCGATAAGCAGACGCAGCATGCGACGCAGCGGTTCGGCCGCGCCCCACAGGAGCTGATCGCCCACGGTGAAGGCAGAAAGGTACTCCGGCCCCATGTTCAGCTTACGCAGACGGCCCACCGGGGTTGTCAGCGTGCCGGTTACCGCTGCAGGGGTCAGTTCACGCATCGTGATCTCACGATCGTTAGGGACCACTTTCACCCACTCGTTGTGCGCAGCCAGCAGCTGCTCGATTTCGTTCAGCGGCACATCTTTTTTCAGTTTCAGCGTAAACGCCTGGCTGTGGCAGCGCAGCGCGCCAACGCGCACGCACAGGCCATCAACCGGAATGATGTTCCCCGTATTGAGGATCTTGTTGGTTTCGGCCTGACCTTTCCACTCTTCGCGGCTCTGGCCGTTGTCGAGCTGCTTGTCGATCCACGGAATCAGGCTGCCCGCCAGCGGCACGCCAAAGTTATCCGTCGGCAGCGTGCCGGAGCGGGTGAAATCGGTGACGCTACGTTCAATATCGAGAATCGCGGATGCCGGGTCCTGGAGCGATTTGGCTACGTGATCGTGCAGCATGCCCATCTGCGTCAGCAGTTCACGCATATGCCGCGCGCCGCCGCCGGACGCGGCCTGGTAAGTGGCCACTGATGCCCACTCTACCAGATCGTTCGCGAACAGGCCGCCGAGCGACATCAGCATCAGGCTGACGGTACAGTTACCGCCCACGAAGGTTTTGATGCCGTTATCCAGCCCCTGGCGAATCACCTGATGGTTGACCGGATCGAGAATGATGATGGCATCCTCTTTCATGCGCAGCGTGGAAGCCGCATCAATCCAGTAGCCCTGCCAGCCGCTCTCACGCAGCTTCGGGTAGACTTCACTGGTATAGTCGCCGCCCTGGCAGGTGATAATAATATCCAGCGCCTTCAGCGCCTCAATATCAAAAGCATCCTGCAGCGCCCCGGTGGACTTGCCGCCAAACGCTGGCGCAGCCTGACCCAGTTGCGACGTGGAGAAGAAGACCGGATTGATGACATCGAAATCACGTTCTTCGCTCATGCGTGACATCAGCACAGAGCCGACCATGCCACGCCAACCAATAAAACCTACATTCTTCATTTTCTGTCCGTCTCAGGAGCTCTGGCCGAGGCCTGTATGATGCGAGTAAAAGATCTGACGCGGTTTATACGCCAGTCTGCGTAATTCAGGTTTACCTGGGACCCTCAACTCTACAAAATGCAGCACTTCTGGCAAGTGAATTAATTCGATTGCGCTAACTTTTTCAGCAGTACAACTAATAACGGCCGTGGCCGACCTGAAGGGATGGTTTACTAATAATGACTGAGATGATATCCGCGACCATACTGCTGTTGTTGATTATGGACCCGCTGGGCAACCTGCCGATCTTTATGTCGGTGCTGAAGCATCTGGAGCCAAAGCGTCGCCGTGTGGTACTGATCCGCGAGCTGCTGATCGCCCTGGCGTTGATGCTGCTGTTTTTGTTTGCCGGCGAGCGCATTCTGACCTTCCTGAATCTGCGCACCGAAACCGTGTCGATCTCCGGCGGCGTGATTCTGTTTTTGATCGCTATCCGCATGATTTTCCCCTCTGGCGAGACCAGTACCAGTGGCCTGCCGGCCGGTGAAGAGCCCTTCCTGGTGCCGCTGGCGATTCCGCTGGTTGCCGGCCCATCACTGCTGGCAACCCTGATGCTGCTTTCGCATCAGTATCCCCATCAAATGACGCACCTGGTGGGCGCACTGCTGATCGCCTGGGGCGTAACCGTGGCAATTTTACTGATGTCCGGCCTGTTCCTGCGCCTGCTCGGTGATAAGGGCGTTAACGCGCTGGAGCGCCTGATGGGGCTGATATTAATTATGCTGGCGACGCAGATGTTCCTGGACGGGATTCGGGTTTACCTGAAGCTGTAGTGTTTGGCGTGCTGGCGGTTCTGACGGACGGAGGTATCGCCACACATTTTGTCGCTGCGCACGGTCAGAAGGGAGCGCAAGCTCGCCCGGAACGGCAAAACCCGCTCCCTGCGTGCCTCGGCACGCGGCATCCCTGCCGCGTGACGTCCGGGCTTACCTCACGCGCCCTTCTTCCTGCCAACACGGGTGCCGCTGTGGCTAAAAACTGACCCGCAGATGCTGTTTTATGTATTTCTGGCGGCCCTGACGGGTCGCCACTCCGTTCTTCTTCACAGCATGAGGCCTGCTTTGCGGCTTTCCTGGCGGATCGCCACTCCGTTCTCACGATATTGCCCGGTCTTTGGAGTGGCGTCCCGGAGGCCTTCAGGCCGGAGGGCCGCCAGCGGGTTGGGCACGAATAGCCCTGCTGGCTACCCTGTCGGGTCGCTACGGCTTTTTCTTATCGCCGATTGGCTTACCCGACCAGTAACCCGCCAACAGAGAACCGGAGAGGTTGTGCCAGACCGAGAACAGCGCGCCAGGCAGGGCCGCCAGCGGTGAGAAGTAGAGCTTGCCCAGCGTGGCCGCCAGGCCAGAGTTCTGCATACCGACCTCCAGCGCCAGCGTGCGGCAGGTGGATTCATCAAACCCAAACAGCTTGCCGCCCCAGTAACCGCCGAGCAGACCAATCGCGTTGTGCAATATCACTGCTGCAATCACCATCAGGCCCACCGAACCGATAAAGCCCTGACTGCCCGCGACCACCGCACTGATGATCAGCAGAATACAGACCATCGAAAACGCCGGCAGATAAGGCTCAACGCGGCGTACCACGCTGTTCATCGAATGGTGGATGATCAGGCCGAGGCTAATCGGGATCACCACAATTTTCACGATGCTCAGCAGCATGCCAACCACATCCACCTGAATGTGGGTATCCACGTAGAAGCGCGTCAGCAGCGGCGTAGCAAAGACGCCCACCAGCGCGGAAACCGACGAGATGGTAACCGACAGCGCTACATCCCCTTTCGCCAGATAGATCATCACGTTGGATGCGGTGCCGCTGGCGACGCTGCCCACCAGAATCATGCCGGCAGCCAGATCCGGCGGCATCTGGAACAGCTTCGCCAGCGCCCAGGCGGCCAGCGGCATCACCAGATAGTGCAGGAAGGTGCCGGCAATAACCGGCGCCGGACGCACCAGCACGCGTTTAAAATCGTCAATATTTAGCGTTACGCCCATGCCGAACATAATCAGCATCAGCAGATAAGTGACCCACGGACCAATACCGAGAAAAGTTGACGGCGAATAGTAGGCCGCAACGGAGAGCAGCACGGCCCAGAGTGGGAACAGGCGGGTAAGTTTGGCGAGCATGAAGCGATGTCCTTAGCGTTTTCTTTATAGTGTGATTTGCCACAGATGAAGTGCACTGCGGGGAACGACCGCAGGCAGACAGCGGATCATAACATTTCATTATCCTGAGGTACGCAAAGCAGCCTAAATGCCTATCGGCTGCTGGAAATCAGCCTGCTGGCCTGGAAATTACGCTGCAATCTCTCCGAAAAGCCGTCAGGCTGTGCACCAGGCAATAAAAAAGCCGGACATTGTCCGGCTTAACAGGTGAGCCCGGCGTATCAGGAGCCAAAAAGATTCTTGTGCAGCGCACGCACAACTTCTTCAGCATCCGGCGTGGGTACCAGGAAGCACAGATTGTAGCTGCTGGCGCCGTAGCAGATCATGCGCAGATTGAAGGGCTCCAGCGCACCAAACACCTCTTTACCCACGCCGCAGGCTTTCGACAGGTTATTACCAATAATCGCCACCAGCGCAAGGTTCTCTTCAACCTCTACGCGGCACAGCGATGACAGCTCGGTCAGCAGCGCCTGTGTCAGCAGACTGTCGGTGCTGCTGGTGGAGCCGGTGGTATCCAGCGTCAGCGCCACGCTCACTTCGGAGGTGGTGACCAGATCGACAGAGATATTGTGGCGCGCGAGGATGGCAAACACTTCGGCGAGGAAGCCGTGTGCATGCAGCATGTTCAGACTGTGCAGCGTCATCAGGGTCTGCTTACGACGCAGCGCCAGCGCGCGGAACAGCGGCGGGTTTTTGGTCTCATTGCAAACGCGCGTACCCCCTGCGGCCGGATTTTTGCTTGAGCCGACAAACACCGGGATGTCGCTGCGCACAGCGGGCAGCAAGGTCGCCGGATGCAGCACTTTGGCACCGAAGATCGCCATTTCAGCCGCTTCTTCGAAGGTGATCTCCTCGATACGTTTCGCCGCCGGTACCACGCGTGGGTCGGTAGTATAAATGCCGGCGACATCAGTCCAGATATCTATCCGCGCCGCATGCAGCGCTTCACCCAGCAGTGCAGCGGTATAATCGCTGCCGCCACGGCCCAGCGTGGTAGTTCGGCCCTTATCTTCACTGCCAATAAAGCCCTGGGTAATCACCAGCGCTTCCGCAATACGTGGCGCCAGCTGCACGGCGGTCAACGCTTTTAACGCCGCCACATCTGGCTCAGCGCGGCCAAAGCGATCACTGGTGCGCATCACTTTGCGCACATCAAACCACTCAGCGTTCACCTGGCGCTCACGCAGGATCTCCACAAACAGCAGCGTGGACATCAGTTCACCGTGGCTGACCAGCTCATCGGTTAACGCTGTGGAGGTGGCGAGCGCAGCGGCTTCCGCCAGCATCAGGATGTTCTCCAGCATGCGGTCGATCTCCTGACGGATAACCTCAGGCGACTGCAAACGATCAATGATGGCGTATTGAATGGTGCGGATTTCATCCAGCAGATAAGCACGCTGCTCCAGCTCGCGTCCCTCCGCTAAAGAGACCAGCAGGTTGGTGATACCGGCAGAAGCCGAGAGCACCACTAAGCGTGTATTGGCATCGGACAGCACAACGTCCGCGCTGCGGTTCATGGCATCGAAATCGGCAACGCTGGTGCCGCCAAATTTTGCCACGATCAACGATTGAGACATGTAACAAAACCTCGTGTCAGGTTATCTCCTCCCATTCGCGGAAGAGAAGATCGGGTAACAGCCTTGGCACAAGAGAAGAGCAGAATTGGACAGACAAGATCAGGAGATGAGTCACCAAAAGCACTTCACCTTGCGAATCGTCCGACTGCGGACGATTCTGGTGACAACCCAGAGGATTCAGCCCCTGCAGCCGACAGCACAACACTCCGCGTGTTGCGCCACCTCGGCGTCGCACCCCCTGATGTGTTCTCGCTGGATACGGGTCCTTGAACACACTGCCTGGGCGACGCGCCTCTTCTGGCTTGCACCCGGAGGTGCAAGTCGCGCGCATAAATTATCGATTAATTGTTCTGCTGTCCAGCCTTGTGGCGCGCGGGTAAATCATTTTTACACTTGGGTTTGCGCATCGTTGAACAAGCGCGCCTGCGGACAGCAGCCTAAAGTAAAAGCCGGTGTGTCGTAACCTCACTTTTTGCTGATGCGGCACAGGGATTTTTGTCGCTATTCCGCGGACAATTGCCGCCGGATTTACCTGAAACACGGCGGCTACGGTGACAAATTTTTTCCCTTCAGTAGCAACTGTGGTCATACTGAAACGCGAATTGTTTAGGGTATAGCTTGTAAGCCGTAAGTGAAGCTAAGCATGCCGGGCCAGCAGGACGCGCCCGGAGGGAATGACGGTTCTTATTTCAACAAGAGTGTTGCCATGAAAAATATCAATCCGAAACAAACCGCAGCCTGGCAAGCGCTGCAGCAGCATTTTGAACAGATGAAGTCGGTGCAAATCGCCGATCTGTTTGCGCAGGATGCCGATCGTTTTGCGAAATTCTCTGCCACCTTTGATGATCAGATGCTGGTGGATTTCTCAAAAAACCGCATCACCCAGGAAACCCTCGACAAATTACAGGCGCTGGCTAAAGAGACTGACCTGGCCGGTGCCATTAAATCGATGTTCTCAGGCGAGAAGATCAACCGTACGGAAGATCGTGCCGTACTGCACGTTGCCCTGCGTAACCGTAGCAATACGCCTATTCTGGTCGATGGCAAAGATGTGATGCCGGAAGTGAATGCGGTGCTGGCGAAGATGAAAGCCTTCTCTGAGCGCATCATCAGCGGCGAGTGGAAAGGTTATACCGGCAAGCCCATTACTGATGTGGTGAACATCGGTATCGGCGGCTCGGACCTGGGTCCTTTCATGGTGACCGAAGCGCTGCGCCCGTATAAAAATCACCTCAACATGCACTTTGTGTCTAACGTGGATGGCACGCACATCGCCGAAACGCTGAAGACGCTGAGCCCGGAAACCACCCTGTTCCTCGTGGCGTCAAAAACCTTCACCACGCAGGAAACCATGACCAACGCCCACAGCGCGCGTGACTGGTTCCTGAAAACCGCAGACGATCAGCAGCATGTAGCGAAGCACTTTGCCGCCCTCTCAACCAACGGTAAAGCGGTAGGTGAATTCGGTATCGATACCGACAACATGTTTGAGTTCTGGGATTGGGTTGGCGGCCGCTATTCACTGTGGTCGGCAATCGGTCTGTCGATCATTCTGTCTATCGGCTTCGACAACTTCGAGCAGCTGCTGAGCGGCGCGCACGCCATGGATAAGCACTTCTCCACCACGCCAGCTGAGCAGAACCTGCCGGTGCTGCTGGCCCTGATTGGCATCTGGTACAACAACTTCTTCGGTGCTGAAACCGAAGCGATCCTGCCATACGATCAGTACATGCATCGCTTTGCCGCCTACTTCCAGCAGGGCAATATGGAGTCTAACGGTAAGTATGTCGATCGCGACGGCAATCCGGTGGATTATCAGACCGGCCCAATTATCTGGGGTGAGCCAGGCACCAACGGTCAGCATGCGTTCTACCAGCTGATTCACCAGGGAACCAAACTGATCCCGTGCGACTTCATTGCACCGGCGCAAACCCACAACGCGCTGGCCGATCACCATCCGAAACTGCTGTCGAACTTCTTCGCGCAGACCGAAGCGCTGGCGTTTGGTAAATCCCGGGAAGCGGTGGAGAAAGAGTTTACCGATGCCGGTAAGTCTGCTGAATCTGTAGCGCATATCGTGCCGTTCAAGGTGTTTGAAGGTAACCGTCCAACCAATTCCATCCTGCTGCGCGAGATTACGCCGTTCAGCCTTGGCGCGTTGATTGCGCTGTATGAGCATAAAATCTTCACGCAGGGCGCAATTCTGAATATCTTCACCTTTGACCAGTGGGGCGTTGAGCTGGGCAAACAGCTGGCGAACCGTATTTTGCCAGAGCTCGAGAATGATGCGCAGATTGCCAGCCATGACAGTTCCACCAATGGCTTAATTAACCGCTATAAATCCTGGCGTTAATTTACCGGTCAACCGGAATAAGGCGGCTAAAAAGCCGCCTTATTTATGTTCGTCAATCCATCCCCTTCGCAATATTGCGACTTTGCCGCCGCGACTCGCTTAGAAAATTCTTAAAGTGACCTAAGGAAAATCGGAAGATTTAAAGATTGCTTCTGGCAATTTTTAGTTAAAAATGGATCTGTTTAGCGGGTAAATCGACTCCATCTTAATGATTATTCTGGGGTTTCTATTTAACGCCCTTCAGGAAAATCTGATTATTCCTATTCCGTACCAATTTTTAATGCAAAAGCAGAAAATCCTGCCGCGCCACGCGTAACAGCGTAAACATGTCACTTCGCCAAAAAAGCACAATTAAAAAAAGCAGCTATCGCCAATTCGCCTTATTTTTCACCAGAAATGTCTTACCTGATCGCCCTCTTTTCCTTGTGCTGAACTCTGGTAATTTGTTGCCCTATACTGAACCCGCCCAAAATCCGGGTAAATCCTTCATTCATGCTTTATCTAAATGCAGGACAGAATGTTATGAAAAAACTTATGGTTGCCAGTGCAGCCCTTCTTTACGTTGCCGTCTCCTCCTCTGCGATTGCCGCACCGGAAGAAGCGGGTGCCGCAGCGGGCGCACAGGCGGGAGCAATCTCGACCGGTGCGAGCACAGCTGTCGGTATCGGCGCGCTCGGTGCGTTAGTAGGGCTTGGCGTTGCTGCTGCTGGCGGTGGCGACGGTGCCAATACCGGTACAACGACCACCACCACAACGAGCACCACACGTTGATGTAGCACCTTTAAACATAACCACACAGCCGTGTGGTTATTTTTTGCTTTTTGGTTCGATTTAGACAGGGATACACAGTGCGCCAACTCTCTTTGCTGCTGCTTTGCCTGCTGCTGCAGGCCTGTACTCAAACGCAAAAAGGCCTCGAACAGACCGTGATGCTGGCCATCAACGGACCGGACGATGTCACCATCACCGATGAACAGGTACAAAACCTGCCCTACGCCAGCATGTACGCCCGTGTGAATGACGGCCCGCGTATTTTTGTGGTGCTGGGCTACAACGAAAATGGCCTGCAGAAGTGGATTACACAGGATAAAGCCATGCTGGTATTCCGGCATGGCCGCCTGGTGAAAACCCTTGGCCTGCCCGATAACCTGGAGGATGTCAGCAATCTGGCACAGGACCCGCTGACCGATGCGCTGCATCTGCACAATGGGGCCGGCTGGACGCGCGTTGTCCAGTGGCGCGAACAGGCTAACGTGCGCGCTGCTACCGCCGTCTCAACCTTTCAGCGCGGCGATGACAGCGTGCTGAACCTGGCGGGTGAACAGGTGGCGTGTCGCGTCTGGCATGAGACCGTGCGCATCGATAGCCTGGGTGCGACGTGGCAGAACACATTCTGGATCGATAACCGCGATGGCACCGTGTTGCAAGCGCAGCAGACGCTCGCCGCTGACGCGTATCCGATTGTCACAACCCTTCTGAAGCCGGCAAAATCATGAAAAAAATTACTCCTCTGCTGGCCATACTGGCCCTGCCCGTTATGGGTGTCGCGCAGGCCGATAGTCAGGTCACGGTCCATGGTCAGACGTCACTGCGCATCGATCACGCTCAGAATCTGAGCCAGCTGGTCACCAATCCGGCGCTGCAGACCTGGTGGCCTGGTACGGTGATCGCCAGCCGCGACGCCACGGTGGTCGCGCAGCAGCAGCAGAAACAGCTGCTGGCCGATCTGCGAGCCTGGCAGGCCGGGAGCGGTGAGTCGCTGGCGGCAACTATCGGTTCAGTGATCCACCAGCTGAGCACGCTGCAGATAACGGGCCGCCTGTTTACCTCACTCGATCCTGACTGGGTGCGGCTGCGTCCCGAAGCCAACCGCACGTTACTGGGCAGCTACGATCTCTATACCGTCGCGCCGCCCACGCAGGTGCTGGTGCTCGGTGCGCTGAGCAATCCCGGCAAAGAGAGCTGGCAGCCTGGCCGCACGGTGCGGGACTACCTGGCAGCCCACGATCGTCTGTCCGGCGGCGAACGCAGCATCGCGACGGTCATTGCGCCCTCTGGCGCAACACAGCAGGTGCCGATTGCTTACTGGAATCAACGCCACATTGAAGTCGAACCTGGCAGCGTGATCTGGCTCGGTTTTACCTCGTGGAGCCTGCCCTGGGGCCAGGCTGATTTGAATGCGCGCATGCTCTCCGTCCTGACTCACCGGATTCCAGACTGATGAAAAAACAACTGCTTCTCAGCCTGCTGGCTGTTTCTGTCTCTGCGGCTTGCCAGGTGCACGCTGAAACCTGGCCGCAGCCCATCGGCCCTTCTCAATCGGATTTCGGTGGCGTTGGTCTGATGCAGACGCCTACCGCGCGTATGGCGAAAGAGGGCGAATTCAGCCTGAACTTCCGCGATAACGACCAGTATCGCTACTACTCCGCCTCGTTACAGCTGTTTCCCTGGCTGGAGACCACCGTGCGCTACACCGATGTACGTACCCGTCGCTACAGCGCGGTAGAGGGGTTTAGCGGCAATCAGAGCTACAAAGATAAAGCGTTCGACGTGAAATTACGCCTGTGGCAGGAGAGCTACTGGCTGCCGGAAGTGGCGGTTGGCTCGCGCGATTTGGGCGGCACCGGCCTGTTCGACAGCGAATATCTGGTGGCCAGCAAAGCCTGGGGCCCGTTTGATTTCACCGCCGGTATCGGCTGGGGTTACCTGGGCAATAGCGGCAGCATCAGGAACCCGTTCTGCTCGTACAGCGACAGTTTCTGCAGCCGCACCGGCGGCGGTTCAGCAGGCTCAATCAACGGTTCACAGATGTTTCACGGCCCGGCTGCCCTCTTTGGCGGCGTAGAGTATCAGACGCCGTGGCAGCCGCTGCGCCTGAAGCTGGAGTATGAAGGGAACGACTATCAGGATGACTTTGCGGGCCGCCTGGAGCAGCGCAGCAGAGTAAACGTCGGCGCCATTTATCGCCTTACCGACTGGGCAGATATCAATGCCAGCTACGAGCGCGGCAACACCTTTATGTTCGGCGTAACGGTACGCACCAACTTCAACGATTTACATCAGTCGCATATCGACAGCGCCAAACCGGCTTATCAGCCGCAGCCGCAGGGCGAGCTGCTGGAGCCGACGGTGGTCGCGAACCAGCTGACGGAGCTGAAGTACAACGCCGGCCTGAGCGGGCCGCGTATTCAAACCCGCGGCAGCACACTGTACGTTTCCGGTGAGCAGACCAAATATCGCGATACGCGTGAAGGCGTGGATCGCGCTAACCGCATCATCATGAATAATTTGCCTGCCGGCATCGATACCATCGATGTTACCGAATCGCGCTTCAATATGCCGCAGGTGACAACGCGCACCCGCGTAACCAGCCTGCACAACACGCTAAGCGGCTATCCGCTGGGCCATGAGCAGCCGCTGCAGCAGACGCGTGAAGAGCCGGTCGATGCGGGTAACACCGAGCAGGGCTTTTTCATTCGCAAAGAGCGCCTGAACTACAGCCTGTCGCCGGTGCTGAATCAGTCGGTTGGCGGCCCGGAAAGCTTCTACATGTATCAGCTTGGCGTGATGGGCAATGTCGATTACTGGCTGACCGACCACTTGCTGGTGGGCGGTAGCCTGTTTGGTAACATCGCCAACAACTACGACAAGTTTAACTACAATGGCGCGCCGGCGGACTCCACGTTGCCACGCGTGCGCACGCACATTCGCGATTACGTGGCGAACAACGTCTACGTGAATGATTTGCAGGCCAACTACATGCACTATCTGGGCAACGGTTTCTACGGCCAGGTGTATGGCGGTTACCTGGAGACCATGTATGGCGGCGTGGGCAGCGAAGTGTTGTACCGTCCGGTGGACAGCAACTGGGCGTTTGGTCTCGATGCAAACTACGTGAAGCAGCGCGACTGGGACAACATGATGAAGTTCACCGACTACAAGGCGCCAACCGGTCATCTGACCGCATACTGGCGTCCGTGGTTTATGCAGGATGTGCTGGTGAAAGCCAGCGTTGGCCAATATCTGGCGAAGGATAAGGGCGTAACGCTGGATGTATCGAAGCGCTTCGACAGCGGCGTGATGGTCGGGTTCTATGCCACCAAAACCAATGTGTCGGCAGAAGCGTACGGCGAAGGCGATTTCACCAAAGGTTTCTATATTTCGATTCCGATGGATCTGTTTACCGTGACGCCAACCCGCGGTCGTGCGCAGGTGAACTGGGTACCGCTGACGCGTGACGGTGGCCAGATGCTGGGCCGTAAGTACCAGCTGTATGACCTGACGTCAGATCGCGATGCGCGTTTTAATTAACCAGCCGCGCGGGGGTAATCGCCCGCGCAGGTTTTCCGGTGCGTATGAATACGCACCCTACGAAAGACAAAAGCAGGCGATGCAGGGTCGCCATTAATGGCGACCGGCCGATTGTGCAATTTTTTGCGCAACACGGCTCAGTCCGCATCGTATCCAAGGTTGGGCGCTAACCAGCGCTCGACCTCACTGACGCTCATCCCCTTACGCGCCGCGTAATCCTCTACCTGATCGCGCTGGATCTGCGCCACGGCGAAATATTTACTCTCCGGATGGCTGAAGTACCAGCCAGAAACCGCCGCGCCGGGCCACATAGCAAAGGATTCCGTCAGCTTCATGCCGGTGTGGCTCTCCACATCCAGCAGCTGCCAGATCTGCGCCTTCTCGGTATGTTCCGGACAGGCCGGATAGCCTGGCGCCGGACGAATCCCCTGATAATTTTCACGAATCAGCTCTTCATTGCTTAAATTCTCATGAGCGGAAAAGCCCCAGATCACCTTGCGTACCCGCTCATGCAGATACTCCGCGAAGGCTTCTGCCAGACGATCGGCCACCGCTTTCACCATGATTTTGTTGTAGTCATCGTGCTGCTTATCGTACGCCTCAGCCAGCGCATCCTCTTCCAGCCCGCCGGTGACGGCGAACGCACCAAGATAATCCGCTTTGCCGCTGGATTTAGGCGCCACAAAGTCCGCCAGGCAGTAGTTGGCGAAGTCGGTTTTCTCGGTCTGCTGGCGCAGATGATGACTGACGCACAGCACCGTGTTGCGGTTCTCGTCGCGATACACTTCAATGTCATCACCAACCCGGTTGGCAGGGAAAATCCCGACGACACCGCGTGGCTTCAGCGTGCCCTGTTCGCTTAACCTGTCCAGCATGGCGTTGGCGTCAGCAAACAGACGCTGCGCCTCTTCGCCCACTACTTCATCTTCCAGAATGCGCGGGTATTTGCCGGCCAGCGACCAGGTCATAAAGAACGGCGTCCAGTCGATGTAGTTACGCAGCGTTTCGATACTGGCATCGACCGTGCTGACACCGGTGCGGTGCGCCACCGGTGGCGTGTAGCTCTCCCA